>OLIL01000706.1_pt1 | contig 15379 bp, 13 predicted proteins | sample 1609701 | NCBI WGS metagenome assembly OLIL01 (sample SAMEA4350146, study PRJEB24818) | metagenome | biome: human; feature: gut; material: faeces | place: Denmark | collected 2013-09
ACAAGAAAACATTTGGCTTGGCGAAAGACTTAATCTATTGATAGATATTTTCTTTTTTGAGACCTAGTTCCTCTTAACATCCGTTAACCAATTTGTTTGAACTTGTTTCCGAGTGCAAAGGTAAAAGCAAACGGGGGAAATGAAGGGGGTGTAAAGACCATTGAACGGAGGGATTCGAAAAAATGACTTCTTTAACGGTAAGGAAGGACGGGTAGGTTTTCGAAAAGCTGATATGATAACACCGGTAGGCGAAGCATCAATAATAATAATAATTTTAAAGCTACTTTTTCTGTTGATGTGGAGCCTACCTTTAAAAAACAAGATAAATGAAGGAAAACAAAAACTATCCTGGTTATGTCAGGAAAGTCTTCTCCTATTTTGATGGATGCAAACAAGGAGAAGGTTTATACTTGTACAGGACTCTCAATGCTGAACGTGCTAAATATACGGCTCAGGATTATAATCAGATGCTGTTTACCATTTATAATCTGGTAGATCAAGGCTATTTGATGTATAAGGAAGGGGATTTTATAGTCCTCACACAAGATGGTTATGACTATATGCAAGGTGGAAAGATGCCATACAACAAAGTCAATTTCTACCATTCGGTAAAGCCGAGTGCTGATAGTTCTCAGACCAATGAGCAATCTGATGATGAAGAAATGGCATTGGCTTTAGGAGATGGTACATTAGCTTCGGCAACGACTCCCCAATCCCCATTACTTAGGTAATCGCAAAGGATTAGATATGAAAGATGACTCAAAATATAAGGAGGCATTGAAAGAATTAGTAGATAATTTGGAAAAATATTAATTTAGCAACATAAAGTTTAGAAGAAAACTGATATGTCAAATCAAACATCAGATAATAATAAACGAATAGCGAAGAATACCTTGCTTCTTTACTTCCGAATGCTCTTTATGATGGTAGTCTCGTTATATACGAGTCGTGTCATATTGAATGCATTGGGAGTAGAGGACTTCGGTATCTATAATGTGGTAGGTGGCGTAGTGGCGATGTTCACTGTCATATCAGGATCGCTGTCTGCGGCCATAAGCCGATTTATCACATACGAATTAGGAAAGGGAGATCAAAGTAAGCTCAACAGGATATTCTCTGCTTCTGTAACCATACAATTGTTACTGTCTCTGATAATCGTTGTATTGATAGAGTCAGTAGGTGTGTGGTTCTTGAATGCTAAGATGACGATACCTGAAGATAGAATGGCTGCTGCCAATTGGGTGCTGCAGTTCTCTATCATAACTTTTGTAATCAACCTGATTAGTGTACCCTATAATGCGGCAATCATAGCACACGAGAAGATGTCGGCGTTTGCCTATATCAGCATTCTGGAGGCTGTATGTAAGTTGGCTATTGCTTTCCTTATTATAGTATCTCCAATAGATAAGTTGATATTCTATGCGATATTGATGTGCGCAGTCTCTATTATTGTCCGATTTACCTATGGACATTATTGCAAGAAACACTTTGCAGAATGCAACTATCATTTCCGTTGGGATAAGGAAATTCTGAAAAAGATGTTTGGATTTGCTGGATGGAATTTTATCGGGGCATCATCTGCAGTATTGCGAGATCAAGGTGGCAACATCGTGATAAACCTCTTTTATGGTCCTTCTGTAAATGCAGCTCGAGGAATTGCCAATCAGGTGAATGGAGCCATCATGGGATTTGTCTCTAATTTTATGACGGCATTAAACCCTCAGATAACCAAGTCGTATGCAGCAGGGGATAGACAATATATGATGACTTTGATATTCCAAGGTGCTCGATTGTCTTTCTATATGCTTCTTTTACTGTCGTTGCCAGTGTTGGTCAATACGCATTATATTTTGGTTATTTGGTTGAGGTTAGTGCCGGAACATGCTGTACTATTTGTCCAGTTAATATTGGTATTCGCTATGTCAGAATCAATATCGAACCCTCTGATTACTGCAATGCTAGCTACAGGTAAAATACGAAACTATCAAATTGTGGTTGGTGGATTACAGATGATAAATCTTCCTATTTCCTATATATGTTTGCGTTTGGGATGTATGCCAGAGAGCGTATTATTAGTTGCTATAGTCATTTCTCAATGTTGCTTGGCAGCTCGCCTTTATATGCTGCGTGGTATGATTGGTTTGTCTTCTGTTCTATATATGAAGAAGGTCTATCTTAATGTCATTGTTGTTACGTTGCTATCGCTTGCAGTTCCATTTTTACTTTCTAAATATATGGAAGAGTCGTTTCTCTCGTTCGTTGTTTTATCATTAGTTGCTATGGTTTGTACGCTAATAGTAGAATTCTATGTTGGCTGCAATGGTAAAGAACGTGAGTTTGTTGTTGATAAGGTTAAAGGACTAAAGAATAAAATTTTAAAGAAATGATAGATATAAAAAATCCTGCAGATTGTTGCGGATGTACGGCCTGTGCTAGTATATGTGCTCATGATGCAATTACAATGAAGCCGGATGGCCTGGGCTTTCTATATCCCGAAGTGGATAAGGAAAAATGTGTGGATTGTGGCTTGTGTGAGAAGGCCTGTGCCTTCAATAATCATTATGATACTAGTTTGAATCTCGAAAAGCCATTGGCTTATGGTGCTCGCCATAAGGATATGAATGAAGTTGAAACCAGTCGTAGTGGTGCGGCCTTCATTGCCATTTCTGATTATATCTTGGAACAAGGTGGAGTTGTTTACGGCGCTGGTTATACAGATCATTTCCGTGTGGTTCATAAACGTGCTACTACCAAAGAAGAACGTGATGAATTCAAAGGAAGTAAGTATGTTCAAAGTGATATGACAGGAGTGTTTCGTCAGGTTAAGAAAGATTTACGTGACGGGTTGACCGTATTGTTTTCTGGTACTCCTTGTCAAACTTCAGGCTTGAATTCTTATGTTGGCAAGCGATTGAGAGAGAATCTATTTTTGGTTGATATAGTTTGTCATGGCGTTCCAAGTCCATACATGTGGCGAGATTATATAGCTTACCTGGAGAAAAAACAAGGTTCTCCAATTGTATGGGTAAATTTCAGAGATAAGCAAAAGTATGGTTGGGCTGCCCACCATGAAACGTTTAAATTTAAAAATGGGGGGGCAAAATGAGCTTTACATATCTGTTTTATAAACACATCATGTTCCGCAAATCTTGTGGAAATTGTCACTTTACCAATACCAGGCGTCCTAGTGATATAACTATTGCAGACTTTTGGGGATGGGAGAAAACCGACAAGCATTTTAATTCTGATGATAAAGGCTGTTCGCTTGTATTGATAAACACAGACAAAGGACGAAAGTTGTTTGAGGCAGTGAAGAATAGAATGGATATTGTTTCTGCTGAACTTGAAAACTGCATACAACCGAATATGAAACATTCATCAGAAATTCACCCTAAGCGAGATTTGTTTGAAAAGGACTATATTCAAAGAGGTTTTAAGTATGTTTATTTCAAGTATGGAGAAGACGGATGGAGATACAAGGTTCGTTTATTGAAAAAAAAGATACGAAAATTATTAAAAAAATAAGAAAATGAAGATTGGTATATTAACTTTTCATTATGCTCATAATTATGGGGCTATGCTCCAAGCTTATGCTTTGGTAACATTTTTGAGGCTAAAAGGATATGATGCTCAAATTATAGACTATAGGCTACCCTATATATATGATATGTATGAATTGCTAGATTTTAAAGGGTTCTATAAAAGGTATAAGCGTATGAATAATACTCTTATAGCTATACTTAAATCCATTAAAAATTTCTCAAAGCATAAGAACAAATCACCTAAATGGTATCAGTTTGAAGATTTTTTGAATAATTCGCTTGTAAAAACGCTTCGAGTTTATTGCTTGGAAGATATAAATAGGTTGCAATTTGATTGTGTGGTTTGTGGAAGTGATCAAATTTGGAATAGTTCTCTAACTGGACGTTTAGAGCCTTTGTATTTTTGTAAGGGGCTTGTTGCAGCTAATATAATTTCGTATGCTGCAAGTAATGGTAATGGCAAAGTTACTACGGAAGAATGGAACCTATTCAAAACATATATTCAAAATTTTAAAAAGATTAGTGTTCGTGAAAAAGGTTTGTCTGATTTCTTAAACCATAAAGGTGTTGTAAATACTGTTGTTTTAGATCCTGTTTTCTTGTTGGAAAAACAAGAATGGGAGAGGCTTTGTTTCACTGTTCCAGAGAAACGATTTCTTTTAACCTATTCTTTTAATGAGAATCCTGGTTTTTTCTTGGAAGCAAAAAAACTTGCGGATAAAAAACGATTGCAACTAGTGTGCTTCTTGTTTAAGAAAAATGAAACCTTATCGCCTGAGATAATTCAGGTAGTTAATGGAGGACCTAAAGATTTCGTTTCTTATTTCAACCAAGCTTCTTTTGTTGTAACGAACTCGTTTCATGGTACGGCTTTTGCAGTTCTTATGCAGAAGCAGTTCTATACAGTTCCTCCTATGCGAGGAAGAGAGCGCATTGATTCTTTATTGGAGGAATTGGGATTGAGAAGTAGAATTGTAAATTCAGATTTTGATGATACAAAAATAATTGATTATTATACTGTTAGTAAAAAAATGAATTTGTTGCGTCAAAAATCTTGGGAATTTTTAAGAGAGGCATTGCATAATGACGAGTAAAGTGTTATTTTTAGAAATATCGCTTAATCCAAATTTAGGCGGAATTGAGCGTGTAACGTATACACTAAGTAAATGCTTGGAAAAACTAGGCGTTCAGTGTTATTACGTATATTCGAAATATGACTTTGATGATATTCCAATTGAACGAAAACTGAAAGTAGATTACACGGAATCGAAGGATATTTTGAATAGAAGAATAAGTGATTTTATTATATTAAATCATATTAATATTATAGTTAATCAAGATTTGTATTCCAAAAATATATTGAATTTCTATAGTTCGTATAAACCAAAATTGGGATTTAAGTTGATAAACTGTTTTCATTTATCACCAGATTTTTATGAATACCAGAAAATAACTGGGGTGAAGTTTAAAATTAAAGCTTGGTTATATAAGCATATCGTTCGTGAAAATTGGTTCGTTCATGAAAGAAGACAAATGTATAGACTTTGTGATAATTTCGTTTTGCTATCTGAAAGTTTTATCCCAGAGTTTGTTAAGCATTATAAGCTAAGAGATTCAGACAAACTTGTTGCAATTTCAAATCCCTTACCTTTTTCTGACGATAGTGATGTTAACTTAGCACAAAAAGAAAATGTAGTTTTGATAGTTTCTCGCTTCTTTGAAACCCAAAAGAATCTTAAAGCTTCATTTAGGATTTGGAAAACTATTCAAGAGAAGGGATTTCATGATTGGAAATTAGAAATAGTTGGTTATGGGGAAGATGAGGTAATGTTAAAAGATTATGCAAACGAAATTGGGTTGACAAATTATGCGTTCATGGGGAAAAGTAATAATGTGGAATCCTATTATCGTAGAGCTTCGATCTTCATGATGACTTCTAATTATGAGGGGTTTGGAATGACAATTTTAGAAGCTCAACATTTTGGATGTATTCCTATCGTAATGGATAATTTCTCTGTAGTTCATGATTTGATAGACAATGGTATAAATGGCATTATTTCATCGAAAGATGAATTGTGTTTTGCAATAGATTTAGCTAAACTGCTGAATCTTAATTTACGTAGTATGGCGGTTGAAGCTATACAGAAAAGCAAAACCAAGAGTGTTTATAATATATCAAAAAAATGGTTACGCTTATTTGAGGATAATTATGGAAAATAAAGTTCTATTTTGGGTTTTAGTATTATTACAATTTTTTGAATTGATAATATTTAAGGATCACTTTTGGTATTATTTGTTAACGCTTCTCTTGTTGTGTTTCTTATTTAAGGGTTACTTATATCAATCTTCTTTAAAAAAATATATTGTAGCTTATGTCGTTTTTATATTTGTATCGGCAATTAGTTCGAATTATTTTAACAAACAGCCTGTGGTAGGTACATTTGTAGAAAGTTATCCATATTTAGGATTACTTTCATTTTTCTTGCTTCCTAGTTTTCAGATAAATCAATCAGAATTGATAGAAAAAGGAATAGTAAAGCTAGCAATTGTATTTTGCATATGTTATTTAATGCAGTATGTTCTTTATCCTGTCATATTATTCTCTGGAGCTTCAACAACTAGCTTTGAAACCGGTATTATTCGAATAAGAATGGCTGGATCTGCTTTATCCTTCTTTTTATATTTATGGGGACTTACAAAATTTTTGGAAATGCGGGAAGGTAAATTTGTCTTGATTTCTCTTTTCGCCTTGTTGGTTCCTCTTATGATGGGATTTAGAAGCCTTTTGTTTCTTGTTGTGATATGTACTGTAATTTTGATAATAAAAGTTGAAGGCTTATCTTTAAAGATTGTGTTTTATAGTTCCTTAATGGTTATTTTTGGATTTGCAATGTCTTTTCTTCCTTTTATAAGGGATAAGATAGATTCTATGATAGTACGTCAAGACTCAGGCCAATCTTTTTCTAATTCAGATTACATACGTTTTGTCGAATATGATTATTATTTAGAAAATGTATTTACTAATCCGCTGGAGCGATTTTGGGGTGGAGGTGCTCCGATTTATGGAACTTCATATTATAAAGAAATAATGTTGGCTTTTGAAAAACTGCTATATTGGAATGATTGGGGAATAATAGGACTTAGTTGGATAATAGGTGTAATACCTGTTGGTATTTTGATTTTTTTAGTATTAAGGTGTTGTTTTTTTCGTTTGAATAGTCATTACTTTTATTTGAAATTACTACTTTTACTTTTGTTGTTGGGTAGTATTGCTACATCAATGGAAATATACAGAAATGGTAATTTAATAATAGTAGGGCTTATTATGTATTTAATGGAGCAAAATAAATATGAAAATCTTAGCAATAAATAATTATGATTTAGAGTGGGCTTACAAAGAGCCTGGTAAAGTACCTTTTCATCAGACATGGGGCGTAGATTATATGAGAGATTTAGGTCATCAAGTTGATACGATGACTTATATAAATAGGGGGGGGACAACTTAAATTGTTGAAGTTTAATTTGTCTTTACTTAAAAAAGCGTTCTGTTATGACGTTATAATATCTTTTTATTCACCATGTATTTATGTGTTAGCATATTTGAAGGTTCTTGGAATCATTAAAGCTAAACTATATACTTTTGTTCATCATCATGGAAAAAGATTATATGTACCTAAAGGCTTTGATGGTTTAATATATCTTAGCAAGAATATTAAGGACTTAGATGATAAATTATATCATCTGAATAATTCATATTTGATAGACTGGAATCCTCAGCTTGCTTTTTATGAGGAGACTTATCAGGAGATGAATGATACCAAGAGTATACGTTGTAGGACCCCAATATTTATATCGACGGGCAAAAGTAGTAGAAATCATCAGTTGTTAGTTGCTGCTTGTCATGATTTACGCTGTAAGGCCATTATTTTTGATAAGTGTATTATTAGTGATAATTATATTTCAGGTGAAGTTCCTCAGGGGTATCCTTATATGTTGAAGAAGATGAGCCAGTCGGCAATAAACATTGTACCATGCAAAAATAGAGGTACTAATACAGGTTTGTGTGGTTTGACGTCTGTAATAGATGGCTTGGCATTGGGTATGCCACTTCTTATGTCTGATAATACTAATATTTCTTTTGATATAGAAAAGGAAGGATTTGGACTGTATTATAAGGCAGATAATTTAGAGGATTTGAAAGAGAAAATGAACTATATGATCTCCAATCCTAAAGTTCTTGAAAATATGGGAAATAAGGCTAGAGCTTTTGCTTTAAAGCATAACTATTCGGATTATTGTTCAAAGTTAATAGATATTATTTTAAAATAAATATAGGTCATATTTTGGAATTACAGTGGTAGAATAGTACAGCCTTATTATGTCTCTAATACAGTGTTATATTTTATTTGTTATATAAGTATTTGATTTTTTATAATTTATTTAAATGCAATGGTTTTAAAATATTCAATAATAGTTCCTATTTATAATATTTCCTCTTTTATTGATCAATGTGTAGAATCATTAGTGAACCAGACTTATAAAAATTTTGAAATAATTCTTGTAAATGATGGATCTAAAGATAATAGTTTGGAAATAATAAAAAAATGGGAAAAGAAAGATTCTCGTATAGTTGTAGTTGATAAACCCAATGGAGGATTGTCTTCTGCACGTAATGAAGGTTTGAAATCTGCAACAGGTGATTATATACTTTATGTTGATGGAGATGATTGGATTGATGTTGAGGCTCTAGCTGAGGCAGATAGATTCATGGCTAAATATGGTCTGGTTGATATGATATGCTTTGATTATTATGCATATTATTCAGGAAACGACAAGAAACTCATCTCCTATAATTCTAAAGAAACAATTTGTTCTGGAGAGCTCTTTTTTGAAAACAGTACATTTAAAATGACTGCATGGAGCAAATTTTATAAAAGAACTTTTCTCCAAAAGATTGGGCTAAACTTTTTGGAAGGGCGCTTACATGAAGATTTATCTTATACTATTCCTTTATGTATTTGTGCTGAAAAAGTGGGATATATAAATACTCCGTTATATTATTATCGACAGAATCGTCCAGGTTCAATCATGAATAAGGTGGCTTTACGAAATGTTTTAGACTATTCACATGCTTTGTGTTTTGACTATTATTTTCTTAAAGGAATCAATATGACACCTTATTTCAAACATTGGCTTATTCAGAACTTCTACAAATCTTGTTTTACAGGTCATGTAGGTATAAGAACTTTAATAAAAGCATTTAAAGACAATAATGTTTATCAGATTTTTCAAGAATTAGGTATGGCTAGAACATTTTGGTTAAATGTATGTTTCTATCATTTCTATATGAGATTTAGAGTTTGGGGTGGAAGATTGAAAAGAATGATTAAAGTTAATTAATTATCTCGAGGTTTCTTCCGTGCTTTTAATTGAAGAATAGGAAAACAAATGTAGTTATGAAGGTTTCTAAAATAGTACAGCTGTGCCTGCAAAATCTTCAATTGTTAAGAAGAATGGCGAGAGGGTGAATATTTTACTTTAAAAGATATTGAATAATGTTACTCGAAGACATCAAACAACAAATAGATTCCTGCATCAGTAAGGATATCCATGAGATAGAAACAAACTTAAATACCTTATTGGATGCACTCTGTCCCTATGTACTTCAAAACTATATCAATAGTCGTGAAGTAATGCAGGGGACTATAAGTCAGCTGGATAGGATAAATGATGTTGCTGTTCCATTTTTGATGTCTAAATTGCTAAGTAGGATCAATCAGTTGGTTGGTCGATTTGAAAAGCCAAAAGATGGTTGTGATGACTATATAAAGGCTGAGTGGGGGGAAGATAATGTTAAATGTATCTTGCATAGAATGACACCTTATTTGAAAGGAGAAAACAATATTGCTTCTCCTCAACTTGAAATGGCTAATAGTCTTTCTATTGAAGAGCGTCGGCAAATGGCAAGTTTTATCATAGACTCAATCCAACGTTATGGAGTGCATTCACAGTGGGATAAGGATACCATAGAAAATCATATTTTGTATTTTAGAATCCTTTATTCTTTCTGTAAGATTGATAATCAAATGGATTGGTTATTCCATTTTGCCGAGAATTTCGTAGACCGCCTTGCTACATCCCAGCTGTACCAACCTGCAAGGGATATCGCTGAAAGCTTGTTGATGATAGGTTATCAAGAGAAAATGGAGTCTGAAGCTTATTTATGTGCAGCTCGTACTTATACCATCCTGAATCAGCCTTTAGCAGGATTGCTATATATGGAAATGGCTATGAGAAAAAAGTTGCAACAAAAGACTTCTATCCCATATAAGGAGTCTTTTGAAATCCTATGGATGGTTTTGAAATTGGCTCGTGGCATTCGGTTCTGTTCAGTGAAGTATTTGGCACCAATAACAAGAGCGTTTGATACTTTGAATCCTCTTCCTTATGATATCTTGTCATTCTATCATACTTATTTCTCGGTTTTGTTTTTTGCTAAGCAAGATAGGGTGTTGGATGATATAGCTGATTTCTTGGATTCACATAGAGAAGTGTTCTTTAAAAACTTAGAACATAGTGCAATGCCTTGGATTACTTTAGTTGCAACAGTAAAAATGAATTGTCCAAGTGCAGATACTTCTCGTTTTTATCTATACATAGAGGCTGCTAAATCTGTTGTCGATTATAAAAGTAATGCTTTGTATTTAGACTTACTAAGTCATAAAAATGAGGCTGATCACTTGAAAGAGCTAATGGTTAGATTAAATACTACGCGAAACGTAGCGGATTATTCTCATGATAATACTCTTGCGATGTTATTTGCAAAGTCTTTGCTCGATAAGGCGTTTTTGTGTAAAAATCCTAGTCATTATCTTTTAGGAATGCATGTAAGGTCTGACTTTACATTTGTCCGCCAAAGTATAAGGCTGAATGGATTATATGGAAAAACGGAGTTTATAGATGTTGATGGCAAGGATTATCATCTTCCTATAGAAGATACCAAGGTGTTGGAAGACTTAATGCAACAAGGTGAAGATAACGAAGTGCTTTGGATTGGCAAAGGTCAACGTAACTTATATTTCATGTTACTGCTTAAAGGTGAATTTTCTTTTGGGACTTTAGATTCATTGAGTTGCCTGAATATAGCTGCGTTGCAATCTGGCATAATAAGAAACTTAACTTACGAATGTGATGTTAAGAAGCCTGGTCAACCAATATATTCAAAAGATAATGCGGAGTTAGAGCAGGAAGCAGAAGCTTTAAAGCAAAAACTTGCTGCTTGCAAAATACCTGTTGAAGAAGGCGCAGAACGCTTATTGATAGCTAAGGATATGGATGTAGCTGCTTATCCTCATCAATTATTGTTAGACGCAAATAGTGAAAAATTTGTAGGTTGCCAGCTACCATCCTGCAATATAATATCTACGGAGGTTTTTATTAAAACTAATTTTGAAGAGCCTCTTCACAAGGATTTCACTTGTGCCTATTGGTCTCCTTTCGATAGTCAAGAGTTTACCTTTGCGATGATAAAAGGGCGTCTAGAGGAAACGTTGAATAAGTATCACTTTATTTGCAATGATCAAACAGCCCCGCTTCGACCAATAAATTCAGAAATCAATATTGCTTGTGCTCATGGAGGAGCAGACATCAGTAATACTTCATGGTTTTATGCAGATGACAAACCTATAGTTGAGACGGATAAAATTATTGGTAATGGAAAATTGTTGATTCTATTTGTTTGTCATTCTGGTACAATCTCTAGACCTGATTATGATAATGCGATGCATACGCTTATCAAGAGATATATTCGTATGGGGTATAGCTCTGTGATAGCCCCTATGTGGTCTCTGAATACAGAGATTCTTCCAGTGTGGTTGGAAGTGTTTATGGAGTCAGTTCATCAGGGTGAGTTTGTGATTGATGCCGTATTTAAGGCAAATATGGCTGTTAAAGAGAAATATATTTCTCCAGTGGTTTATGCTTGTCTTCATCTGTTTGGCAATCCGTTTTTACAGATTGGGGACAGACCAGTGTTAGGTGTAATTGATAATTAAAAAAGTATGGACATTAAATGTTCGGTTAAATTTAGAGAAATTCTCTGTTAGTGTTTTTCGATTTTTCTAAATCTGTGATGTCGTTACCAAGATAATTAAACAAGAAAATTGTATATTATGACCAAAAAGAAAATATGTTGGATTACATCAACTTACTTGCTTGATGTGGATATACCAATTGTACCTGTGTTACAGACAGATTATGATATAGATTGGATTGTGTTGACAACAACAGCCAATCGAGATGGAGATAAAGTATTGATAGAAGCTAGAGGTTGTCGTAATTATAAGCTTGTAATAGACGAAGGGATATTCATCCATCCTAAGAAGTTTTTCTTCTATTGGAAGTTGGTCAAGGAGATAAAAAAACAAAATTATGATCTTTATTACTTTGATTTTATAGGTACTCCTTACTTTATTCCTGTGGTTCAAATGTTGTTGCCGAAAGATAAATGTGTTATTGCTGCTCACAATGTCAAAACTCCTAAAGGCGCAAGATACTATTGGATGGCTAAGCCTTATATGGACTATATTGTTAAGGTGTATCGCAATTTCCAGGTATTTTCAATCAATCAGCTTGAGTTATTGAAATCGCTTAGCGGAAAGGCAAACATTCTCTATGCACCGCTCTGTTTAAAAGATTATGGTCTGCCGACAGTTAAGAAGGAGGATCACCCTATCACCTTCCTTTTTTTTGGCAATATTGTGGAGTATAAGCGTGTTGATTTATTAATACAAGCTATAAGAATTCTAGAAGATAAAGGTGTAACTAATTTTAAGGTACAGATTAGTGGTTATTGTAGAAAAGATAAATGGGAAAGGAAGTATGCTCCTTTATTGAAAGGAATAAAAAGTGTTTCTGTAGATATTCGACGTATTCCTAACGAGGAAATTCCTAATCTTTTTGAAAGCAGCCATTACTTTGTAATGCCCTATCAGGACATAGCACAAAGTGGGGCTATGACTGTAGCCTTGTTTTATAACATTCCTATTTTAGCTTCTGAACTTGATACGTTTAAGGAGTTTATGACAGGCGAGAATGATGGCTATTTCTTCCAAATGGGCAGTGCGGAACAATTGGCTACAACCATGCATAAAGCAATAGATGAGTATAATACTCGTTATGCTGATTTGCGTCTTTGTCAGGCCAAATTAGTAAAAGAAAAATTTTCTTCTGAAGCAATTTTGAATCAGTATCGACAATATATAGATAAATTATGCCAAAACTAGCACAATATAAAGAATGCACGGGGTGTATGGCGTGTGTGGACAGTTGTTCCCACAATGCTTTGCAGGCTACACTCAATGAAGAGGGGCATATTGTTCCGCTGATAGATGAAAGTAAATGCGTGAACTGTAAATTGTGTGAAAGGGTCTGTCCTGTAGTGAGTAAACTTCCATATTCACAAAGTCTTGTAGCTAGTTCCTTTGCTGGATGGGCTAAGGATAAAGTCGTGCGCAAAAAAAGTGCGACGGCTGGCGCCTTTTCTGCTTTAGCACAATATGTATTCTCGAAAGGGGGAGTTGTATGTGGAGCTTCCAATGTGGATGGGGTTCAGGTAAAGCATATTTGTATCGGAAAAGTGGATGAGCTTAACAAACTGCAAGGATCAAAATATACCCAGAGTAATGCGGAGGGGATTTATAAAACTGTCTATGGCAAATTAAAACAAGGAAAACTTGTGTTGTTCTCAGGAACAGGTTGTCAGGTGGCAGGTTTGTATGGGTATCTTGGAAAGCGCAAATATCCTGGTAGATTGATTACCATAGATTTGATATGTGGCGGGGTTCCTTCCCGATTTCTGATAGATAAGTTTATCGAGTGTGAACCTTATCAAGTAAAGGGAATCGTATCTTTCAGAACAAAGGAACATGGCTGGGCTCCTCGTGGTTTCAAATATAACCTCAAGGTTATGGACGATAAAGGCTTTATCCATGACTATACCAATGAACGTAATCTTATAAGCACAGGCTTTGCCTGCGAGATGACCAATCGCTATTCATGCTATAAATGTCAGTTTGCGGGTACTCACAGAATGTCTGACTTTACGATAGGTGATTATTGGGGAGTTTCAGATTTTAAGGAACAGCACACTGATGGTGTTTCTGCTATTATAGCTCATTCTGAAGAATCAATAGCATTACTGAAGGATGCTCATGCATTTCTAGAGGTGCATGAGGCAAATCTTTCTGATATTGTTGCTCATAACAAAAGAATCTGCTTGTGTAAAGACAAAACATTTATGCTTCCAGAGAGACGATTTCTCTCTTATGCTTTCCGGCATTTCAATTATAGCACTCTTAAGGCCATTTATGCTTTTGCTTTTGGTAAGTATAGCCCTTGGATGTTGTATAAAATATATCGTGCAATAGTAAAAAAAATAATTAATAAAATATGAAAGTTTCTATTATAACATATCACGACGAGGATAATTATGGAGCAACTTTACAAGCTTATGCAACTTATAGAGCTGTAAAGGAGTTGGGATATACTCCGGAAATCATTAATCTTCATATGGGGCATCACGAGGGCCTTTTCTCGAAGATTATTTTTAGTCTTAAGCGTTATCGCTTTAATCGTTTTAGAGAGAAATTCTTTATTAATAAGACTAGACTTTATAAGTCTTTGGAAGAATTGCAGCAAAATCCTCCTAAATCGGATGTCTATCTTGTTGGCAGTGACCAGACATGGAATCCTGTTATTTCAAAAGAGTATGCTTTGGCTTATTTCCTTGATTTTGGTGGTGAAGAGGTCAAGCGTATTTCGTATGCTTCCAGTTTTGGTACAAGTACCTGGAATGATTCTGCTTTTGCCAAGAAGGAGCATGTTAAGCGTTTATTGAGCCGTTTTTCTACTCTACTTATTCGTGAAGATAAAGGTGTAGAAATCTGTAAAAATGAGTTTGGACTGGATGCAACCCAGGTGGTTGATCCTGTACTTTTGTTCCCATCTTATCCGGAAATTACAGGAAGCATAAAGCAGAGCGATGGTATTGTAGTATATAAGATTGTAAATGATGCGGAATTTTATCGTCGTGCTGTTACTCTTGGGAAAAACTTATCTTGTGGTGTCCGCTCTATTGGTAGCTTGCGCCAATTAAAGAATATAAAAACGGCATACCCTGAAAGAATAGAAAAATGGATTGCTAATATAGCATCAGCAAAATATGTGTTTACAGATTCGTTTCATGGAACCGTTCTCTCTCTCTTGTATCATCGCCAGTTTGTTATCTATGCTGGTGACAAAAGTAAACTTAGTCGAATCACATCACTTTTAAAATTGGTGGGCTTGGAGAATAGATTGTTTACTAACGAGGATAGTATTGAAGAGATTCAGAAGGTTTTAACGACTCCTATTAATTATTTGAAAATAGATAAAATCCTGAATATGCAACGTGCAAATTCTATTGATTGTCTGAGAAAGGCTTTGAATGGCTATAAGCCTATGGATAATGCAACTGCGGGGGGGCAAAAAGTAAGTTGTTAAGAATCCCATTAGTAAAAGCGTTAAATGATTTTCGAATTAATCTAAGAGATAAACGTGAACTTCAATCTCGTCAGCACTTAATCCCGCAGATTGCTAAATGTATCAATGATGATACAACAGTCATTTCTAATAATTGTTTTGCAGGGCGCATTATGCAGGATTTGAATATGAAGTATAATTCGCCTACTTTGGGTTTATATATCTGGACTCCTGATTACATTGAATTTGTGAGTAAACTTAGATACTATTTAACAGAAGCTAAACTGACGTTTGTAAAACACTCTAAATATCCATTG
>OLIL01000724.1_pt1 | contig 15008 bp, 14 predicted proteins | sample 1609701 | NCBI WGS metagenome assembly OLIL01 (sample SAMEA4350146, study PRJEB24818) | metagenome | biome: human; feature: gut; material: faeces | place: Denmark | collected 2013-09
GTTTGCATGATTATGTTGTGTTTTTTTTTGCATTTTTTTATAATTAAAAACACGGGTGTGTAACATTTGGCGTTTGTGGGTAATTTAACTATTTGTTTTTTTATTTTAAAATATGGTTATTACTTGTGAAATTAAAGGTGATGAACAAAAATTTTACTTTTAATTTAATATTTTATTAAGTGTAGTTAGATTTTTACACTTATCGGGTATGTGTCATTGGTTTTATTAGAGAACATTTGTTCACTTTTTATTTTTTTGTATACATAATAAAGCAATCCGTTGTAAAAAACGGATTAACAAAAACTCTATCTAATTTATAAACCTTATACCCATCACAAGGCATGATATTTATAAACAGATAAATGCCTGTGTAAATTATCAAGTTATTATAAATAATTGGAGATTTTATCATGACGTATCCAGCAGAACCGTATCGTATTAAAAGTGTTGAAACTGTATCCATGATCCCTCGCGAAGAGCGTATCAAAAGAATGAAAGAGGCCGGGTACAACACTTTCTTGCTGAATTCCAAAGACGTTTATATCGATTTATTGACCGACAGCGGCACCAACGCCATGTCCGATAAACAATGGGCCGGCATCATGCTCGGAGACGAAGCATATGCGGGCAGCGAAAACTTCTTTCATCTGGAAAGAACTGTTCAGGAATTATTCGGCTTTAAACACATCGTTCCTACTCACCAGGGCCGCGGGGCAGAGAACTTACTCTCTATATTAGCTATCAAACCGGGTCAGTATGTTGCAGGTAACATGTATTTCACAACCACCCGTTATCACCAGGAAAAAAATGGTGCAACTTTTGTCGATATTATCTGCGATGAAGCACACGATGCGGGCCTGGATGTAAAATTCAAAGGCAACATCGACATTAAAAAACTGGAAAAACTGATTGCTGAGAAAGGCGCGGAAAATATCGCTTATATCTGTCTGGCGGTAACCGTAAACCTGGCAGGTGGTCAGCCGGTCTCTATGGCAAACATGCGTGAAGTCCGCCAGTTATGTGACAAGCACGGCATCAAAGTGTTCTACGATGCGACCCGCTGTGTGGAAAACGCCTACTTCATCAAAGAGCAGGAAGAAGGCTTCGAAGATGTCTCCATTAAAGACATCGTTCACGAAATGTTCAGCTACGCTGACGGTTGTACCATGAGTGGTAAGAAAGACTGTCTGGTGAACATCGGTGGTTTCCTGTGTATGAACGACGACGACATGTTCTCTGCTGCACGTGAACTGGTTGTGGTTTATGAAGGGATGCCTTCTTACGGTGGTCTGGCCGGTCGTGATATGGAAGCGATGGCTATCGGTTTACGCGAAGCGATGCAGTTCGAATATATCGAGCACCGCGTCAAGCAGGTTCGTTACCTGGGCGAAAAACTGAAAGCAGCCGGTGTACCGATTGTTGAGCCGGTCGGCGGCCACGCAGTATTCCTCGATGCACGCCGTTTCTGCCCGCATCTGACCCAGGATGAGTTCCCGGCACAGAGCCTGGCAGCCAGCATCTACATGGAAACCGGTGTACGTTCTATGGAGCGCGGTATTATCTCCGCAGGCCGTAACAAAGAAACCGGCGACCATCACCGTCCGAAGCTGGAAACCGTTCGTCTGACTATTCCTCGTCGTGTATACACCTATGCACACATGGATCTGGTTGCTGACGGTATTATCAAACTGTTCAAACACAAAGAAGACATTAAAGGGCTGAAGTTCGTATACGAGCCGAAGCAGTTACGCTTCTTCACTGCACGCTTTGATTACGTGTAATTATCTGATGACAGAGGCCTCATTATTTTAATGGGGCCTTTTTGTCTCTGCATCCCTATAACAATAAAGAACAAATAAAATCGATAAATATGAATGCTGTTGGTGATATTTATCATTAATAGGAAACTTTTATTATGAGTATTCATAGTGCCGATACAAATAAATCACCCGGACTGACCAGCGGAACCATGCTTGTTATAGCAACAGTCGTTGGCGGCGGTATGTTTTCTTTGCCGATTGCGATGGCCGGTGTCTGGTTTTCCGGTGCCACCGTTATTTTGATTTTAGTTGCAATTATGATGTTACTGACCGGTCTGATGTTAGTTGAAGTTAACCTGCATTTTGAACCGGGCGCCAGCTTTAATACCTTCACCACCGAGTTACTGGGCAAAAAATGGAATATTGTCGTGGGTATTGCCTTCGGGTTTGTACTCTATATTCTGACGTATGCCTATATATCCGGGTCATCCGCTGTTCTGACTCAGACGATATTAAAATATACCGGTGTCGCCCTGCCGATAAAAGCCGCGGTCGTGATTGTCGCCTGTCTGGTGGCTGCGATTGTCTGGTACAGCTCATTATGGGTCGGACGTATTACCACCATTTTAATTTTCGGTAAGTTTATCGCGTTCTTTGCCACCTTCTCCGGACTGGTTGCACACGTGGAAATTGCCAATCTGCTGGATTCCGCATCAGTGGCAATACCCGGAACGAAATATCTGCCTTATGTTCTGATGACACTGCCGTTCTGTATTATTTCGTTTGGTTTCCACGGTAACGTGCCGAGCCTGGTGAAGTTGTACGGCAAAACCAAATTCCGCTTTATTACCCGTTCAATTATTATCGGGACAATATTTGCGGTACTGCTGTATATCTTCTGGCTGGGGGTCACGATGGGCAACATCAGCCGTGCCAACTTCTCCCCGATTATTGCCAAAGGCGGGAACATTGATGTGTTCGTTGAGGCTCTCGGCGGGAGGATGTCAGGGAAAACCATGGATCTTATCCTGACATTCTTCGGTAACTTTGCGGTGGCCAGTTCCCTGCTGGCAGCAACACTCGGCCTGTTTGACTATATTGCCGACCTGCTGAACTTTAAAAATGACAGCGCCGGTCGTTTCAAAACAGCGGTAGTGACGTATCTGCCACCGGCGGTGGTGTGTTTCTTCTTCCCGAACGGATTCGTTTATGCCATCGGTTATGCCGGTCTGGCCTTTACTATCTGGAGTGTGATTTTACCGCCGTTCCTGGTAAAAGCCTCCCGCAAACGCTACAGCGACAGTGAAACCATTTACCGTTCGCCGTGTAACAGCGCGGTACTGAATCTGGTGATTGTCTGCGGTGCGATTGTGTATCTGACGGTCATTCTGGATGTGTTCGGCTGGCTGCCGGCATTTAAATAAGCGGTTACAGACGGCCGGAGGCAAATCATGCTCCGGCCGCTTGTGTCGAGGTTCTCTCTGATTGGCTGGTTGGTAAATCATGTATAATCTTTTCAGTTGATCATCCGGCTTGGTAATAAGTTAGGTAGATAAAAGAGCTCCTAAATAGCTGCGCCAAATAATAGATCACCAGAAGGGAACTCAGTCCGGATTGTGCGATCTGATCAATCGCCAAACCAACCAGAATCATTAACCGGACTGAGCGATGACAATCATAGCACCGATACCCCGCAATGAACGACGCCTGATACAAAAAACCGTGCAACAGACACGTGATAAAAACCATGCCCGCAGACTGACAGCAATGCTGATGTTGCACTGGGGATATACAGTTACAGAGGTTTCCCGAATTTTGTGCTGTGCCCGTTCTTCTGTTGGTCGCTGGATAAACTGGTTTACCCTGTACGGAATAGAGGGCTTACATTCACTATCAGCCGGATGCTCCCGATGCTGGCCGTTTGAGGCCATCTGTACGCTGTTACGTGAACTGATAAAACTGACTCCTGGGGATTTGGGTTATCAGAGGTCACGCTGGAGTACTGAACTTCTGGCTATAAAAATCAATGAATTAACCGGATACAGCATCCATGCCGGAACATTACGCCGCTGGCTTCCTGCGGCCGGAATTGTCTGGCGCAGAGCAGCGCCGACACTGCGTATCCGTGACCCGCATAAAGAGGAAAAAAACCGCTGCAATAAATGAAGCTCTCGGGCAATGCAGCGCAGCACATCCGGTCTTTTATGAAGATGAAGTTGATATTCACCTTAATCCAAAAATCGGCGCAGACTGGCAGTTACGCGGTCAGCAAAAACGGGTAGTCACTCCGAGACAGAATGAAAAATATTATCTGGCGGGTGCGTTACACAGCGGAACAGGCAAAGTCAGCTATGTTGGTGGTAACAGTAAAAGTTCTGTGCTGTTTATTGAACTGTTGAAACACCTGAAAGCCTGTTACCGCAGAGCAAAAACCATCACGTTAATTGTTGATAATTATATTATTCATAAGAGCCGTGAAACGCTGCGCTGGCTTAAATTGAATCCGAAGTTCAGGGTGATTTACCAGCCTGTTTATTCACCGTGGATTAATCACGTTGAGCGGTTGTGGCAGGTGTTGCACGATACAATAACGCGCAATCATCAGTGCCGGACAATGTGGCAGTTACTGAAAAAGGTCCGGCATTTTATGACAAACGTCAGCCCGTTCCCCGACGGAGGACATGGGCTGGCAAAAGTGTAGCGGTATTAGGCGCAGCTATTTAGGCTACTTCTTCAATACTGAATCCCGCTTCAAATAACCGGCTTGCACCCTCACGGCGTAAATCGTGATAGCGTAAATCCTCAATACCTAATACATTACGAACCCGCTGAAAACCCGTAGATACTGATTTAGGGTTATACGGAAACACTCTTTCATCTGTCCGTAGTTGTCGTTGTAATATCGTCCAGGCATCGCCAAGCAGTGGAACGGACATGTGATTACCGGTCTTTTTACGCGGATCTTTTCTGTCTCTTACCAGCACGCTGCGGTTTTTCTCATCCACATCAGACCACAGAACTTTGCACACTTCCCCGATCCGCATGCAGCTCAGTATGGAAAAATCCAGAATATCGACAAAGGGTATTTTCCCTTCTCTGTGCTCGTTGCAGGCTTTCAGTCCTTCTTTTAACTTGGTTAATTCATCGTCCTGCGGCGTTGTGACTTTCCGATCAACTCTATCTGCAGGAGCAATGGTCTTGCCTCGTGTGAAGGGCAATTGGTGTACTCAATACTATGAACAGGTTTAGCTGATCTCAGTATAGGGGTGAGGTAACTTACATCATGGCTTATTGTTGATGGTGATGCACCAGCAGCCAAACGCGCCGATTGAAGTCTGGGCAGTCTGCCACTAACTTACAATGGTATTTTACATCATCAGGTTACTTCAGATTAGAGGAAATGTAAAAAAACGGCCAGCAAGTATACTGGCCGCTAAATTATCGATAAATCACACAATTTAAATGTGCATCCCTGCCTACAATAAACGAGCACATAATGGCGTTAAGTTCTATGAACTTAATGGAATCGAAAATATTAAACTAAAAAAAACAAAGTTAAGTCAAATAACAGACGCCAATATTGTATTTCTATTTGTAATAAAACGTGACTTATTATGCGAAATACACGATTTATTGGTATATTGTGTGTGTTGTTTTTTGGGGCGGGGATGAGAGTCACTGGTGACAAGTGTGCCAAATTTGTGACTCAAAATTGAGGGAGATTGATTAAAATAGGCAGAAATATACAAAGCATGTTTTTGCGGGCTAGCGTGTACAGCGGCTTTGCAAGCGTTTACAATGCGTCAAATTTTATAAACCATCAGACTGTTTTTCTGATAGCAAAGTCTGATATAAAAAAATGACAGTGTTTTTTAGTTGTTTAAAATCAGCTGGTTAGAAGTGGTAAGTGGCATTTCTTTTCGGTTTGATTTCCTTTCTGTGTCAAAAATGTGACAACGTTACTGTATTTAACTAAATATTCTCCGCTAAGGTGAGCGTATTTATTAACCATCTCCAACTTCTCCCATTTCTTTCAGTACCATTAATGAGGTTCCGTTCTGAACGTGTCAACTTGCCCAAGTGTGCCGCAGGTCATGAAAACGGAAATCATCGATGCATGACAAATTCAGAGCACGCCTGAAATCGTGCCTGTAAATGTCACTGCACTGTTTTCCACATACACACCTTCATGCGGTATATTGCTCAGTATGCTAACCGCGTCATCATTCAGCGGTATAGCGCGCCCCTTCCCTGATTTTGCTTTCGATGCCGTTATGATACCTCTCTGAGAGACAGATCAACGTGCTTCCATTCCAAAGACAATATTTCCGTTTTCCGTGCGCCAGTCAGCAGCGCAAATGAGACAACGTTCCTCATCCAGTCATTCGCTAGGCTGTTTATCAGTGCTATAGCCTGATGCCTTTCCAACCACCGGACTCTTACCTTTGGTTCACGCGATCTTTCTGTGTGAACATGCCCAATTGGTCATCCCATTTTCTGAGCCAGTGAAATGTCGCAGGGCTCTGTATGGAATGTGAAGCTGCAGGAGCTGGCTGAACATGGAGCGTGAACAGCAGGAAGCCGCAGGGCAGGACGTAGACTCAGAGCAATGAAACAAAGCCGCGCTGGTTGAAGTCCGGCGCGGCTATTTGTCTGTATTACGATGACTCATTAAAAGCATGATGTCACTGTACTCTGAGGCAAGGTAATCACTCAGTAACTCGTTTACAGAAACATGAAGCACATGAGCAATCATAACGACAGTATCTATGCTCATTACTGACTGACCTGACTCATAACGGGATATCTGCTGTTGTGTCAGCCCCAGCTTTTTGGCGAGGTCATTGCCAGATATACCATTTGACTTTCGTATTTCTTTAATTTTACGGCCGACACTGGTACTTACATGGTTTTTTGTCTTTTTCATTTCAGGCAGAAAATCAGGTAAATAGTTGTTGAATGGTGCTCCTTTTTAATATGTAATAAAATGTGAATTGTTTTCTTTGTTATCGATCAAAATCTCCGACATTATCAGGAATGTCTTCTGTTTCAGGCACCCAGCTGCCGTCCTCAAAAATCTCCTGTAGTATCTCTTTTATTTTTTTATTGTCTTTATCATTTTTCCCGCCGGTTACTGACATCGACGCATTGGTTCCCCTCGCAATACGAACGTTCATATCCTGATACTGAGCCCGTAACTTTCGGTCAATTTCCTTTTCCAGTGCCTCAAATGTGCTGGGAGGCATCATCTCTTTTTGGTTGCTGCTGAAAATAACTTCAATACGGAGCATGCGATCACCTCTTAATTAACTGGTTATATATACAGTATAAATTAACGGGGCAGAATAATGCAGTCAAGACTGACTTTGATCTTCGGGGCACCAGTGGGGCAAAGAGTTGTCGCAAGTGTGCACGAATGTGCGGGTATGTAATTTTAAACAATCTGCTTACTTGTTGATTTATATAGAGTGTGCGTAACTGTGCGAGCTGTTTAAAACATGGCTCAACATCGAATAAACGTATTGAGCCAAAGCGAATTAAATGCAGTATTCCACACTTAAAGTGAGATTAATTTACTTTCCCAAGTGTTAATTATCTCGCGCTTTTCTTTCAGATAGTCGTACCTGTCATAGTGCTTTGATGATACCCCCGGCTTTTTGTGATTTTGGAGCCTGTCACGCATTTCAGAACTAATCCCCATATCACCGGCGAGTGTTTTAAATGTGCGCCTGATATCTCTCGGGGTGAACTTAGCGATCTCGCCTTTGTCACAGAATTTTTTGATCTGCTTTGCATATTCCGATGGCAGCAAATGCCCTTCCTGTGTTTTTGCTGGGAATAAAAATTCAGAGTCCGGATAGAGTTTTGCCTGAGCCTGTAAAACCGCCGTTGCTGATTTTGACAACGGTATTACATGATAATCCGAGTTTTTTGAAATATGAGGCGGAACCGTCAGCGTACTGTTTTTCTTGTCCCAGTTATCTTTGGTGTTCGCCATCAATTCCCACGGACGCTGCCCGGCAGTGAATACGCAGAGCAACAACAGTCGGCAGTAATCAGGTGCTATAGGCGAGTCTTTGACACTTACTTTAAATATGGAAAGCAGATCTTTCATTTCATCCCACGACAGGAACCGGTCCAGTGCTATGTCAGCTCCCTCTTGGCGAGGCACCACAGATACAGGATTTCTGTCCAGGCCGTAGACAACGTTCTCATTTAATTTTGCCGGATCATTATCTGCGAACAGACCAAAATTAAAAACAGCATGCAGATTTGCACGTACCTTATTTGATCCGGCCACCGCGCCGCGGGAGATAAATTCGGCGAGAACTCTCTTTATCAGATCAGGGGTAACGTCACGGGCCTGCATATCAGGACGGATAAATTTACTCTCAAGAACCTGATTAAGGCGGTTTTGTGTTTTTTCATATGAACGCTTCCCTCTGCGCTTCTGATCTGTAATATAATCATCAAAGAGGTTTTTTACGGTCGCATACTCTATAGTGACCCTTTCCGGTGCTGCGCTATTCTCCGCCGCCTCGCGGGATTTTTCAGTTGCTTCAGCGAGTGTCAACGCAGGATAATCACCGAGTGTGATGAATTTTCCTTTACCTTCACGGAAATACCGGTAAACGAAAACTTTACGCCCTGATGGATAGGTCTTCACGCCAAGTCGGCCGGTACCGCGGGTGGCGGATGCCTGCCATGTATAATAAGCAGTATCTTTCGGTTTTAATCCTCTGATCTTGCTATCAGTGAGAAGAACGCTTGCCATAGTTTTACATCCATTGTGCGGGTCAAGTAACGGGTTAAGTTATGCAGAAATGATATGAAACCCAGCGAGATCTATCAAGGTATAAAACTCCTTTTAAAACAATGAACTGAAAATAAATGAAAATGGTTAAAACCGCATGAAATCATCATGTAGCGTCCTTCTAAGCCGTAGGTCACAGGTTCGAATCCTGTAGGGCGTACCATTCCGAAGTCAATGGACATCAACCGATGTCTTTTTTTATGTCTGAAATTCAGTTAATTAGCTGATTTTAACTTTTCTTCGTTCAACTGACATCCACCTATATCAACCTAAATCAAGTAATATTTGTTGGCATATGCGTTGGTACATACAGGTTCAATGAATTCTTTTACCAACACAAACTCATGGGAGTTCCTATACGGCACTAACAGATGTGAAGGTAAGAACGGCAAAGCCTGCCGATAAAGGATACAAACTAACTGACGGTGAAGGAATGCACCTTTATGTGCATGCTAATGGTTCTAAATACTGGCGGTTACAATAATAGTTTATGGGAAACATATTCGATTTGACGCATGTGTTTTTTAGAGGTAATTTAAAAAAAAGATTACAGAGGTACACATGGAACCATTACAACTGTTTAAAATTTTAGGTGACCAAACCAGACTGGATATCGTGCTATTGCTAAAAGCATCCGGGGAGTTATGTGTCTGTGATATCTATACGGCCTTGAATTTATCGCAACCAAAGACATCCCGGCATCTGGCAATGCTAAGAGAATCAGGTCTTTTGCTCGATTCAAAACATGGCAAATGGGTTCATTATCGTTTATCTCCTGCATTACTACCGTGGGTGAAAAGTATCATTGATGTCACTTACGCCACAGAGAAAAATAGAGTTGCAGATTTGCTTAAGAGCTTGGAGACAAAAGAACCTGCGGGTAGCTGTTCTGTATAAAAATTTTTAAGCTAACATATTTGGAAAAACATATGTAAGGTTGAGCGATGAAAAAACTAGAAGTATTTGATCCCGCATTATGCTGTAGCACCGGTGTTTGCGGAACCGAAGTCGATCAAGCATTGGTAGACTTCGCAACAGATGTGGATTGGTTAAAAAAACAAGGAGCAAGTATAAGGCGTTTTAATTTAGCGCAAGAGCCTATGGAGTTCGTTAACAACACAAAAGCAAAAACATTTTTGGAAACCGCAGGTGCCGGGTCACTTCCGCTATTGATTCTTGACGGTGAGATTGTGCTGACTGGTCGATACCCAAAACGACATGAGCTAGCCAGATGGTTTGGTATTCGACCGAATATTGAAAAAGCTGAAATTGTTAAATCGTGTTGTGGTAATGGTAAAACGTGTTGTTAACAGGAGCAATAAAATGAAATTTTTAGATAACACACCTAATTATTTATTTTTTACTGGAAAAGGTGGTGTGGGTAAAACCTCTGTTTCCTGTGCGACAGCAATTAAGTTGGCTGAAAAAGGGAAAAAAGTTTTACTGGTGAGCACTGATCCAGCTTCTAACGTTGGGCAAGTATTCTCTCAATCGATAGGCAACAATATTAAGCCAATAACATTGGTTCCAAATCTATTTGCTATTGAAATAGATCCTCAAGCCGCAGCCGAAGAATATCGAAACAAAATTATTAATCCAATCAAAGAAAGTTTACCTGAAGCGGTAATTCAAAGTATTACGGAACAGCTATCAGGTGCCTGTACCACAGAGATTGCAGCTTTCGATGAATTTACCGGGTTGTTAACCAATACCGAAATTACAGAGCAATTTGACCATATCATTTTTGATACCGCACCAACGGGGCATACCATCCGTTTATTACAACTCCCGAGTGCATGGAGTGATTTTATTAGTAACAATCCTGATGGCGCGTCATGTTTAGGGCCAATGTCTGGTCTTGATAAACAACGTGAGCAGTACAGCATGGCGGTGGAAGCGTTGAGTGATAAATCACTGACAAGGCTGGTCTTGGTTGCACGACCTCAGTCTGCCGCATTGAGGGAAGTCGCGAGAACCTATAGCGAGTTGTCATCTCTGGGTATCAAAAATCAGCAATTGGTTGTCAATGGTGTTTTCCCTGAAACGGCGGTGACTGAAAATGATAAGTTATCCCATGCGCTCTACTCTCGTGAACAAGCGGCATCAGAGTCTATGCCGGAAGCACTACGCTCGTTACCTGTCGATATTCTTTATTTACAAAATATCAATATGGTGGGTGTCGATGCACTGAAGCAGTTGTTATCTGATGACATGCCACAAATTCCAACTATTACCCCTACAAAACAACCTATTTCTTTACCTACCTTGTCAGAACTGGTTGGTGAAATATCTCAGCAACAGCATGGGCTGATTATGTTAATGGGCAAAGGTGGTGTAGGGAAAACAACGATTGCGGCATCAATCGCAGTTAAATTGGCAGAAAAAGGGCTTGATGTACATCTGACCACATCTGATCCGGCCGCGCATATTGAATCAACCCTCGATGGTGTTTTACCCAATCTTCAGGTTAGCCGAATTGACCCTGTCGCTGAAACTGAGCGTTATCGTAATTATGTCTTAGAAACCAAAGGGAAAGATTTAGATGAAGAGGGGCGTGCATTACTTGAGGAAGATTTACGCTCTCCATGCACAGAAGAAATCGCGGTATTTCAGGCTTTCTCTCGCATCATTAGAGACGCGGGTAAACGTTTTGTCGTCATGGATACTGCACCGACCGGGCATACATTATTACTTCTGGATGCAACAGGGGCATACCATAAAGAAATTGTTAAAAAAATGGGCGAAAAAGGCCACTATTTAACGCCGATGATGCAATTACAAGATCCTGAACGCACTAAAGTTATTATTACGACACTCGCTGAAACTACGCCTGTGCTTGAGGCGGAGAACTTACAAAATGATTTAATTCGGGCAGATATACATCCGTGGGCGTGGGTGATCAATAACAGTCTGTCTATCACGGAAACAATATCACCATTGTTACTTTCAAGAGCAGAACAGGAAGTCGCTCAGATTGAAAAGGTGACATCAACATTGGCAAAACGTGTTGCTATTGTTCCTTTGCTTGAAACAGAGCCTGTGGGGATATCTGCATTAAGTCAGCTCGCAGAATAAGTTTTATTTTCTAAAAATAAAAGGTGCGGAAAAGTACCTTTTAAATGAGGTTGTTATGTTTATTGCCGCATTCATTTTTATTTTAACGATCACCTTTGTTATTTGGCAACCCAAAGGACTGGGTATTGGCTGGAGTGCTACAGCAGGGGCTGTATTGGCACTGATCTTTGGTGTGATCAGTTTCCAGGACATCCCGATTGTCTGGAACATTGTTTGGAATGCCACGGCGACATTTGTTGCCGTAATTATCATTAGTCTACTTTTAGATGAAAGTGGTTTCTTTGAATGGGCTGCATTACATGTTGCCAAGTGGGGCGGGGGTAAAGGAAAACTGTTATTCAGTTATATTGTGTTACTTGGAGCAACGGTTGCAGCCTTATTTGCCAATGATGGCGCAGCATTGATATTAACGCCCATTGTGATTGCGATGTTATTGGCACTTGGTTTCAACAAAGGCACGACATTAGCATTTGTCATGGCTGCCGGGTTTATTGCAGATACGGCGAGCTTGCCGCTGATCGTTTCGAACCTCGTGAATATCGTTTCTGCAGACTTCTTTAATATTGGATTTACTGAATATGCATCGATTATGGTGCCAGTGGATATTGCAGCAATTATTGCAACATTAGCGATGCTGCATTGGTTTTTCCGCAAAGATATTCCTAAACAATATGATGTTACCAAACTGAGTGAACCGACTTTAGCCATTAAGGATATGACAACGTTTAAAACAGGTTGGCTGGTATTGGTACTGCTGCTTATTGGTTTCTTTGTCTTAGAACCATTAGGTATTCCAATCAGTGCAATTGCGGCTATTGGCGCTTTAATTCTTTGGGTAATTGCAGCCAGAGGCCATACGATTAATACCAAAAAAGTATTACGCGGAGCACCGTGGCAAATCGTCATTTTCTCTTTAGGTATGTACTTGGTTGTTTATGGTTTAAGAAATGCAGGGTTAACCGATTATCTTTCTGAAATGCTCAATTACCTTGCAGACAAAGGGTTATGGGTTGCAACAATTGGTACGGGATTTATAACTGCATTTTTATCCTCAATAATGAATAATATGCCAACGGTATTAATTGGTGCCCTGTCCATTGAAGGAAGTGAAGCATCAGGGTTAATTCAGCAAGCAATGGTTTATGCTAACGTGATTGGTGCCGATTTGGGTCCGAAAATCACACCAATAGGTAGTTTGGCTACATTGCTGTGGCTGCATGTTTTATCGCAAAAAAACATGACCATTACATGGGGATATTATTTCAAAACCGGGATTATCATGACTATCCCTGTGCTCATTGTCACACTCGTTGCTTTAGTACTTCGACTTTCACTGTTAAATTAAAGGTAACTTCATGAATGAGATCACTATCTATCATAACCCCAATTGTGGCACTTCGCGTAACACCCTTGCAATGATCCGCAATAGTGGCGTTGAGCCAACGATTATTTATTACCTGGAAACACCTCCGGCTAAGGATGTGTTAGTGCAACTTATTGCAGATATGAAAATTACAGCGAGGGAGCTATTACGAAAAAATGTTGAGCCGTATAAGCAATTAAATTTAGAAAATAACCTTTATTCCGATGAGCAATTGATCGATTTTATGTTGCACTACCCGATACTGATTAATAGGCCGATTGTCGTCACTCCGCTGGGCGTAAAGTTGTGTAGGCCTTCAGAGGTAGTGTTAGATATATTGCCTAATCAGCAACAAAGTGAATTTATCAAGGAAGATGGTCAGATAGTGATTGGTAGTCACGATGTAAAAATGTAAATTTTCCCTTTCTTTGCCCGCGATATCCGTTACAGCAATGATTTTGTCACAGAAGGCAGTGCTGACGGCAAAGTCGATTTTACCTTTATCTGCGAATAAACCGGTGCCGGAAATTCCCCGGATAAAAAAGCATGGTATTTACCAGACAACCGGTCTATATTATTCCGCATGACAGAGGTAAAGACGCAATGACATCAGTAATCACAAAACCGAAACGGGGACGGCCGCCGAAAAATCATGATGCGGGTGCGGATGTAAAAAAAATGCTGATCCGCAGCGGCATGGAGATGTTTACCGAAAAAGGGTATATGACATCGGATATCAACGGGATCCTGAAAAAGGTCGGTGTACCGAAGGGCTCTTTTTATTATTACTTTGACAGTAAAGAGCAGTTTGGTCTGGAAATCATGCGTAATTACGACAGCTATTTTTCCCGTCTGCTGGATAAATGTTTGTCTGATATCACGCTGCCGCCACCGGAAAGGTTACGGGCATTTTATCTGACCGCCAAAGCCGGGATGGAAAAATACCACTGGCAGCGCGGGTGTCTGGTGGGGAATCTCGGTCAGGAAGTGACCAGCCTGCCGGCGGGGTATTGTGAAATACTCGATGAGATTATTACCGGCTGGCAGAAGAAAGTGGAAATCTGCCTTCTTGAAGCACAGAAACAGCAGCTTATTTCCGCTAAAACAGATTGCAGGCAAATGGCGGCTTTTTTCTGGACGGGCTGGGAAGGGGCGGTAATGCGTGCCAAACTGACCCGCAACAGTGAACCGCTGGATCTGTTTATCACTGTTTTTATGACGCAGATACTGGCTGAGAAAGCCTGAGAGATTGTTGCAGAATAATTTATTAAATATCGCCGTTGTTAACACGTCGGTGAGTATTTAATAAATTTTTTTACAATTAACCAGACAACTGGTCTATATTCATAAAAGGATAATACCATGTTTAACTGCATTCTGATTGAAAATACTGACGGCTACACCGCAAAGCTGGCTCAGCTCGATGAATCACAACTGCCTGATCACAATGTGACTGTGCAGATTGACTACTCCACACTGAACTATAAAGATGGTCTGGCGATTACCGGCAAAAGCCCGGTTGTGCGCAGTTTCCCGATGGTTCCGGGGATTGATTTTGCCGGTACCGTGACCGAAAGCAGCTCTGAACACTATAAAGTTGGCGACAAAGTACTGCTCAACGGCTGGAGTGTCGGTGAAAAATACTGGGGCGGATTGTCTCAGGTGGCAAAAGTGAAAGACAGCTGGCTGACACCGTTACCGGCCGGGATGAGTACAAAGCAGGCGATGATGATCGGCACCGCCGGTTACACGGCAATGCTGGCGGTTCAGGCGCTGCTGAAACAGGGGATCACCAAAGAATCCGGCAAAGTACTGGTGACCGGTGCCAGCGGCGGCGTGGGCAGCTTCGCGGTTTCTCTGTTGCCAAAACTAGGTTTTATGGCTATCGCTCCCCCCGGCCGTACGGGTGATACCGCGTATCCGATTGATAACCCGGGCGCATCTGAAATCATAGATCGCAAAGAGTTATCCGTAACGGGCAAACCGCTGGCCAAAA
>OLIL01000728.1_pt1 | contig 14949 bp, 18 predicted proteins | sample 1609701 | NCBI WGS metagenome assembly OLIL01 (sample SAMEA4350146, study PRJEB24818) | metagenome | biome: human; feature: gut; material: faeces | place: Denmark | collected 2013-09
GCTGACGGTCAAGGTCAGCGCTGTCCAGCACGGCGGGGCGGTCGTTCCGGTCGATCTGTCGGTCTATGACACGAACGGCAACGAGGGTATTCCCGTGCCGGGGTCGGAAGAACTCAATGCCGTGAAGGAGATCGCCGCCAATATGGGTGCGGGCATGGGCAGCAGTATCACGATCACGGACGATGCCGGTTCGCAACTGCTCTCCGACCTGGGGCGCAGCGCCATCCAGGGCGTGTCGCAATACGTGAGCAAGAAGATGCGCTCGGTCAAGGTCACGCTCAAGGCCGGTTACAGCGTCCTGCTGCTCCCGCCCCTTCAATAAGGGTACAAACGACGTACTTCCGTACACCACTGAAAAAATCCATTTTTATCAACAATCAAAAAATTATCGAGTATGAAAAAGATTCTTCTGGCACTCGCTTTTATCGGGTGCATGTTCGCTGCCCACGCGCAGGAAAAGCCCTCCACGGGCGATTTGTACGACGGTCTTACCCGTCCGCTGACCTTCAACCGGGTTATCCCGCCCTACGCGCTGGAGGTGACGTTCAGCAAGACCGTTCATGTGATTTTCCCCTCGGCCATCCGTTACGTCGATCTGGGGTCTTCGGATCTTCTGGCGGCGAAAGCCGACGGCACGGAAAACGTGCTGCGTGTAAAGGCGGCCCTGCGTGATTTCTCGCGCGAGAGCAACCTTTCGGTCATTACCGAGGACGGGGCCTATTACAGCTTCAATGTCAAGTATGCCGACGAGCCGGTGAAACTGTCGGTCGAGATGGCGGACTTCCTGTATGGCGGGGAGGCGGTAAACCGCCCCAATAATGCGCTGGACATCTATTTGCAGGAGTTGGGATGCGAATCTCCGCTGCTGGTCAAACTGATCATGCAGTCCATTTACAAGAATGACCGCCGCGAGATCAAGCATATCGGTTGCAAGCGTTTCGGGGTACAATACCTCCTCAAAGGTATCTACGTGCATAACGACCTGCTTTATTTCCACCTCCAACTGAAAAACTCCTCCAACGTGCCTTTCAACGTGGACTACCTGACGTTCAAGATTACGGACAAGAAGGTGGCCAAACGCACGGCCATCCAGGAGCAGGTCGTATGGCCCGTGCGGGCGTACAACAACGTGCAGGTCATCGGCGGCAAGCGTACCGAGCGCATGGTCTTCACGCTCCCGAAGTTCACGCTGGCCGACGACAAGCAGCTGGTCGTGGAACTGCACGAGCAGCAGGGCGGGCGACACCAGACTTTCACGGTGGAGAATGCCGACCTGGTGCGCGCACGTGTTATCAACGAGTTAAAGGTAAAGTGATATGAAACGGGCGATATTCATTCTCACGCTGGGGTTATGCCTCCTCCTTTCGGACGGGGCGCACGCCCAGCGTGCCCTGCCCGCCATGCGCGGGCTGGAAATACGGGGAGGCATGACCGACGGCTTCTATACCCGGGACAGCCGCAGCGAAACGGGCTACTGGTTCGGGCTGGCCATGAGCCGCTACGCGAAGAATGCCGACAAGTGGGTGTTCGGCGCGGAGTTCCTGAACCGTTATTACCCCTACAAGTCGGAACGTATCCCTGTGGCGCAGTTCACTGCCGAGGGCGGTTACTATTACAAGTTCCTCGCCGACCCGTCCAGGACTTTTTTCTTCTACCTCGGCGGCTCGGCGCTGGCCGGTTACGAGAGTGTGAACCGGGGCGAAAGGCGGCTCTATGACGGCTCTACGCTCCGCCACCGCGACCGTTTCCTCTATGGCGGGGCCGTCACGCTGGAGGTCGATGCGTACCTGACCGACAGGATTATCCTCTCGCTGACGGGGCGTGAGCGTATCCTATGGGGCACTACAACGGGACATTTCCACGCGCAGTTCGGCCTGGGCGTGAAATTCATAATCCATTAAACTTGCAAGCGACATGAAAAAGATGAAAAAGATATTGGCCCTGGCGGTCTGGATCGCCGCCCTGGGTCTTTTATGCGCATCCTGCGACAACGGGCTGGATATACAGCAGGCGTACACGTTCTCTCTGGAAACGATGCCCGTTCAGAAGCGAATCTCCGTTGGTGAAACCGCTGAAATCCGCTGCACGCTCGTGCGGGAGGGGAGATATGACGGCGCGCGTTACACGATCCGCTATTTCCAGCCCGACGGGCGCGGTGAGTTGAGGATGGACGACGGTACGGTGTTCCTGCCCAACGACCGCTATCCGCTCGACCGTGAGGTGTTCCGCCTCTATTACACATCGCGCAGCGATGACCAGCAGACCATCGACGTCTATGTCGAGGACAACACGGGTCAGGTCGTGAAGACCTCCTTCACGTTCCAGAGCGAGAACGGGACGGAGGAAACGGAACGATAACGGAATATGTCTAACCAAGAGAAGCGCCCGTCACCCGGGCGCTTTCCATAAATACTGAAAACCATGACAGAGCAAGAGAGAATAGATATAGCCTATCTCGATACGGGGGTGTACGAGAACCCGTGGCGCGAGAACCTTTTCGAGACGCTGCCCGAGGATCGGAAAACGGCGGAAGTCTGCCGTTTCGCCATCAAGAAATCGGCTTTCAACATCGAGTTCGTTCCCGAAGCGATGAAAACGCCGGAACTTTGTCTTGCCGCGGCCGGCCACCGGGGCGAAACACTGAAATTCGTCCCTGACCGTCTGAAGACACCGAAAATGTGCCGTGCCGCCGTCGATAGCAACAGCTACGCGCTGTATTACGTTCCGGAGGGGTTGAAGCCCCCCGAACTGTGCATGACGGCCGTGAAGCGCAACGGTCTGGTGCTGGAGGCCGTCCCCGGGGAATTGAGGACGCCGCAAATATGCCGTGCGGCGTTGAAAGCGGTGGACAGTGCCGATTACAAGATACTCCCTTACATTCCGTATCCCGATATATGCCTGGAAGGGCTGAAAAAATTCGGGATGTCGTTCGTGGACAAGTTCGAGATTTTCGCCTCCATTGCCCCGGAGGTCATGACCGGGGAACTGGCCCTTCACGGCGTGGGGATGGACGCGTCCTGCCTTTCGCTCGTGCCGGTGGAACTGCGCACGGAGGCAGTCTGCCTGCGTGCCGTCAGCGGGGACGGCATCCTGCTCCATGAAGTGCCGGAGGAATTACGCACGGAACGGGTCTGCGAGGCCGCCGTGTCCTCGAACTACCTGGCACTGGAGTACGTTCCGAAACATCTGAAAACCGACCGTCTGTGCGGGATGGCGCTGGAGCGCGATCCCCTGGCCATCCGCTTTTTCAACCCCGAACAGCTCACGCCGGAGGTCTGCAACCGGGCGTTGGCCCGTACCGACGACCTGCGTGTCCTCCGCTATATCCCCTTCGAGGAGATACACCTGAAAGTGTTGGGGTTCTATTGCACGAATTACGATAAGACCTTCGATTTTTTGGAGAACATGAACCCCTGGTTCCTCACGCCGAGGGTGGCCCGGGAAATTTTCGCCCTGGAGCCGGAGCTGTTCTACAACCTTCCCGACCACGCCAAGAACGAGGAGATGTGCCGCCGGGCCGTCTGGCACGACGGGAGCTACCTGCAATATGTCCCCGAGAAGTGGAAAACGCCGGAGTTGTGCATGGAGGCCATACGGCGCAGTCCCTATGCCATCGCCCACCTGCCCGAGAGCATGAAAAGCCCGGATCTATACATGAGCCTAGTGCGGGAGAACCCGCAAAACCTGAAAGGCGTCCCCCGCGAAGCCCGGACGCCGGAGATGAGCCGGGAGGCTTTCGAGCGTACCTACGGGAAGGACAAAACCGATTTCTCGGTTATCAGCGCGTTGAGCGACCCCGCCCTGGTCTTGCAGGTGTTCCGCGAGCAGGACGACCCGCAGCAGATACACCGGTTGATGAGTGTCCTGCACCTGAACCGCCGGCTTGTAACGGAGGAGGTGGCGTTGGAGGCCGTTCGCAAGGATGCGGGGGTGCTGTACGACATTCCCCAGAGGGCCATCACGCCGCTCGTGGCCGATACGGCCGTGCGGGGCGACCCGAGGATGATCCAGTGGGTTCCGAGGGAGCTTCGCACGGCGGATCTGTGCCTCTATGCCGAGGCCGCCCATCCCGAGTTGCGGGTTTACGTTCCCGACGAAATAGCAAAGGGACGTAATATCTACTCGTTCCACCGTCAGGTGGACGCGAAATTGCGGCAGCCGCTCGAATACGAACAATACAAGACCCTCTACTCGGGCGGCGCGGTGCGTGTGAACAACGTGTGGACGTCGGTTGCGGGTGAGATTGACTGCTGCGAGGTGCGTTACGACCGTAAGACGGAGAAACTCAAACTGCGGATCGTCGAACCGCCCAGGGAGAAGAAGGCGCAGCCGAAGGTCGCGCCCCGCAAACCCGCCCGGGGGCCGAAATTGTAGGACGGCGGGTAGTTCTTTGGCAGGAAGGTTGTTAAAAATCGCACGTGTTGTCGCCGATACCCGAATGAAATCGTTATATTTGCAATCGAATCCTCCGGCGGCGTGCCGCCGGGCGATTTACATACGGAAGGAACACATTATGGTGGGGCATTGAAAACAGCCAAATTTTAATCCGCTCGCAAAATAATGGGTAGTTCTCTTCTTCATCGTCGTGTCTATATGCGTCAAGCGTATGCGATAGCGGCGTGGGGAGAAATTATCTATCGAGTGGATGGGTGCTTGGCTGTACCTCAATGCCGGTATTTAACGTATTCTCACGCCTTTTTCGTATGGTATTTGTCTGAACCTAAAGAAAAGCGATATGGAAACGAAATCGACAAATGAGGTAAAGGGTGATTACGACCGGGTATCGGCGAGTGAATGCCTGGGGTCGCTAATCGAGTTGCACGGGATTGTCATGGAAGACGATCTGTTCGTCATTCCCGATGCGGATGGCACGGCAGTATTATACAATGACGGGAAGATACGTTTTGACGAGATCGCCGACATCGAGGTCGGCTCGGTGTTTGTGGGCATCCTGCTCCGCAACGGCTATCTGTTCTACCTTTCCCGTACCGAACCGCTCAAGACGTGCATATACACGCATGGCGGGTGGGGTTCAATCTCTGAAATTTCTCCCCGTGGCATTGCCGGACATATCGGGCGTGAACTGCACGGGAAGCTGGGCGACCATACGGCGGTCGATTGACGGGAAACAAAAAAATCGGACGGTTGTCGTCCGATTTTTTTCGCGTCGTATTTTCACGGCCGTTGCCTGCCGTGTTCCCGTTTCCGCCTTTGCAGGGCGAGCAGTTGCCGCAACATGTAGGCATGGTTTTCCCCCACGGTATGCCCCGAGGGCATCAGGTAGGGACTTGCGAGGCACTCCCGGCATTGGCGTACCGCCTCTTTTAAGTCGGTAACGGTTATTTCCGCTCCCGTGATGTCTTTAATCTTTGTTTCCATTCTTGTCCTGTTTTTTTGGTTCGTACCAACTGTCCCGGTAATTTTCTCCCACGAGCGAGAAAATTCCGCTCATGCCGCTTTCAGCGGCGAAATTTTTGGCTTCCCATATACCGGAAAACTCTCCCAGCAGCCGGTAGCCGATGAATAATTTGTACTTGCGCATGATTTTATCGTTTTTCCAGGTTGATAATCGGTGTGTTCTTTTGCAGCCATTCCTTCACGCTGTCCATGTTGTATTCGGATGTGATAACCGCCGTTCGGTCGTCGATTTCGGTGAAGCGCGTAGTTTCATACCCGTCGATCCACTGCTTCAGCGTGGCAACGCCCCACACCTGCGGGTCGTCGAACATGGTGTTGAGCCGCCCGATACCCTCGCCGAAGGTTACGAGCAGCGTTTCATAGGAGATTTCCTTGTTTACTTCATTCGTTTTCATATTCTCGCTTTTTACGGGCGGCTTTTGCCGCCCCGAAATTTTTTAATCAGACAAGTTCCACTCTAACCCTGCTCATGTTCGCCCAGAACACGCCGTTGCAGTAGTAGGCGTAGCCGTTATGCCAGTTGCTCCTGCGGCGTATCACGTCCTGCTCGGGTGGTCGTATCTCGATACTCGTGGTGTAGATGTTGTGTCCCACGGTAATGACGAGGTTGCACCTTCGCCATATCTCGGAATGGGTTTTGAACCCGTTTTTCCCCTCGACGAGCGCAAGGGCCGTCTTGACTGCTTCCCGAACTTCCCAATCCCACTCCCCGAAGGGTTTGAGCGGGCGTGCCATGTAGCTTTTATAGATGATTTTCATTGTTATATTTTTTTTGTAGGGCGGCTTTCGCCGCCCCGATTTTATAATTCGACAATCCTTTCCACTCTGCCGTACAACATGGAGCGTATGCTCGTCTTGTCCACGCCCTTGTATTCCGTGTAATGCCCGTACTGCTTTACCACGAATGTTTTCAGTACATCGACAAAGTTGAAACGATACCCTAAAAGCGGAATGGAGTCCTTGAAATAGGTGTTATGGTTTACCTCACGGGTAATCCAGTCTTTCTCCTCACGGGTGAGCGTTCCCCCGTCATTGAGCCGTTTGCGTAATATGTACGCTTTTGAGCCTGCAAGGCTTTCGAGTGCGGGAACGTCCCACGACACGAATTTATATGCTATTTGGTTCATTCTATTTTGTTTTTGCGGGCGGCTTTCGCCGCCCCGATTTTTATGCTGTCATTCGTTTCCGTATAAGGGACATGTTCCCCTTCATCAGTTTCAGTATTTGCCCGTGGTATGGGGTATTCTTGTTACACACGCCACGGCTCTGCACGACCTCCATGCGTTTTAGGGACACCTCTATCGTTTCGATACGTTTGCCGTCGATTGTGGCCGAGAGTATGAGCGAGTCGGCTTTCAGATAGTATTCGTTGGTAAACACGCAATGGTGCATGGCCTCGCCCTCCTGCCGTATGGCTTCAACGCTGTCCAATACCTTGATGCAGATTTCCCCGTCGGAAAACTCCACTCCGAAAAACCGCCCTTTGGCTTCGACAAACGAGGCTTCCTGTTCCAACGCCTTGCGCCGTTCCTCCTGCCGCCGTTCCATTTGCATGTGCCGCCGTTTTTTTGCCATGTAGAGGTCATGCGCTGCGGGCAGGTCTGCGGGACACACGAAATGGGCGTTATGCAGGTCTTTCCCGAAAAATCGCAGCAGGTCGATGTAGTCGCACCATTCCGTCGGTTTCCCGATAGCGTACCCGTTACGGATGGCGATACGGATGGCCGGCCAATAGTCTGCGATATTGCGGGAGGAACGGGCGAAAAATCGCACGAGTGCCGTTTGTCCCGCTTTAAGCAGCGTTTCGGCCTTGTTCTCCGAGAGCAGCAGGTGGATAAGGTCGAAAGGGGTTACATCGGGGAGTTGTTTGCCGTAGCCGCTTCGGCGCAGTTCGGGGATAAGCCGTTGCCGGGGATAGATGCGTGTGGGCGTGATGTTGTATTTCCCGTCGTTCTCCGCCCGCAGTTCCAATGCGCTCGACCAACTCCACCCGTGAACGAAGAAGCCCATCGGGCGCAGCCGTGCGAAGGTTGCGGAGCGTCCGTCGGGGGCAATCCACCGCTGTACGGCTTCGATATGGGTGTAAACGGGCGTCTGTCCCACTTTCGCCCAACACTCGATATAGACGAAGCGCAGGACTTGAAAACCCTTGCAGCGGGTTACGATGCACAAATACTCGTAATCGTTGAACTTGCGGCGCAGGGTGGTTTCCACTTTCAGCGGGGTGTGGCAGTGCGGACACTCGCACCCTAACAGATTGTCCGTGAGTTCTCCGTTTTCGCTCTGCCACGTGTGGCCGCACTCGGTGCAGGTGATAAGTCCTTTCGGCGTGCGGCGTCCGATATGCTCGATGCAGTTCTTGTACCCCCATTCGATTTGTGCGGGGGTAAGCGGCGGCAGGTGTTTACTTGCCGCCACAACGCTCTGTTGGAATTTTGTTCTCGGTTTCATAACTAAAATAGACTGGGCATTAGTTTGTTATCTTCGATTTTCTTGGGTTTGGACTTGGCTTTCGCCAACTTGGCGTAGGCTTCGCTCTCGGCCTTCCGTATGGCGTTCCGCCGTGCCTCGGCTTTTTCCTCCTCGGTCAGTTCAACGGTGTGATTGACCACTACCTTGCAACTGACGGGTTTGCCGATGTCGATGTCCTCCTCGTCGTAATAGTGGAGTGCCATAGAGTATATTTCCTCGTCGGCAAACCCGTTGCAACCGCTCTGCCGTACTTGGTTGATGATGAAAGTGCAGCAATCGTCAATGTTCTTTTTCGGGTTGGCGTATCGGGGTGCGAAAAGTTCGTCCTCCCGTGCCCGTGCGTCGAGATAGTTCTGTATCGTCAGTTTGAAATAATCTGTTCCTTGTGCCATGATTTTTTGGTATTGTGGGGCGGCGAGCCGCCCCGTGTTCAACATTTATTCGTCCTTTCCGAGAAGCCGCCGCACCTCGTCCTCTTTGGTCTTTTGGAAAATCCATCCCGCTCTCTTCTGCCCGTCATGCGTCAGCCGTGCGTTGAAGCGTCCCCCGAGTGCGTGAAGGGCGTCCTTGACGGGCTTGGTGTCCCCGAATACGGCTATCGCCTTCTCGGAATAGTCCACGATGATAAACCCGCCTTGCACGCTCGTTTCAGTGCGTTCCGCCCGTTTTTCGTCTTTCGGCTCGGGCAGACATATATTCTCCTCGTTTCCTGCGATATATGCCAGCCTGTCGATGTACCCTTCACGTGTGTAGTGGGTCAGTTTGCAGACACTCCACCCGTATTTCGGACTTTTGCCGAGCGTGAAAACGGGATAGCGGTGTTCGTTCTTGGGGTCGTATTCGGAGAGGTGCGCCGTTTGCGGGAAATTGGCCGCCGCCTTTCTCAACTCCCCGAAGCCGTTGCGGGAGGTGGCCGAAAAGCCGAGAATGACGGTACGCACGCTTCGGGTGGTCGAACACTCGTAAGAGGGGTCAGTGTATTCCGTTTCGTTGAGTTCGGCGATGATTACGCCCTGCACCCCTTCGGGCATGATGCGGCGTAACCTCTGCGCTCCTATTTCCGCTATGCGGTCATGCTCGGCTTTCTCTTTGGCGGCGGCGATGGCTTGCTCTTCCGCCTGCCCCACGAGCAAAGCCACCTCGAAAGCGTCCATGAACTCGGGGTTCACGTCGTCGTAGTACCTGCCGATACCGAATGTTTGCGAGAGGGGTCGCAGAATGTCCGTTTGGCTGATTTCCTTTGTTTCGGTATCGACCATGTGGTACACGTAGCCACGGGCGGTGTGTTCCACCTTGTAAACGACGTAACGCTTTCTGCTCGCACCCGCACCGATACCGATGATTACCTGGTTTTCCTTGACTACCTGCACCCGTGTGTCCGTGGTAGTCGCTCCGAATAATGAAATGTACTTTGTCATACCTGTAAAAATTTAGAAGATGTGAGTGAATAGGAAATAGAAAAAGCCGGTTAGAGCCACGAGAGAAACAAGGCAGGAGAAAATGCCCCGCAGGATGTCATAACAGAACGTGAAGCCCAAAACGACCCAAATAAAGTCGATACCCCACACGTGGAAGCCCAAAGCCACCGCCCCGACCTTTACCGCCAACCCGACCTTTGCCTTTATGCCAAGTGGAAGGTTGGAGGATTTCTGTTTCCATTTATTTTTCTCTTCGTTTCTCATAACCTTTGACTTTTTTTTTATGCCGTAGCGGAGCCGGTATGGATGGAATCTGTTTCGGTAGCATCAAAAGGTGTCGGGGATAGCTGCTGCAAGATTTTGTCGGAAAATACGCTCGCCCGCAGGGAAAGAGGAAGATTTTGCGGCAAACCGCCCCGCGGCCCGATCTTGCAGCAGCGTGAGCCCCGTAACTACCTTTGCTACTGACAACAGATTTCCATACCGCGCTCCGCGGCATGAAAAAAAGAGAGGAAAAGGTTATGGGAGAGAAACGGGGAGAAAACGATATGCCGTGAACGCTCGCGAAAGTCGGTTCACGGCTCACCCTGCATGGAATGATAAATCGCCCGCGAACATTTCCTTTCACGGGCGATTGGCGTATCGGAGCGTGCCGATCCCGTATCGGCGGAGGATCGTTTCCACCGGACGTGGCGCCACTCGCTGCCACTTTTAAGACGGATACGTCCATATACCACTGGCTGATAACAAGATACTGTTCATTTGTGTACTTTTGGGCATCCGGGAAACAAAAAATGAAACAGAACATGGAAATAATAAGTATGGACGTGAAGGCTTTCGACGCGCTGGCAGGGCACGTGGAAGCCATTGAAAGAAAAGCCGAGGCGTTATGCCGCAGGCAGGAGGACGTGAGTTTGAAAAAATGGCTGGACAACCAGGATGTCTGTGACGTGCTGGGGATATCGAAACGTACCCTGCAAACCTACCGGGAGAAAGGGTTGCTGCCTTTCAGCCGCATCCGTCACAAAATCTTCTACAAACCGGAAGATGTCGGGAAACTGCTGCAATCGTCGCACTATCCTAATACCGCCGCGTTATGAGCCATTATTTCATCGACAAGCACGATCCGCGTGTGGCGGATCTCTTCCGGCGTTTGGAAAAGGCCGGCAAGGCACTGGATAAACTGGAATCCTCCGGAGGCCGGACACTCAAGGGAGAGCGGTTCGTCACCGACGAGGAATTGTCCCGGCTGCTGAAAATCAGCAGGCGTACATTGCAGGAATACCGCACGGCGCGGATCATTCCCTATTATTTGATTCAGGGCAAGGTACTATACATGGAATCCGAGATACAGAAATTTCTGGAAGATTCCCGGAAGAAATGTATCGGGGGACAGGAATGGGTATAAAAGAAGAACGGCCATCACGGCCGTTCTTCTTTTTCAGTTCAATATCGTGTTCATGCCGGGGAGCTGCCAGACGACGGCGGTCGTCGTGGCCCTTCGGACAAGCCACCGTCGGAAGGCTTCGGCATTCCCGGATTTTAAGCGGAAAGCCAGCGCGGCGATCATTTCGAGCGAATACAGCTCGACAATACCGCCGTCACGGTTGCGCTCCCGGCGGTAAACCCGCTCCTCACGGAGTATGCCGCTTTTGAGTATGGAGCGGATGTTGCTCCCCACGGCAGGAACGAAGACTCCGAACAGGTCGGCAATCTGGTGGCGCGTGAGCCATACACGGTTCTCCGGCGTGTGGATTTCCACCCGCCCGTTTTCAATGCTGATAGGTTCTCTTGTCGTCATAGTCATACAAATTTATCAATTTTTGTTATACTGTTCAACCGTTTACCGTTATAATATCTGCCGTTTCCGGTTCGTCCTCCTCGTAGAGATTTATTTTCCGGCCTTTGGTCTGTTCTTTCAGACGTTTCATGTCCTCGTCCACCTTGCGGTCGGTCACTTTGGCGTAAATCTGCGTGGTGGAAATGCTCTTGTGTCCCATCATGCGGCTGACAGTTTCGATAGGCACACCCAGCGAGAGCGTGATATGTGTCCCGAAATTGTGCCTCGCCTTGTGAAAGGTCATGTCGAAGCCGTATGTCCGTCCCAGTTCTCTGGTGAGCTTGATGAGATACCCCCGGCAATAGAGGTTGAAAATCCTGTCGCTTTTACGCTCGTGGCGGTATTTCTCGATGATCTGCAACGGCACGTTCAGCAGGCGGATGGCCGAGGGCGTTTCGGTCTTCTGGCGCCGGATGTGTATCCAGTACGTTCCGTCGTCCGACTGCGTGATGTCTTTTTCGGACAAGCGTTTCAGGTCGGCGTAGGACAACCCCGTGAAGGTAGCGAAGAGAAACCAGTCCCGCACCCGCTGGAGGTTGGGTTTACCGACGGGAGTTTCCATCAGTTTTTTGAGGTCTTCGAGTTTCAAATGGCGGCTCTTGCGCCGGGGCAGTTCCGGGTGCAGCTTCCCGTAAGGGTCGCGCCGGAGTGTACCCTGACTGACAGCCCGCTTGGTCATTTTTTTCAACCGGTAAAGATGCTCGTGTACTGTCTTGGGTTTCATTTCACGATCTGTACGCAGGAATATTTCAAAATCATCGTAGAACTCCCGGTCAAGGCTCCGCAACGCTACATCCTCCTTTTCCTTCCTTTTTTTCACGAAGGAGGCTAAAATATTATAGGAGTTCTCGTAACTTTCATAAGTTTCTTCCTTGCGATCCACGCCGACACGCTTGCGGAACTCCTCGTTATGCTCGCGGAACAAGGCAAGGAGGGTGAACGGTTTCTGCCCGATTCCTTCCACGGCGTTTTTGACCAGCTCGGCCGTCACGAAACCGAGGCTTTTACGAATATGACGGTAATGTCCGGTGATTTTTTCGGTCAGTTTCTCTATTGCCTGGTTTACCGTTCGGGCGTTCTCGCTTCGTCCGTTCGCCCTTTTGGTTTCCGGATTCCAAAGCGATGGATCGACAAACGCGTTGATATTGATCGGGGCCGACTTGGCGTCGATGCTTACCTTGCATAACAATTTACATGTTCCGTCCTTGCGGACTTTCGTGCGGTTGATGTAGAACAGCAGGGAGAACGTGCTGCGGCGTTTTATCTCTTTATTATTCGTTTCCATAATCGTTGTGAATTTGATTGTCAATGATAGATTAAATAGCTACGGAGAAGCGGCCGGCAATCTTTTCCTCTAAAGACCGGGTATCCATGTCGATCTTGTCATCGGTCACTTTGGCGTAAATCTGCGTCGTGGAAATGCGGCTATGCCCCAGCATTTTACTGACGGTTTCAAGCGGGACACCATGCGAAAGCGTGATCTCGGTGGCGTAGGTATGGCGTCCGCAGTGAAAGACGAGTTTCCGTTCAATTCCGCAAATGGCGGCAATACGTTTCAGTGTCCGGTTGAGTTCGTTGTTGCTGTACATCGGCAGCAGTTTTCCTTCCGGGGCCATATCCCGGTACTTGTCGAGGATGAGCAACGGTATGTCGAGCAACGGCACTTCATAGTCGATTTTCGTCTTCTTGCGGGCGGTCTTGATCCATACCTCACCGTCCTCGGCCACTTCCAGATCCTCCGTCGTCAGGCGGCACATGTCCCCGTAAGGGATACCCGTGTAGCAGGAGAAGAGGAACAGGTCGCGGATATGGTAGAGTTTCGGGTCGTGCAGGGGTGTGGTCATCAGCCGTTGTAACTCTGCGGCGGTAAGGTATTTCTGTTCCCGCTCGGGATGTTCGGCTTCATACCCCGCGAACGGGTCGGCAGTGATAATCCCTTCCGCGATGGCTTCCCCGACAATCGTGTTCAACCGTGTGACAAGCAACACGATAGTTCCCAGGGCAAAGCGGCGCTCCGTGCGTAGGTAGAGGTCATAGTTGTCGATGAATGAACGGTTCAGGGCCGTGAAAGGAACATCCGACAACTTGTATTTCTCCTGGATGAAAGCAGCCACACAGTTACAAGCATAGCGGTAAGATTGTGCTGTTCCCTTTTCCCGGTTCACGCCGACACGTTTTTCGAAATGTTCGATGAACGTCCGGAAATAACCCAACAGGGTTTCCTGCCCGAAAGCCGTCCCCAACAACAGATTCCTTATTTCTTCAGCCGTTACATTCTCACGGGTGGCTGACAGTTCGTCATAAATGGAAATGGCTGAAGCTCGCAAATCGTCCAGTTGCCGGTTGATTTCCCGCGCGGCGTTACTTTTACCCGTGGCACGTCCGGATGCCCACAGTGCAGCGGGTACGGACATTTTCGCACTAAAAGCCGCTTCTGAAAATTTGCCGACAACAAGTTTCGCCATGACCGGGCAATGTCCCTCGTCATTCATTTCGCTCTTTTTGAGGTAGAACGTAACCGTTACATCCGTCTGTTTCATTGTATAATTTTTAATCGTTATATATTTGCATAAAGTTTCAACATCAAAGTGTGGAATAAGACCGATGTTTCCTTGGTCATAAAGGCCGTGAGTTATGTTTCGTCCCCACACTTTTACATCAGAAACCGGATAGTTCAATGGGCTTTCGACCCCGTATTCGCAATGATGGCTCACGATGTACAGATGTTGTCGTTCAATAAATCATTAAGACTATGACCTACGTTGGAATTGATGTCAGCAAGGCGACTTTCGTAGTTGCTTATTCTTCTGCCAAGAGCAGCAAGACCAAAACATTCAAGAACACTACCAAAGGCGTTCATGAGTTCATTCAAACCTTGTCAGCCAGTGAGCATCATTGCGTGCTGGAAGCAACCGGCAATTACAGTTCCCTGCTCGTCTATCTTCTTTCGCAAGTGGGAATCACTGTCAGTTTGGAGAATCCTCTCAAGATAAAGAATTTCGCCCGTGTGATGCTTTCCGTCACCAAGACGGATGAAACGGATGCACGTCTGATAGCTCTTTACGGAGAGAAGATGCAGCCTGCCCCTTATAGGCTTCGTAGCGATGCCATTCTCACCTTGAAGCAGAAACGGACAGTCATACGTCAACTCAAGAAGCAACTTATAGCCACCCGTAACTTGAAAGGTTCCATGGAAGCACTTCCCTTCTTCGACCCCAAGTGCAAGAAAGCTATTGAAAAGACAATCGCTTTCCTTGAAAAGCAAGTCAAGAACTTGGAGGAGGAACTGGCGGTTTTGGCACAATGCGAGTACAAGAAACAGATGGACTTGCTCATCTCTATCAAAGGTATCGGTGTCACGCTGGCGGCAGCCTTGATAATGGCTACGGGAGGCTTCACGTACTTTGATAATGCCAAGCAACTCACCCGATACTTGGGCTTATCTCCTACTTACCAACAATCCGGTACGTCAGTCAATGTCAAAGGTCACATCAACCGCAACGGTGATTCTTCCTTACGTGGTCAGCTTTATATAGCTGCCATGGCATCTCTGCGATGCAATGCCGAATGCAAGGAATGTTTTGACCGATTGCGTTCTAACGGCAAGCCGGGAAAAGTGGCGGTTGTTGTGGGCGCCCAAAAACTCGTTAAGCAAGCCCTTTCGGCTGTCTCTTTTACACAACTCCCAGGCCCCCCCGAACGGACTAGATATCGTTTGCCCTCTTTTTGTTTGAAAAAAAAAACAAAATAACAATATTTTCAATACAGCAACGGACGATCTTATCGGACGCCAAGTGCATA
>OLIL01000737.1_pt1 | contig 14789 bp, 12 predicted proteins | sample 1609701 | NCBI WGS metagenome assembly OLIL01 (sample SAMEA4350146, study PRJEB24818) | metagenome | biome: human; feature: gut; material: faeces | place: Denmark | collected 2013-09
AAATAAATATATATCAGAATATTTTTCTAAAGGAATATCATTAATCTTTGTTAGATGAATTATTCCAGTTTCCCATTTGGCAATATTAAAGTCGGTGTTGTTTTTTATTTTATCTGAAAATATTTTCAATGATTTAATATATTCAGTTAAAGTTGAATCACTTTTTTTTATCCATTCTTCAATAAACTGCTTATATTGCTTTAATTCATTGCTTTTATTATATCTCCGAATAGCTTCTGTAATAACAAATCCAAGAAAAAATATTATTACTGATGTTATTATTGATATATCAAGACTACTCCAAATCCCATTATTTGTAATATTGTCAGAAAAGTCTTTGTTCTGCATTATTGTATCACATTTTACATGTGCCATAGATTCAAAAGCGGCGGAATTATTATAAATGCTGTCTATTTTGAACGCATTGATTTTGGTACTATCTGTTTTAATTGGAGCAATATTCATTCTTTTATTCCTCCATCTTAAATTTAGTACCACACTTGGGGCAGGTGATAGTGTTCTTATCTTCTTCCAGTTCATCGGCAAAGAAGTCTCCAACTTTACAACCAATTACATCTGCTATTTTTTGCAATGTATTTACTGTTGGGTTTCTACTGAGATTCTGTGCAAGCGTAACCCTTGTTATTTCAAGCTTTTCAGCGACTTGCTCCATTGTGAAGCCTTTCTGTTTTATTATACTTTTTACGTCCATATTAATGTATGATTAAAATCTATCGCAAAGATAGAACAACTTCCTTTTAATTCAAAACATTATAGTACTAATTTTAAATCTATAATCATACGTAATTATATTAATGTATTTGTATAGTCATAAATGAGCCTTTTGGTTAATAAATGATAATAATCATACTTTTTTGGCGTTTTTATTTTGTTTTAGATGATTATAGTCATACATTTGTCACATCAAAGTAATCAAAGAACTCATAAAACATACAATTATGAAACGGTACAACTTATCCCAAATAATGAAAGACGCTCATAGATTCTACAGAAGTAAATCAAGAATGGGCAGAACCTTTGGCGAATGTCTGAAACTCGCTTGGACTTGGGCGAAAGACGCAATTAAGTTCAAAGAAGAAAGAGATGCAAAGATAAAGGCTATGCTAGCAAATCAGAAGCCCGTAGAACGTAAATCTTATAATGATAGTAAGATTACTTGGTCTGACTGTTACAACTCAAATAGCAGAGGTTATATGGGTAGTCAATATTGCGGTGATTGAAATCCAAGCAAGATAGAAATGAATGAAGTATAAACATTAAAATATAACGATATGGCAACAATTGAATTAAGAGAAAGCGATAAGAAAAGAGCGATAAATCTCAATCGTAAGAATAAGTATGGTCTTGATAGTGTGCAGATGATGCGTCTTATTAATTCACATCAAAATGGTGATGCTTATAAGCGTACATTGGTCGAGTATCGTTTGACCGATATAAACTTTCATAGTGAAGTCGAATTGCTTATGAACGGTAAGTATGATGAACTAAAAGAACAGGTAAAACAGTGGTAACTATAAAGGAAATGACTATGACACTAATAGCTGAAAACCAAGAAGTAAAGATATACCGGCATAATACGGTAGGTGGACGAATTAACATATATCAGTTCAGAAATGGTGAATTGACTTTCGGGACTGAAAAAATATCAATACTGAATAGATTTGAGAAGACGCAAGTTTATAAAGCGATTTGTAGAGTACTAACACATAAAATATCATGATTATGAACCCTAAAATCAGACCGCCACCAATTTGCGCTACCAATTTGTGAGATTAGAAACATAGTCATAAATTAAAAGAAGCAAGAAATGAATAAAAGATTTGCAATAGCCATTTTACCTAAAGAAAAACAGCAGGGGGGGGGTAAAATACGGTTTGAGGATTGAAAAGCCCTCTGTGCTGGGTAATGTGTATGGATTGACCGAAGAAGAGTTGAAAGAGCTTCGGCGGTTGATTGATGAAGCATTGAAGAAATGAGTATGAAACAGGCTAAAATAAGACCACCGCCTATTATTTTGTGACAATCGCTTTGATGTCACGAACCCAATGGGCGATAATTCTTCTTTCACACGATTATAAGATAAGTTTGCAACGAATTTACGACAATAGATTGATTGTCGTGACTACGCACGACGCTTTTTAGATTACATAATCGGTTAGTGGTAAATTCGCAAACAGAAATAACGCAGCTATCCTAACAGCTGAAAAGTATAAACCCCGCCATCGGATGAAGTTAGGAGCGTCCTTTGGTGGGGTTCAATTTTTAAAACTGTGTAAAAGTATGAATAATATTCAGATTTTCCAAAATGAGCAGTTCGGAAAAGTAAGAATTGCGATGAATGAGAGTGATGAACCTTTGTTTTGTTTGGCAGATGTATGCAGTGTTATAGGCATTGCTAATGCAAGAAATGTGAAGTCACGACTGGATTTAGAGGATGTCCGCCAAATGGACACCCTTACAGAAGGTGGAAAACAACAAGTTACATTTATAACTGAAAGCGGTTTATATGATGTGATAATTCGCAGTGACAGCGAAAAAGCAAAGCCGTTCCGCAAATGGGTGACAAGCGAAGTTTTGCCTTCAATCCGCAAGCATGGTGCATACATGACCAGCGATACACTTGAAAAGGCTTTGACCTCACCCGATTTTCTGATTCAGCTTGCAACCAACTTGAAAGAAGAAAAGCAGAAACGTATTGAAGCCGAACAAAAAGCAGAAGTTGCCGAGCAGAAGATTCAGCAAGATGCGCCTAAAGTTCTTTTTGCCGATGCCGTTTCAACTTCTCAACGTTCTTGCTTTGTTGCAGAACTTGCTAAGATTCTGCAACAAAATGGGGTGAATATCGGTCAGAATCGTTTGTTTAGCTGGATGCGTGAAAATGGCTACCTTTGCCAAAAAGGGGACTACTACAATCAACCGACACAGAAAGCCATGAAATTAGGGCTTTTTGAATTGAAGAAAACATCAATCACTAAGCCGGATGGTTCGGTGTTGGTTACTACCACTACGAAAGTTACTGGCAAAGGGCAGATTTACTTTGTAGAGAAGTTCTTGGGTAAAGATGCGGCTTAAATAATAATGCGCACCTCATTAAGTTGGGGTGCGCTATTTATATAAACTAAAATCATTTTATATATGGCAAAACTTGTATTTCGCATACAGTCTGATTGGGAAGAAGTTGTAAGGCTTCGTAATGAAATTGCGAAGTTAAAACAAGAATTAATGAGCATGGATGGCACACGGTCTCCTGCCGCTTTTAAGGCTTTGAATGCCCAACTTGCTGCATCCAACCAAAGATTGGATGAGTTGGTGACTAATGCAGCTAAAGCTGGAGCAGAGATGGAAACGGGATTCAAAAGGAAAATCTTCGATGCTTCCCAATCTGTAAATGGGTTCACAGAGAAGATTATCGCTCAAAAGAGTGCCATAGGTTCTCTTCAAACAACTATTCGTAAAAATAAGGAGTTATATAAGAACATCGTTTCAAGAGGTGGGGAAGATAAAGAACTGCTTAATCACATCAGCAAACAAGAAAGAGCGCTCGGTAAAGAACGGGATGCTTTATTCAACCTCACCCAACAGCAAGCCGAAGCGCGTCTTTCCGTAAAGAAACTCCGGGATGAATATACACTTTATAAGAATGATGGGAAACAAGTAGTAGAAACTAACGAAGGTATCGCTATATCTTGGAAGAAAGCGCTGGCAGTTATTGGTGGAGTAGGGGTCTTGAAAGCATTGGGGTCTGAAATAGTCCGAGTAAGGGGTGAGTTCCAATCCATGCAGACCGCTATGGAGACAATGGTCGGAAAGGATGTCGCTGGGCCACTCATGGCGCAAATTAAGGAGTTGGCTAAAATTTCTCCGCTCACTATGTCTGATATGGTTGGAGCGGAAAAGATGATGCTTGGTTTCAATATCCAGGCGGAAGATACCATAAAATACCTAAAGGCGTTATCTGATATTTCTATGGGAGAATCAAGCAAGTTTAATTCTCTTACATTGGCATTTTCACAGATGTCAGCAGCAGGTAAACTTATGGGGCAGGATTTGAATCAAATGATTAATGCCGGATTCAACCCACTTCAACAAATTTCCGAAAAGACAGGAAAGTCTATTGCTACACTCAAAGATGAAATGTCCAAAGGTGCTGTTTCCGCTGAAATGGTACAGCAGGCGTTTATAGATGCCACATCGGCAGGCGGTAAGTTCTACAATATGTCAGAGAATGCCTCAAAGACTATCAACGGACAGTTATCTATGATGCAGGATGCTTTGGATGCCGCTTTCAACGAAATGGGACAGGCGAGCGAGAGTGTAATCATGTCGGGTATCAAAGCCACTACTTCGCTTATCCAGAACTACGAGACGGTTGGCAAGGTATTGGTAGGGCTTGTTGCCACCTATGGCGCATACCGTACTGCTGTAATACTGACAACTATTGCCACAAGCAAACACACCATTGCGGAGATAGCGTTGACCAATGCCCGCGTATTGGCACGGAAAGCACAGATAGCTCTCAATGCCGCTATGCTGACAAATCCTTATGTCGCTTTGGCTACAGTAGTTACCGGACTTGTTGCTACCATGTGGGTGCTTTCAACCCGTACATCCGAAGCAGAAAAGGCGACCGAGCGATTTAATGCTATCTTAGACGAACATACTAAGAAAGAAGATGAACACAAACAGGCTGTTGACAGTCTAATATCATCAATTCAAGACCAAAATAAATCTGATGGGGAGCGGATAGCTGCATTTGAAAAATTGAAAGCGGAATATCCGTCAATATTCCAAAACTACACGACTGAAACAGAGTTCCTAAAAGACATAGTAAAGTATAAAAGGCTAATTGCCGAAGAAGACGCGAAACGCTCTACTTCCTCGTTAGAAAATTCTTTAAGAATAGAGCAAGACAAACTGAATCATTATAGGCTGGTTCGCGCAAAAGGCACATCTACATCATTGGTAGATATAGACGGTAACGGATGGGCAACAGATAATGTAGAGGATGCAATAAATGCGCAACTATCTGTGGTAAACAGGCTGAAAGCCGAAATATCCAAGCCAGTAGTTAATTCGTACCTCGAAAACATCAAGGAGATGAAAGATGAAGATATTAAATCCGTATTGGATGAAATAACTTTATCCATGAATGCTCTTGGCAAGTCTGGCAAAGAATCAATAGCTATTGTTTCCTCTCTTGGTGGAGAGTTTTCTAAAGAACAACTTGGACTGATTAGGTCTGCGCTGGAGACGGAACAAAAGTCCCGTACTAACAAGACCACCTACAAACAAGATTATGAAAAAGCCCAAAAAGAATGGGAAGACGCTAAAAAGGAACTTTCTGAAATAGAAAAGGATAAATCAAAGTTTACCTCAAAACAATATGAAGAAGCCAAAAAACGGGAAGAAACGACCGAAAAAGCCTATAAGAATTTGGGCGGTATCACTGGAAGTTCGTTGACTAAGCAGGAAAATCAAGCCAAGAAAGAAGCCGAAAACCGACTTAAACAGCAAGAACAACTTGCCGAACAACTTCTTTCCATTCGTCGGAAAAACCAGCAGGATGAAATCAACCTCATGGAGGACGGCACGGAAAGGAAGTTGAAGCAGATTGACTTGGACTATCAGAGGGAGCTTGATGCCATCAAGAAGCAGCGCAGGGAATGGGAAAGTTTGCAGGGCGGCAAGCTAACCGACGAGCAAATGTCTACTCTTGGCATGTGGGCTTCCAATGCAGCAAAAGGAAGGGAATCCGGTATCTCCGACGTAAACAGAAAGAAGCTGGAATCGGACAGAAAGGCTTGGCAGGAATACTTCATTGAGTACGGAAATTACCAAGAAAAACGGAAGAACCTCGTTCAGAAATACAATGACGAGATAGCCAAACTGCAAACCGACAGCCCGGAGTACGCTTCCAAGGTAGCCCAAAAGAACAAGGCTCTTGAACAGCTTGATGAACAGTTCGGTCACTCCACAAAGGCGATGGCAGACCTCTTTGAAGATGCCAGCAATAAGTCCGTTTCCGCTATTCAGTCCATCATTGACAAATACGAAATCCTTATCGAATACATGTCCGGTACTGATAAAGACATTTCTATTGCTGATTTGAAAGGAATAGGCTTTACCGATAAAGACATTGAAAGGATAGAAAAAGGGGAAATATCCATCAAGGATGTTACAGACACAATCAAAGGGTTAAAGGATGAACTTAAAGGAAAATCACCGTGGCAGGCTTTCGTCTCTGACTTAGAGAAAGGGATAGAAGCCATAAAAAAGGGTGGCAACGATTCCAAGAAAATCGGTCAAGGCATCACCGATATAGGAAATGCTGTGACGTCTTTTGCCCCTGCATTGAATGAGTTCGGCTCAAGTATCGCCGACATATTCGGATTTGACGACAGTAAGATAACAAGTGCCATTGATGCACTTGGCGGCTTAGGACAAACGGCATCCGGGGTCGGGCAAATCATGTCAGGTGATATTGTCGGAGGCGCAATGAGTGCGGTTTCTGGAATTTCCGCTGTAGTGTCTGCGTTGGATGGGATGTTCGGTGCCGATTATTCCCACTATAACGAGATGGTCGAGGAATACAACAAACTCAATGAGATATGGGATGAGCTGATAGACAAGAAGCTGGAGTACATCAACACATCCTACGGAGCAGAAGCGGACAAGGTAGGCAAAGAAGCTCTTGAACTTGTCAACAAGAGCATTGAGGCGTACAGAATACTTGGGCGTGAACGATTAAACTCCGGTGCGTCTGCCGGTTCTCATTCCATTGGCAAGCGCATGGCAAAGAACACCTCGTCAAGCGACTGGCAGGACATCGCCAGAGCGCTCGATATGTCTGTCAAAGACGCCAAGGATTTTATAGGTACCGGACGCATGACGGGATTGTTTGACCTGACTACTGAACAGTTGGAGAAACTAAAGTCAGAAGCGCCTACTTTTTGGGCTAAATTAGATGGCGATGTGAGAGATTATCTTGATAAGATTATCGAGGGGGAGGAACGTATTGAGGAAATCCATAATCAGATAAACGAGCAGCTTACACAGACTACATTCGATGGTGTGTACAGTAATTTCATAGATACCCTTATGGACATGAAAGCGTCGTCCAAAGATGCAGCCGAGGATGTTTCGGAATACTTCATGCAAGCTATGCTCTCCGAGCAGATAGGCACGCTTTATCAGGACAAGCTAAAGAAGTGGTATGAGACGTTTGCAAAGGGTATGGAGGATGGTTCTTTGACGGAATCCGAAAGAAATGCGTTGAACAACGAGTATATGGGCTACATTGAAGAAGCGATGAAGCTCCGTGACGAGCTTGCCGCAGCCACCGGATATGACAAGATTTCGCAAGAATCAACATCCCAGTCTTCAGCTTCCAGAGGGTTCGGTACTGAAATGACACATGAAGATGCAGGAGAATTAAGCGGTAGGTTTACTGCTCTGCAGATAGCAGGAGAAGAGATAAAGAATCAAAATATCATTCAATCTCAATCGCTTAATTTACTAACAGTAAAAGCTGATGCTCTACTTTCCATAAATACGGAAACAAGGAATATCGCTGATGATACGCGAGATTTGATAGCACAATCTTATCTTGAATTGGTACAGATTTCGGAAAATACAGGAGCTATTGTAAAACCAATCATTCAAATTCAGAAAGATATGGCAGAAGTGAAAAACAATACATCTAAATTATAAACTATGTCAGATTTATTGATAAATACCCAAGACGCCTACACAACATGGGGGGTAAGAATGGGAGAGGGCTTTCTTGATGTACTTGGTGCATCATCACCCATGAAAGAATTTATAGAGAATAAGTCCCGGTTAGAACATGGAAAACGTGTGATAATCAATAATCCTAAAGTCGATGAGAGGGAAATAACACTTTCTTTTACAATTGAAGGAAACTCCCAGTCCGATTATCAATCAAAGAAAAAAGCTTTCTTCGATGAGCTTTATAAAGGCAAGATTGATATTCAAGTCCCGGCTAATAGTAGCGAGATTTATCATCTGATTTATCTCGGTAAAAGTATCACTTACGCACAGGGTTTAGACCGAACTTTCGGAAAAATTTCAGCCAAGTTCAACGAACCGAATCCGGCAAACAGAACCTAATTCACGACATTGGTTCTATTGTCGTGAATGTGAGTGCTCAAAATTGGGCACTCTTTTTTTTATCTCCGAACTTTGAAGACGTGGAACAAATCGACATCAAAGACATATCCGGTGCTATCCTGCTTACTACCCTTCCCAATGAAGGCTGCAAGCGTAAGTTTACTCTTATGAAGGAGGACTACATCACGTTAAAGTTCTCCTTGGAGAGTCCTATATTCTTCAAACTTGGTTCATACGTGGAGTGCGACTTCGGGCTGTTCGAGGTGTGCGACTTGCAGAAGCCGGTATTCAACACCGATAACGCAGGCTATGACTATGAGTTGCAGCTTGACGCCCACTACTGGAAATGGAAAAACAAAATCTTTAAATATACCCCCGAAGTGGCCGGGCAGGAAGCGTCCTGGAATCTCACCGCTTCACTTGATGTTCAAGCCGGTATAGTCCTTAGAAATTTAAAAGCTCTTGGTTACAAATACAAAGGACAAGATTTTGTTTTCTCCATTGACAGCACTGTAGAGAATAAGGCGCTACTGATGACTTATGACAACATCAACATCCTTGACGCCTGCTTCTCTATGGCAAAGAAATGGGATTGCGAATGCTGGGTGACTGAAAACATCATCCATTTCGGACGTTGTGAGTCTGGCGATGCGGTGGATTTCGAGATTGGGAAAAATGTGCAGGAAATGCCACGATCAGAATCCCGGTCCACCTACGCCACCCGTATCTATGCTTTCGGCTCAACAAAGAATATCCCATCTGACTACCGCCCCGTTGATGAGACTGTAGTACTGAACGGCGTGGTGCAAAAACGCTTAATGTTGCCCGAAGGAACTCCGTACATAGACGCTTATCCCGATATGACCACAGAGGAAGCCATCGAACAAGTGGTTATCTTCGATGAGGTCTATCCCCGAAGGGTCGGCACGATGTCGGACATTACCATCAAGGAATACACTGACAAAGTAGAAAATGCCGACGGGACTACCACTGAAAAGAAGTGGAATGCCTACCGTTTCAAGGATACTGGCATTACCTTCTCAAAGGACTATATCCTTCCCGGTAAGGAATTGAAAATCACTTTCCAATCCGGCAAGTTGAATGGTATGGAATTCGCTGTGACATTCGACCCTGAGGGAAAGCCGGAGAAACTGGAGAACGGTGACTGGAACCCTGAGGCACAGCTTTGGGAGATAGTCAGGAATGAGGACTACGGCAGACCGCTTCCGGATGGAGTGCTTATCCCCGAAAATGGTGATACTTACATCTTATCGGGCTGGAATCCCATGAAGATAGCTGAAATGGGACTGGTAGCAGAAGCACAGTTGGAGTTAAAGGACAAAGCCGATAAGTACGTTGCCAAATCAAAGATAGACCCTTCTACATATAACTGTAAGATGATGTCGGATGTCGCATACAGTGAGGACGGCATTCACAACCTCTACAGCATCGGTCAAAAGGTCAACCTTATCAACAAGGCCTATTTCGAGAACGGAAGGCAGTCAAGGATTATCGGATTTGAATTCAATCTTGACCTGCCTTATGATTCCCCTATATATACTGTCGGGGAAACCGCTGCCTATTCCCGTATTGGGGAGCTGGAGGAGAAGGTTGAGAGCCTTACTCTGAAGGGACAGACCTATACTGGCAGTGGTAGTAGTGGTGTGTATGTGATAAGAAGGAATGACTCTACACCGGCCACGGATAATAACGTGTTTTCGGCATTGCGTTCCTTGGCAATGTTCCTTCGCAAAGACCGAGCTGACGGCACAAATTTTCTGTTGAAGTTCGGCGAGTTTATCGACTCGATGGTCGCGGGCAAGGGTGCCGGAATATTCCCTGACGGCCGTATGCAGCTGTCCCGCCTCGAGGTCCGCGATACCCTTACTGTCCTTGAACTTATCTTCAACCGTCTCTCTGCCATGGAGAGCGACTATTCCTTCTCCGAGTCCGGTACCATCGAAAGTGTATCGCAGCTTGAAGACGGCACATACAGCCTGAAGATGAAGAAACGGTGGGATAACGACTTTACTGCACTGGCAGAAAACGATGTTGTATATGGTGTTGTCAATGACCTTGCATCAGGTGGCGGCAAGTATTATACCTCCTGGCTACGTGTCTTGCATGTTGACATCTCAGCCAATACGATCAACGCTGTGATGTACCCTGATAGCGAGGTGCCGGGTGGCAAGAATTATCCTCCTGAGCCGTTGATGATATTATCACACCGTGGCAACCCGGTTGATACTGAACGGCAGGGTTATTGGTATCTGTCATCCCGTGAGCATTGTATCTGCATGCTTAACGGGGTCACAAAACCCATCCTTGAGGAAAGCAACTATTCGGTGATCGTCGGCAGGCTGAAGCATCTGTCTCTGTTCGACAACCTGCCCATCAACTACCTGCACTCTTATATCTACGTTCGGGGATTGGTAGCGCAGGACATCCACCGCATCGACTTCCAAGGCGTATTACCCCGCATCGCCAACGACCGCGGCGAGTGGAGCATGGAGACCGCCACGGGAGCAGAACCCTACCAAGCCGACCGCGAGGCACAGACCGAGACTGTACGTGTGATGATGTACGATACCGTGTGGCACTACGGATGCAAGTGGATGTGTCTTGTTTCCGGCACTACCGACGAACCCCAATACGGTTCCGCATCCTGGGCAATGATCGAGGGCAATCCGGATTTCAGCATCGACATTGAGAGCAGCAACGGCTGGTACTTCGATGCGGAGCGTTTTGCGACCACCCTAACCATTACCGGTGAACTGTACAACCGTGATGTGACGGCGCATATCCTTGACAGTGATGTGGAGTGGACGCGCGACACGGGTAACGTCACCGAGGACAACGCCTGGGCGGTCGCACACGCGGAAACCGGCAAGTCGCTGCCGCTGACGGTCAACGACCTCGGCCCCGACTATATGAACATGACCGGGTGCAAGTTTATCGCAAGGGTGCTGCTGCGTGACGGGCAGAATAATTATGAGACAATGAATTATATAACTTTCTAATTATGCAGACTATACAGAAGAAGATAGAGGTTAATTACCGCCCCCTCCAGACCAGCGGCGGGATAGAGGTTGTCGGCAGCGTGCCGGACGTGCAGGTGTACCAGGCTGACAAGGCCGAGTACACTCCGGACTACACGCTTACCCCCCTGACGCTGTTCCCCCGGTGCAATGCCACCGACCCGGATGCGGTGACCAAAGTGGGCGCGGTCAACGCGTCATTGGTCAACATGAAGTGGTACGAGCGCTTGAACGGTGTGCGGACATTGATTACATCTGCCAACAAGAGCTATGTCATTACCGAGACCGGAGCAACAAAAGGGACTATTCAGGTGAAAAAGAATACCGTTCCCGGCAGTCCGGTAACACTGGAGTTCTACGCCGAGTATGTCGATGCGAAGCGTACCGGACAGACGCATGTCTACCGTTTCAGCTGTCTTGTTCGCGCCGTAGATGGCAGCGAAGCACAGCCTAAGCTGGTGATTGATTCTCCTTCTTCTTTGGATTGGAATCCTTGCCGTGATATATCAAAACATATCATTACCGCCAAGCTGCTTGTTGGCGATGTAGATGTCACAGCAACCAACAAGTGCAAGTTCTTCTTCTATCGGAAGCTGAATACGGGCGCACTGGAGCAGATTACCGACGGTAACGGCGACAATGACTGGGAGTTCGTATCACTGACAAAGAACGTGCTTACCATAGACCGGGACTATATCGGCCACGAACAGACCTACGTCGTGAAAGCATCGTACTCGAAGGACAGTGCTCCTTCATCCAAGCCGGACAGTGACATAGACTATGTCTCCACCACCATCCGCAGGCGTATTCCCGCCATCGAGATTGACTGGGAGGGATTTCCGCAGCAGGTGGCAGACGGAACCAAGATGATATACCCGAAACCAGTCATCCGTGATACGGCAGGGATTGTCCCCAATCCCCAGACCATCCTTGAGTGCGAATGGTACACGAAGGCGGCCGGTGCCTCCTCATACGTGCTGGCCGCTGCCGGGTACTCGCCCTCCATCCCATGCACCGACGGCATGATGCTACAGCTGAAGGTGATTGACAAGGGCCCGTATGCGGCGGTGGTGACATCTGACGGCAAGTACGTGACGGATGACAGCGGTAAGTTTATAGTGGCAAGGAAAAGAGATGTTTAACCATTAATCGATAGCAGTATGGCATTTTATATCAAAGTGACGAGAGAGGTTGCGGACAAGCTGGGAGTGGCGGGAATCCGCAACAGCACTGCCGACGGCAATGTGCTGTTATGGCAGGCCGATGTGGCAGGCTTTCCCGGCGATACGGTATTCGACCGGGCGGCAGTAGTCGGGGGCGTGTGCCTTTCCCCGCAGCAGGCCAAGGGTGAGATAGACGGCGTGGAAGATTCGGTGGAGGTCGCCACTCCGGAGGGTTTCATGGATAAAGACGGGGAGGAGGTGACCGATGAGCGTAGCGAGTAAGGTCGGGCAGGTAATCTTTTCGCAAAAGTCTGGCGTTTACATGCCAGCGATTATGTGCGACAAAGGCGACCTCTATCAAGAGTATGATGGCGAGTCGGGTGCTCCGACCAACATAGCCCCCGACTTCACCACGATGAAGCCGACGCTCTCCTTCCTTCTCACCTCCTCACGGGTGGCTGAGGGGATTGTGGTGCCCTCTTCCATCAGGTGGTATTTCAATGACGTGTTGATAAGCTTCACATCCAACGTTTCCACGAACACGTTTGGCGGCGAGACGGGTCATTTCAAGTTCATTCCATATAAAGCAGGCACTACAAACTATTACGGGCTTCAGATCGTGAAGAACCTGGTGAAGGCGTCATCCGGTGCGAGCTGTAGCGTCAAGGCGGTGGCTACGGTGACCGTGGGCAACGTGTCGGATGAGGTGCAGTTCGTCTACAGCATCCCTATCACTAAGGGTGTGGGTAACCAGAACGTGGTGACCATCGTTTCCGGAGATGACAAATACTTTGCCATCCGTGAGAAGGGAGGCAGTGTCGTTCTCACGGCGATGGCGCGGCGTGGAGCGTCAGAGATCACCTCCGGACTGACCTACAAGTGGTCCAGGATGGTTAACGGTGCCTGGCAGACACTCGTCGACCAGACTGGCAAGAGTCTGACCGTCACGGACAGCCTGGTTGACACTACGGGCATCTTCAAGGTGGAGGTGTCGCAGGGCGGCAATCTGATAGGCCTTGACACGCAGACGGTAATGGACTTGTCAGACCCCTACGACATCATAACTAATCCCAATCCCGAGGATGAGACGATTGTTTCCGGTTCCGGAGGTTCGGTGACTTATACGCCTATCCTTGTCAAGCGGGGACAGACCACGAAGGCAATGAATATGCTGTTCTATTTTGTCTTTATGGATTCGGCAGGGGTCATTCTCAATCCGGCTACGGCGAATGTGGCGGCGGCAAGCGGTACCTGCACTGAAGCTATGTGCCAGCAGGCAGGCGGCAATGTTTCATGGACAATCTCAACGGCAGCATGATATGGCAAAGAAAGCGTTGGCAAGCAAGACGGGAGAAGTGAAGTATCTCCAGCAGGGACCGGTCGGCCCACTGGTCTATCCGACCGGGGAGTACGCGGCATCCGTATCCTATACCCGTACCCCACTGTCCGCACCCATGGTGCTGTGTGAGGGGCAGTATTACGTATTGAACAAGGAGGGCACCTTCAAGAATATTAATCCGAAAAAGGACTATGCGGCCAACGGCAGCAAGGCCACCTGGGTGCTGATGGACAAGGTCAGGTATTCGTTCGTCGAGATTCTGATGGCGAACTTCGCAAAACTGGCGAGCGCCGTATTCTACGGGCAGTACATGTTCTCCCAGTACGGGGTGAGAGCGGACGGTTCGGCCGTGGAGACGGAGGGCGGGTACAAGGACTTCAATTACAGTGATCCGATGAATCCGGCGAACGGGTTCAGGCCGAACCTGCTGATTGACTTCTTGAGAGGGAGCCTTTATGGGCGGAGTGTTGATTTGCAGGGTGACATTACAGCCGAGACAATGAATCTGAAGGTTTGTACAAATTCAGACAATGAATTACCTAATGGCTCTATAATACTTTATCCGAAGAATTTGGGGCCTTTACCGGAACTGGAAGCTGGCACTTGCCAGGAAATGAAGATGTTGTTTCCTATTGCGACAAGGGTTCCCCTTTCCGTAACTTTAACCACTGCATCTGCCAATGTGAGGATTGCGCCCAATGGCTCTATACTTGATTCTGCGTCAAGTTATGATATAGTAGATGCTTACGGATATCATGAATTAATCGGGTTTAGATATGCCGATGGGGATATTACCTATTGGTGTGTATTTAAAAAATAAAAGAGTGTATGAAAGTTTTTTATAAAAGCGAGGTGGCGAAATGGCTATTGTGGTAAGGCTACAGCACCATCACATTCATTTGATTTTAAATTTACAAAACGAGAATAAAAACAAAATGTTAAACCGGTTGTCGTTTTTATCCGAAAATGACGACCCTCAAAAATACAAAGGTATGATGGAGAAGATTGATATTACAGCCACGGGAGTAGTTGATAGTATTCGTAATAAGATGGCAGTGGCTACAGTTTCCAATAAAGGATTAATGCCATCAGGTGTGT
>OLIL01000741.1_pt1 | contig 14768 bp, 11 predicted proteins | sample 1609701 | NCBI WGS metagenome assembly OLIL01 (sample SAMEA4350146, study PRJEB24818) | metagenome | biome: human; feature: gut; material: faeces | place: Denmark | collected 2013-09
GTGCACATTCCAGCCTGAACTCAGGGGTGAAGGTTCGTTTGGTTTTCTTGTTCATTAAGTCACCTGTTTTGTGTTGTGGTGAGAATATCACCTTTCATCAGGTGGCCAAATTTAGTGTGCCACTACATCTGGCTGCACCGGCATCCAGTCCAGCGCCTGTGCAATGCCTGACGCCATCATCTCTGTATCTGTGATACGTTCAGGACGATGCAGCAGGGCCAGCGGCGTCAGCGCGGTTTGCGTCAACCGGTTTGCCAGCAACAGCGCGGTGGAGGATTCTGCCGTCCGTTCCGGAGTCTTCGGTTCCAGATACACGGAAATCACCAGCAGTACGGCCTTTTCCTGAATAAAGTTGTCCAGCCAGTCGTCCACGGCGGCCAGCCCCGGCTCCGGGGCAGAAAACAGACGGGCTTCCGGGAGTCCGGCTTTTTGCCATTCGTCCTGCCAGATAGTTCTCACGGAGGCCCCTGAAAGCGGCGCATCAATTTCCAGTAGTACGTTGATATGAAAATCAGGGGGCAGCAGAAACAATTGCGGTCTGATATCAATAAAAAGGCGGGAAATAATTTCGGATAAACGCCCGGTAACCGGTTTATTGGTTAATACGGGAATGACACTGCGACGCACGGTATCTTCTCCGCGCAAATCAACGTAAGTATTCAACACCTGCTGACGCGCCAGAAACGCCGCTGTGGTTTCTGCGACGGAATCACCATTCAGCGCGGTTTGTACGGAAAAACTAAGTATCTGCAACGCCCGTCGTCCCCGTCGCGTTTCCTGCAAAATCACCTCTTCCCGGCGCTTATTCCAGGCATCAGCCCGAATGTACTGCGTGATAAAAAACAACCAGCGAACTGAAGCAACCAGCGACCAGATAAAGGCAGGCACACCGCAGGCCAGCCCCCAGAAATGCGGGCCGTTTTTTGCCAGTTCATCGCTGGCGAATAATGAGGTTATTGCCACACCAACAGACAGCATCAGTAATAAGGCTGACAGCCATTTAATGCGGGCTGGCGGTGCGGGATAGGATTCTGCGTCGGGAATGGTATTAAGTCGGACAGGCATCAGTACATCCCTTTATTTTGCATTATCGGCCAGAAGTTAATAACCAAGTGAAATTTAAAGTTATCTATAGAGTCATTTTATTTATTTAATGCAAAAATTATGTAACCATCTTTTGATGGTAGATTATCTGATGAGTATGCTCTTTCTCCTGACTTTTTCGCATTATCATAGATAATATATTTCCCTTTCCATGTCCCAACATCCATTTGGTTTCGGATGATAATTAAAATATTGTTTTTTCCAAACCATACCGCTTCGGGAATATTTCTCTCTGCGAAACAAAAGCCTTCAGGAGAGTTCTTACCTTTAAACCCATTTTCCCAACCAGTTACCAGACAACCTTTTATATATGGAGAACCATATTCCAGCGCAAAGATAAGAGAACCATTTATGCACTGAGAAAGAACCACATCTCCAAAAAAATCATAACTTTTAGTTGGAGTATCTAAAAAGGCCCCGGTGATAACATTTCTGAATTTTAGATATAATGTATCACCGTCAATGGTTCTAAGGGAAAGCAACTGCACACTTTCATTTTTTTCAGTTGACAGGTTTTCACGATTTTAATCTTATCGCCTGAAAAACAGGGGAAAGAAAAAAAACAAAGTAATATTAACATAATGCGCATACTATCTTCCTATTCCCTCCATTAGTATTTGTATGTTATCAGGATCTTTAGCCAGTTTTTCAGCGCAAGGTTTTATAACAGAATAGTATGCTTCATCTGTTCCACGATATGCCCGATATGCCTCCTCAATTGTTGCTTCTTTATCTATCCAGTATTGCAAATACTCTGTGCCAATCTTAATATTTTCTTTTTCATCAAATATTTTATCAGATTTATAAAATGTATCAGCATTAGCGAAAGCTTCATTTGTCTCTTTATCAGTCGTCATTCTTCCTTTTATTTTTTGTTGTCGATATTTAAAAACCTGCCTCACTGCATTTCGTTGCATTTGCATTAAGCCTTTCGCATTATGTTTATTCTTACCTGCAAATTGCTTAAATCTAGATTCTTTATAGATTTGACAAATAATATAATCCTCTCCCATGATGGATTTATTATTATTACGGACAAGTTGACGAATTTGTTTCAATCTTATAGCTGGATCTACATTCACTTGTTTTGGTGCGGTGTCTTTTGCTGGAGTTAATTTTTCGCTCTTCTTCGTTAGTGTTTTTTTTGCTGATTTATTTGTGGTTTCTTTTTTCTTTTCGGATTTATCTGCTATGTTATATTCTCGCTATATGTCTTAATTAATGTCATCGTCTAAAAACTCATCGGGTTCAAACACACTAATATTAACGACCTCCTCCTTATCAGAGGATATTAGTTCTGTATTTCCATTTTCATCAGTAATCCCACTCATTTTTAGCCCACTTTCCAGTTCTAGTTCATAGGGCCAATTAATAAGTGGTTGCCCAGTATTTTCATCCAGCAAAATAAAGCTCTGATTAAAATCCTCAGACTTAATCACCGGAAATGCCATCAGCTCCGGCGTCAGCTTCGCCTTTGGTTTACGCCCGTAATATCCGGCCTTAACGTTATATTCTCCCGGCGTTCCCGCTTCTATCCCGCAGGCATCCAGCCGGATGTAGCTGCCACCGCCGTTAAGGGTGATTTTCTTCTTCGCGGTGATCTTGATCTCATCTTCCGTACTGGTGATCTCTATCGATTTCTGTGCCAACAGTTCCATCAGATCGTTCTGTGCCTGTACCGAGACCGCCCCTTTATTGGCAAACAGCTTGATGCCCGCTTTACGCACAAACACGCTCAGCGCCTGACCCACACCGATAAACATATTTTTTACTACGCCGATATCTGCGTTGTTGCCTGCGTTCGCTATCACATTCTTCGACGCCGCCAGTTGCAGGTGCTCGCCGCTGGCGATCGCCACGCCCTTGGGTGCACTTAGCAGGATCACGGCCTGCGTCAGATCTTTTACACTTTGCTGCAACAGCGCTATCTGCGATGACAGATCTGCCGGATCGGCATTCGTCGTCTGCGCATCAGTGGACAGCGACTGCATCTGTGACTGTGCGCCATCCAGTATTGCCATCGCCGGAGCCATTTCGCGCACCTGCCCCTGCGCCTTATCCTGCGCATCGGCGCTGATAAAAATCCCTTTCTTCGCCCGCACCGCGCCCCACATATCGGTACGCAGTTCAAAGCCTTCCCCGCGCTGTTGTTTTCCGGCATCCACCAGATGACCCAGATTCAACTGGCTCTTGCCGCCGTACTCGGTACTGACCTTGATATGCTCTTTGCCGCGCTCATCATCGAGGCGGATTTTGTTGTTCGCCGGGGTACGCAGCACGTTGCGCTTGTAGTTCTGGATGGTCACATGGTCGGTGTGCGCCGAGTCGTGTTTTACGCCTGCGATATAAGGCCGGTCCGGGTTGCCTTCCTCAAACGCGATGCTGACTTCCGTTCCCGCCAGCAGCGGCAGATGCAGGCCGTAGGTGTCTCCCGCATACGGGCGCGACTGGCGTACCCACAGGCTCTCATAACCCGGTTTCCACGTATCGCGGTCAAAATCGAGGTTGACCCGGTAGCGCCCGTCTTTGTCTATATGGGCATAAATATCGTTTTTCACCGTGCTGGTGACCCGCGCCGGGAGTGTTCCGGCCATTACGGGGCGGGGGATAAGCGCCGGGCGATAGCCGTAGCGTTCTGAGTAGGGTATCGCCGTGAACGTCAGTTCATAGCTGCGGTCACGGGCCGCGCTGGCCGTCACGCCGGTAATCAGCACGCCCTTGCGGAATACCGCAGGCGCGTCGTCGCCCTGAACCCTGATTTCCAGCCCCGGCATCAGCAGTGAACTGGTGCTCTGGCCCTGCAGAATGGCCTGTTCATTCAGGTAGCGTTCGTGACGGATACGGGCATAAAACGCGCCGCTTTCCGCTGCCTCCTTGTCGCCTTTTTGCAGGAAGTTGTCAGCGTAGTGGTAGGCTTCGCCATAGGTGGTGTTATCGCCCCCGGTGGCGTCATGCTGCTCTGTCATCATCTCTGCTGTGGCGGTGCGGTAGTTGTAGTCCCGCGTGGTGACGCTTTTTTCCACCACGCTGTATGCGGTGTTCAGCCCCCATACGGCTTCCGTTTCACCATCAAACAGCCCTGAAGGATGGCGAAGCGGCAGCGTCAGTCCGCGCTCATAGCCGCTCTGGTCGTCGTAAAACTCGACAACCTCAATTTTCAGCCGGGCGTCGGTGGCAAAGCGGAACCAGATACCCACTTCCGACAGCAGGCGTGAAATAAACGTCAGGTCGTCCTCACCGTACTGCATCACCTGTTCACGGGACGGGTATTCGCTTTTGAGGTTAAACACGAAGTCCTGACCGCGCATCTGGTGCCGCTCGCGCAGGATTTTTTCGACTATTTGCGGCACCGTCTGGTTCTGGTAAATGGCGTTCTGGCGGCTGCGGGCCAGCAGCGCCATTCGGGGTTCAAGGCGCACTTCGTAACGGGCTTCATCCTGTGACGATGACAGGTGTTTAAAGCCGGTGATGACGCCGTGCAGGGTGCGCAGGGCAGTCTGTACCGGCATCCCCTGTACCGGCGGTGCCGTCAGGCTGAATGCGCCGTCCTGCATCAGCACCAACTCCGGCGTGATGGCTTTATCGGTACTGGTAAACTGAATGTCGTAGCGGAACGGGGTACTCAGTTGTTCGCGACCTTCGAAGGTCAGCACATCCACCGGACTTTGCAGGCCGCGAATTTTGAGCTTGTGGTGCGAGTGGTCGAAATTCTGAATACCCATGACAGCCTCCGTTATTGCATCTCTTCCGTAGTGAACTCCAGTACAATCCCGTCTTCCTCATCCCAGCCAAGCTGTAGTTGGGCTGGTTTACGGTGCGCGGCCTGCTGCGCCAGCAACTGCTGACTTAGTACCGGCAGGATTTGCTGGTTCAACAGGCTGTCGATATTGCGTGCACCGGTGTCCGGCAGCAGGCAGGCGGCGGTCAGGGCGTCATACAGGCTGTCGTTGATTTCCGTTTCCAGCCCATAGTGCTGACGAAGACGACGAACCACCTGCGCCAGTTTCATTTCCACAATAGTGCGCATCGCCTCCTGTCCCAGCGGGCGGTAAATGACCGTCTGAAAACGCGCCATCAGCGCAGGCTGGAAGTGGTCGCGCAGCAGGGGATACAGCAGTTCATGCAGGTCTGCGTCCGTGGCGTCCGGTTTTTCCTCCAGCAGCTGCATGATGTGGTCGCTGCCCAGATTAGCCGTCATCAGAATCACGGTGTTGCGGAAATCAATTTCCCGCCCTTCGCCGTCGCGCATAAAGCCCCGATCAAATACCTGATAGAACAGGTTCATCACGTCGCGATGCGCCTTTTCCACTTCGTCGAGCAGCACCACGCTGTACGGGCGTTTGCGAACGGCTTCGGTGAGTACGCCGCCCTGACCGTAGCCAACGTAGCCCGGAGGAGACCCCTTAAGCTGGGAGACGGTATGCGGCTCCTGATATTCGGAGAGGTTGATGGTGATAAGGGATTTTTCACCGCCAAACAGGGTGTCGGCCAGTGTGAGCGCAGTTTCGGTTTTACCGGTGCCGCTGGGGCCGGTCAGCAGGAATACCCCCTGCGGGCCGTTCTCCGGCGTGAGGCCGGTTTTAGCCGCCCGCAGCCGCTGTGCGATGGCGCAGAGCGCCGGGCTTTGCCCGACAACGCGGTTTTCAAGGCTTTGTTCCATACTGAGCAGGTCGCTCTGCTCGTCCCTGAGCAGGGAAGAGAGCGGGATGCCGGTCCAGTCCGCCACCACAGTGGCGACGGCGCGGGCGTCCACATCCAGCGCCAGCAGCGGTGCAAAGCCCTGATGCGTTCGCAGTTGCTGTTGCAAATCAGTGCTGTCTGCCCCTTCCTGACGCAACGCCATAATCTGCTGCGCAAGCCGCTTTTCCTGCTGATACTGCGCTTCCAGATGCCCGGCTTCTGCCTGTAGCTCATCACGCAAATCGGTCAGTTCCGCCAGCCGCTCCGGGCTGGTTTCGGGATAAAACACGCTGTCCTGCTCAATCGCTTCCCGCTCAATATCCAGCGCGGTCAGACGCGCCTGAAGCTGCGTCAACGGTTCCGGCAGGGTGTCGAGGCTCATGCGGACTCTTGCCCCGGCGGTATCCAGCAAATCAACCGCCTTGTCCGGCAACTGGCGTCCGGTCAGATAGCGGCGCGACAGGCGCACGGCGGTCTGAATGGCGCTGTCCAGCATATGTACGCCGTGGTGCTGTGCATAGCGGGCCTTGAGTCCCCGCAGCATCAGGCAGGCGGTGTCATCATCCGGCTCGTCGACTTTCACCATCTGGAAGCGGCGTTCCAGCGCGGCGTCGCGCTCAAAATACTGTTTGTATTCGCTCCACGTTGTGGCGGCGATGGTGCGCAGTTCGCCCCTTGCCAGCGCCGGTTTCAGCAGGTTCGCCGCATCCGCGCCGCCTGCCTGATTACCCGCACCGATAATGGTATGGGCTTCATCAATAAACAGCAGTACCGGCTCCGGTGATTTCTGCACTGCATCGATGACATTTTTCAGCCGCTGTTCAAATTCACCTTTAACACCCGCGCCAGCCTGTAACAGACCGAGGTCCAGTGTGCGGATATGCACCGTTTTCAGGCTGTCCGGCACGTTGCCTTCGGCGATACGCAGCGCCAGCCCTTCCACCAGCGCGGTTTTGCCCACCCCCGGTTCTCCCACCAGAATCGGGTTGTTTTTGCGGCGACGTGAGAGGATATCGACCATCTGGCGAATTTCCGTGTCGCGCCCGAATACCGGGTCGATTCGCCCGCTGCGGGCTTTTTCCGTCACGTCTTCGGTAAAGCGGTTAAGCACCGCCAGCAGGGCGTCATCCTGTTTCCCCGTCAGCGTTTTTGCCGGTGCGTCCGTCGTTGCCGCCTCTGGTTGCGCGGATGTCAGCGGTTCGGTGACCTGTGGCTGACGTGCCGGACATTCATCCGACTGTGCATCCAGCAGGGGACGCAGCCGCTCAAGCTGCACACGGCTCAGGCTCAGCAATACCCACAGGTCATTACAGGCGGGCAGCATCGGTTTTTCTGTCAGCGCCATCAGCAGGTGCTGGCTGCGGATTTGCGGGTCGTCGCCTTCCAGCGAGGCAATCAGCCACGCCTGCCTGATAAGCGCCGTCAGGGGTTCAGAAAGCTGCGGACGTTCGCGGACCGAGCGGGGTAAGGTGTCCAGATGTGCCAGCAGAGACTGCCAGAGCGTGTCGATATCCCATTCATAGCGGCGGGCAATCACCGTGATATCGCCTTCTCCCTGCTCCAGCAGTTTCAGCAGCCAGTGTTCAATGGTTATCTCCGCATGGGCGCGGGTCTGACACAGTGAGGCGGCAGCGTCCAGCGCCCGTGCACAGTACGGGTTAAGGCGACGCAGCAGCGCGGCGGGGTGATTTCCGGTCATAGAAGGTTTCCTTATCGTGTTCTGTATTCCTGCGATCTGCGTTCAGGTACGCTACCGCCCATAGCCGTTACCTCACTCAGGCCCATCAGGTATCACCAGATTGTGGGTATGCTTTGCTCAGTACCGGTGCCTGCGGCACTGGGCAAAGCACACAACAGAAAGGCAGACAGTTTCCTGTCTGCCGCAGTTATCAGGCGGAAGGACGTTCATTCCACGAGTCGGAATGAATGATGTTGCCGTCTTTGTAAGTCCAGGTGATTTTTTCGTAGCGGAACTCAATGCGTTCCAGGTGGTTATGCTTCTCTTTGGAAGGCTCCTTGATGTCGTGCATCAGCGGAGCGACTCTGACCAGCTTGACGTTATCCAGCGTGATGTTGAAGTACTCCACTTCCTGACCGGCGTCGTTGATGCGGTAAAACTTAAATTCCGCCGTTTTCAGGGTCTGACCGGTGGTCACAGCTTTGTAGAGATACGGGCTGGACGCATCGATTTCTTTGGTAAAAATGAACGGTTTATGGGTGCGAGTACCGGTCAGTTTGCCGGTGTTGTTGTCGGTCGGGATGTACACATCGTGATCCAGCGCCACCACTTCGATGCTGCCTTCGCGCCCCTGAACGTCCACGGAACCTTTGATATCCGCGCCGCCGTCATCTTTCAGCCAGAGATAAGCAGGAATAGCCATGAGAATTACTCTCCTTGTTAGTGTGATTGAAGCACCGCCTTCTTCCGGCGGTATGTTTTATTTCACGTCCTGACAGGCGTCAGAACGCGGAACAAGACTGATTTCGACGCGCCGGTTGACTGCCCGGCCCTGTGGCGTATCGTTGGTCGCCGCAGGCTGGCTCTCGCCCAGTCCCTGTACGGCAAAACAGGTGGCCGGGATGTCGCTGGTCTGCAGCATCCAGTTGCGCACCGCTTCGGCACGTCGCAGCGATAACTGCTGATTGCTTTTTTCGTCGCCGGTGGCGTCGGTATATCCGGCCACGAGGATCAGCCAGCCCGGTTTTGCCCGGATGTTCACCAGTGCGTCCACCAGCACTTTTGTCGAGCCGTCTTTCAGGCGGGCCTGTCCGACGTCAAACAGCGACATACTGTCAAGACGCACGGTCTGCGCCTGAAGCGAGGCTGTCACTTCCATTTTTTGCTCAGGCGGACGCCAGTCACGAATGGCGCGTAATACCGGCTGGCGGATTTGTTCACCGGGGTATAACCCCAGACCGAGACGCAGTGGCTCTCCTTCCCGGTAATACCCATCGAGCATGATCGCATCGTCTTTCAGCACCGACAGACGACGGGCTTTGGTGATAAATTCCTCCGCCGGAACGGCATAAAACTGGTGCAGATCATCACCGATATGCCGTAATAACTGGCGATTCTCCGTGGCTGACAGACACAGCGCGGCGATACCCGCCACGGTGGTGATGCCCAGCATGGTCACGCAGGCTCGTCGCAGCGGGGTAAAGCCCGACTGACGCGGCAACCGCCGTAACAGGGCATCCGGAAACGGCAGCGTGGCGTCTGTGCCGGTGTCCGCGATATCCGTCGTCAGGCCGGTTCTGGCGGTGATCCACAACTGCCACAGGTTGTTATCCACCGCAGGCAACGAGGGGACCAGCCCCACGGCCATCGCCAGTGGCGGACATTTCGTTTCCGGGCCGTTCAGTGCCGCCAGCATATTAAGATTCAGCCACTGCATCAGGCTTTCGGCTTTCAGCAGGTAACAGAGTTGCTGGCTGCGCTCCTGTGTGCTGGTCTGCGTGAGCCACTGCGCGGGGGAGGCGGTTTCAGCAGACGTCGCTACATGAATTTCGCCGCCGGTACAGATAAACCACGGTGAATTCGCTCTCTCCGGCAACGGCGAGCCGGACAGCCCGCTCCAGAGAAGCCAGGGGACGTTTACGCCCGCCCGGCGACGCACTGTCGCCATACTGTGGGCGAACCGTCGCAGTCGTCCGGTCAGAACCGCCGCATCCCGGTACATGCCGGGCATGACGGTATACGCCACGGCAAGCTGCGATGCCCACGCCGGGCGAAGGGTCAGTAATCGCTCCACCTGCGCCGACATATCGCCACAGACCAGCACTACCGGTTGTCGGTACGTTTCCGGCGGCAGCGATGACAACCCGGCATCGCCGGTCATCTCCGTCCACGCCTGCCTGCGCCGGTAAATCAGCAACGCGGCAACCGCCAGAACGATAGCCGCCGCCCCGGCCCATCTCAGTACGCCAGACGGACTGATAAACACCGACCACAGCACCAGCAGTAACACCATTCCCCACAGCACGACGGCCTGTTTCAGCGTGTTCCTCACTCACGACTCCCTTTACCGCAGGCTTTGCGGCAGCAATTCATCCACCAGCACGTTCAGCCAGTGGTGCAGCCCCCACCAGACACCGGCCAGTAGCAGCGTCAGCGTTACCAGCCAGAAAAACGGCGAATGCAGCAAAGGGTGCTGACGGGTGGATAACGGCACGTTCAGTACCGCCGTTTCCGGCAGTACGCCAAATGGCGCGACCAGCCCGTTGAGCGTCGAAATAAGCTGGTCGCGCTCCGGGGCCACCGGATCCTGATAACGCCCGCGAAATCCCAGCAGCAGGACACGGTGAAAGCAGGTCAGCACAGCCTGTGCAGGCGCGGGCTCCTGCAACACCTGCTTCATCCGCTCGTACAGCAGCTCGCCTGCCTGCAGGGTGTTGAAGAAATGCGACTGGAGTGGATCCTTCATCCAGATGGCCTGACCGTCGTCCATGCCGCTGCGACTCAGGACTGTTTCGTCCAGCAGGGCGCACTGCGCGTAGGTAATGTGCTCCACGCTCTCACGGCTGAACCCGGCATCTTTCAGGCGTTCGCGGACCCCCTCCACCTGCCGCTGGCAGTGGCGATACAGCTCCATACCGTGACGCACGGTGGTTCCCTGACGCAGTTCCACCACCGTCAGAAACGTGTCGCGCAGCAGCGCGTCGATATTGATATCCGTCTCTTTTTTCATGTGCGCAGCACCGCAAACAGTTCAGGTTTCAGGTCGCCCATGGTTCCTGGCGCATAAATCATGCAGCACCCGGACTCCAGCATCGATTTAGCCGCGTCACTGTGCATATCCAGCGCAAAATACTGATTCTCCAGGCGCAGTGGCAGCGCTGCCGGAACTGAGGTCAGTGGCACCAGTGGAACACCATTCAGCGCCACGTTGATAAGCAGCGTGACGTCATCAGGCGCACCGATTTTGCAGACCAGCGGTAGCTGGTGCAGTACCTGATGCGCAGGCAGTGAGGAACGAACGGACAGGTAAAAATCGGCCTCTTCCCGCAGGCGCGGATCGTGCAGGTCGGCTTTCCAGCGGTTGCCCGGCAGGGATCCCAGATCCAGCGCGATCACCCGTGACGGCAGGCTTGCTTCCAGCAGTTCGCTGAGCAGGGAGAACAGTGGCGGAAAGACAGTGGACGGCGATTCGTGGACATAGGGCGGAACGGCGCTGACGTTATGTTCAAGGGAAAACGTCAGCAGCGCTCCGGCAAGCCTCGCCAGCTCCCGCCTGACCAGTTCGGGATGAACCGCCGGGTAGCGCAGGAAATCACTCAGCACCGGCTCGGCGGAGTTCAGCGCGTTAAGCAACCAGAACAGGGAGACATCGGCGACGGCGAAGTCCGCCATACGCTGGTTGCTTTCCCGACGCATCGCCATCAGGCGCTGACATTTGGCCCGTAGCTGCAACAGCAGCGTGTCCAGACGCTGTACCAACCCGTCATGAGCATTAAACGCCAGTAACGGCGGAATATAGCCCTCATCCTGTGTCCAGTTGCCCTGAACATCCCGCACCAGACGCGCCAGTGGGCAGGTGATGTAATCCTGATTGTTATCATGAGCAAAGCGCAGGGACAGCGCATGACGCTCAACGGCCATATCTTCACTGTCACTGCCGTAGATATCCTGTACCTTTTGCCATTCCTGACGATAGCGTAGCGGTCTTTCAGTCTGCTCACCCTGACCGAGATTACCGCCGTTACCATGGGCAAGCGGCAGCGCCAGCAGAACAACCGCGCTGTCGTTCGTCAGCGCGTGCAGATCGCAGGCGAGAGGCAGAACATCGCTCACGTCAGAATCGATCAGCGTGCCATCAGCAAAACGCAGGCGTACTGCCTGCGTTTTCAGCTTTCCGGACATCAGGGCATCGCGGTCAAAGAGCACATTCGCGATCCCCCACGGATGACGAATACAAAGTTGCGCAATGCTGTCATTGCTGAACGCTTCCCAGCGGGCCTGCTGCTGAAACTGCTGAGAGGACAGGAATGTCCCCTCAGCCCACAGTGGTCGATGAATTTTCATATCACACCACTTCCCGGTCAGGCTTTCGCTTTCGGCATCTGGGAAACCAGTGACAGGTTGATATCCATCCCTTCAATCTGGAAATGCGGCACGGCAAAGAGTCTGACGCGGAAGAAGCCCGGCTTGTCCTCAATATCTTCCACGATAACCTTACCGTCGCGCAGCGGGTGAGACGCCTGCAGTTCATCACCCGGATCGGTCATCTCCGTCACCAGTGTGCGGATCCAGGTGTTCAGTTCCAGTTCCAGTACGCGGCGGTCTTTGGTGGTACCGATATTCTCGCGCTGGATGATTTTCAGGTAATGCGCAATGCGGGACAGCAGGAAGATATAGGGCAGACGGGCGTTAATACGGCTGTTGGCGGTGGCGTCAGCGGTATCATACAACGCCGGTTTCTGGGCAGAGTTTGCCGAGAAGAAGCAGGCGTAATCGCGATTCTTATAATAAGAGAGCGGAATAAAGCCAAGGTTGGAAAATTCAAATTCGCGGGTTTCCGGGATCATCACTTCGGACGGAATTTTGACCTGATTGCCGGTGCCGAGATCGTAAAGATGGATGGGCAGATCGGCCACTGCGCCACCTGCTTGTGGACCACGGATCTGCACGCACCAGCCATTATTCACAAAGCTCTTCACCATATTGGCGGCAAAGGCGAACGAGGCGTTTGTCCAGAGATACTTTTCGTGATCCGGGCCTTTGACTTCTTCCACATAGTTAAAGCTGCGTACCGGCACCGTGTCCGGCCCATAGGGCAGACGGCCCAGCACTCGCGGCATCACTAATCCCACATAGCGGCTGTCATCGGTATCACGAAACGATTTCCATTTAATATATTCTGCGCGGTCAAAGTAGTTGCCGATATCTTTAATCGCGGCGACTTCTTCCATCGAATTTTTAAGGAAGAATTTCGGCCCGACAGAACCGATAAAAGGCATATGGGAAGCGGCAGACACTCTGGAAATATTGCGCAGCAGGGCAATATCCTGCGGGCTGTTATCAAATTCATAGCTGGAAATTAATGAGGCAACAGGTTCGCCACCCGGCGTATCGTACTCCTGAATGTATGTATGACGATATAAACCGCTCTGAATGATTTCCGGGGAGTCGTCGAAATCCTGACGCAGATGCTCTTTGCTGATATCCAGCAATTCAATTCTGACATTTTTGCGAAAATCAGTGCGCTGTACGACGAACCATGTGCCGCGCCACAGCGACTCGACTTTCTGGAATTCAGGATGGTGCATGACCGCATCAAGCTGTTTACTGATTTTCTGATCCAAATCGTCGATATGAAAATCCAGCAGGCTCTTGTCGAGCTTGACCACGTTCTCGCCTGATTTCGCCAGACAGGAAAGTAGAACGTGAATCGCCGCTGTCACGCGCTCATCGGGTGAGGCATCCGCCAGTGTTTCGCTGTTTTGCCATAAATCTATTTCCTGAATGGAAGACACCGGGGTTAAATTAATTTTATCAAACAGGGACTGATAAACGCCGCCGGACTCAGTGGTGGTCAGTGTTGCAGTTTCAGAGGTGGCATGTTCTTGTTGTACAGACATCAGCATTTCCTTTTCAGTGATCCTTTCTTCTCCGGTTTAACCTGAATATCACTTCGGGTTAAACGTTCTCCTGCGGCGCAATTTTCGCCAGTTCATCACGCAGTTCTGAACTGAGCGTCGGGTCTTTCAGGATATTTTCCAGTTCACGTCGAAACGTTGCGTTATCTAACAGATTGGATTTCAGGTCACGTAATAAATTGCGCATAGCGAGTAATACACGAAGCTGTGGGATATTTTTTGCTACCTGTTCGGGTTCAAAATCTTTCAGGCTTTTAAATTCAAGCGCGATATTTTGCTCATTACCGCTTCCGCTTAGTGTGTCTTCTACTGTTAAATTAACCGCAGGCGAAAACTCAGCCATGACACTGTTGAAGTTGTTTTTATTGATATCAATCTTGTCCCGTTCGGACAGCGGACGTTGCTCTTTTCCGTTACTGTAATCGCCAACAGCAAGAAGCTTGAGGGGGAGTTCAACTTTCTTTTTAGCATTGCCTGTATGCAGGTCAAGCTTGATATTTACACGAGCGGCGGGAACTTCATTCTGGAAACTGTCGGCCATATCCTTTTCCTCATCATCCACTTTTTCTGATGGTTATTGACATAATTATATTCACGGGATTATCGGGTGATTTAAATAAAAAGCAATGATTAGGAAAATATAAAAATGAATAATGTATTTTTCTGGGGAATAGATACAGTTGTATCATTTTAGATATTATTTAGCCTCTTGATTATTTTTCGGGAGAGGGCAGCCTTATCTGGTGAGAAAATTTGGCATGAAACTTAAAATAATAACAAGATAAACTTCACAAATTTGCGTTTTTAAGAAATTGGGTAGTGTGGGAGTCTATTAAAGCATTCATTAAAATTATTGCCCGGGCTTCCACAAAAAATTATTAATTTTTCTACTAATTAAAAATTGTGTGCTTTTTGTACAATAATTATATAAGTGTAGCCTCCAGTTGTGATATTGAAATGTTAACATAATCAAAACAAATTGATTTATAGAATATGTAAGTGAAGTTCATTGGTGGGGTATATATTTAATATATAAATAAGATGGATGGCTTTGATTGGGGGGGGATCAACGGTTTACTCATTGTTTCAGGCTTCACTGAAACGGATAAGGAAGCGTAAAAACGAAAAAACCGCAAGCTAAAGGTAGCGTTGCGGTTTCTGATATTCTAATAAATTGGTTGCGGGGGCCGGATTTGAACCGACGACCTTCGGGTTATGAGCCCGACGAGCTACCAGGCTGCTCCACCCCGCGTCACCGTATTGCTTTTACTTCATCAAATTTGATTGGTTGCGGGGGCCGGATTTGAACCGACGACCTTCGGGTTATGAGCCCGACGAGCTACCAGGCTGCTCCACCCCGCGTCACCGTACTGCTTTACTTCATCAAA
>OLIL01000763.1_pt1 | contig 14343 bp, 7 predicted proteins | sample 1609701 | NCBI WGS metagenome assembly OLIL01 (sample SAMEA4350146, study PRJEB24818) | metagenome | biome: human; feature: gut; material: faeces | place: Denmark | collected 2013-09
CTATTAAGCGTTAATTATATTTTCGATAAGTTAACATATAGGGTTCGGATATGGGTGTGATAAGGTAGAGCTTTCATGGGAAACTAAAACAAACAATAAATTTAAAAATTAAATTAAGATGAAAATTAAAAGTTTGATGTATGTCCTTATGGGGACGATGTTGGTTGTTGCTTGTACAGACAGTAACAATGAAGAGGGGATAGTGGATAATGGAGGAGGAGATGATTACCCACAGTATGTTATTCCGGCAGGGTTTGATTTTGCAACTAGTCGTACTGTCTCTGCTAAAGTTTATTCAAGTAAGCCTGTAGCGGTTGATTTGTATTGGGATTCAGAAAATCAGGAAAGAAGTTTGTTGGTGAGTGGCCTGCTTGTTGATGGAGAGAAAGACTTGGAATTGAATGTGCCTATTCACTGTGCCAATATTTATTTGAAGTATTCTGATGGAACAGATAAAACAGCATCATTTCCGATAAATAGCGTGACTCGGAGTGGCGAGACTGTAGCAATAACTGTACCTGAAGATGCGGTGGCGGTAACTAGTGAGGAAGATGATGGATGGTTTTTCTATCATAATACAGGCGTTGCTATGTTTGAAGACAATTGGCCGATTGAACCAGGTCAAGACAATGATTTGAACGATGTTGTTTTTGAGTACGATTTGAAAGTAACCGAATGTCAGGCTGAAAAATGGTTCGAAGCTGGTCAGGGATATAAAGAAGGATTGAAGTTGACTTTGGATATTCGTGCTAAAGGCGGTAGATATCCTATTAAATTAGGTGTAGTATTAGGTGGCTTGGATAAAAAGTATATAGAGACTGTTGCAACCCGTATTCTTTTGAAAGAAGGACAAGGAAAAGAAACCGAACTTGCTACTGGGGAAATGAAAGCAGAAATGCCTCAACAGCAACTCTTTGGAAAATCGCAATTTTGTAAAGTTACGGTAGACACGGAACACGGTAGTCCGGTTATCATAATGGATGGTTTGAGTGCTTTGGGTGATAATACTAATTTCTTCCAGACTACAAAAGGTTTTATAAATCCGGGACAAGGCATGTTGCGTGCAGAAATTATTTTGGGAGCTAAGGTTCGTACTAGTCTTACTGAAGATTTGGATCAATTGAAAGCTTATCGTGCTCTTATTACTGATACTCATAATCAGAATTTCTTTATTGTGACAAATACGAATAAAGAGATTCACATGAAAGGCTATAGACCTTCTTATCTTTATACTAATTACGAAGCTGATTCAGCCGGTGAAATGATGGAAGGTGTTCCATATTGTAATAAGAATGGTTTTGTTTGGGGAATTAAAGTTCCTGTTGGCGTAAAACATGCTTATGAAAAGGTGCTTTTTGATAACGCTTATCCTGAATTCCGTGCTTGGGTGACTAGCAATGGAGCTGATAACAAGGATTGGTATTTGCATCCGGCTGCTGAAAAAGTGGTAGAAGCTTGGTAATACAAAATCCCGGTCAATACATTATTTGAGATATTTTGTACAATTTGAGCCCCTCTTTTTTCGAAAAGAGGGGTTTCTTTGTATCCGGAAGAATTATCTTTAAACTAATACCGTAATGACGAAGCGATTTTTTATTAGCTACAGTTTGATTACTTTATTTCTCTTAAATAGTGTAGTGCTGTTTGCACAACGCGAAAATGCGTTTGCACAACAATGGAAGATAGAAGATGCATCCCATGCCTTGCAGGTGATAGAACGTACAGATACGTTAGAATTGATCGTGCCGGATGGATTGACTATGTGGTATCAGCAGCGATTGGCGGGGAATTATGAGGTTAGTTACCGCACTTGTATGGTGATGCAAGGAGGGAAGTACGATCGCTTGAGTGACTTGAATTGTTTTTGGGCTGCCAATGACCCTAAATACCCAGATGATCTTTTCACTCGTAGTCAGTGGCGCGACGGTATCTTTAAAAACTACAACACATTAGACCTTTTCTACGTTGGATACGGGGGAAATGATAACTCGACGACTCGTTTCCGTCGTTACAGAGGAGAATATTATGGAGTAGCAGATGACAAGGTGAAACCCTTATTGAAAGAATATACTGATGCCTCTCACTTGCTTGTTCCCAATCAGTGGTATCAGATTCGCATTAAAGTGGAAAAAGGAATCACGACTTATTCTGTGAATGGTGAAGAACTGTTCCGCTATGTTCTTACAGGCGGCGAAGGTGACGGACACTTCGGTCTTCGTCTCTTGCAGAATCATGTCCTGTTTACAGATTTTAAAGTGACTACTCTCTGACTTATATACTGAAAAACCTAATAAGACGATATATCCATGATGAAACAACCTTTTACTAAATTTGGAGTGACAACTCTATTTTCTCTTTTGTGTTCAACATTCCTTCATGCGCAAGTCGTAACAGATGAGCGGATGTTTTCTTTTGAAAAACCGCAAATACCGGATTGTATCACCGCTACCCATTCCCGCCTGTCGGTATCAGATCTGCATTATAAAGATGGAAAACATTCGTTGGAATGGACATTTGAACCGGGTGGTATATTGGAACTCAAGAAAGACCTGAAGTTTGAGAAGAAAGATCCGACCGGCAAGGATTTATATCTTTCGGCTTTTATTGTGTGGGTTTATAATGAAGTTCCCCAAGATGCGACCATTGAGTTTCAGTTTCTGAAAGACGGCAAACGATGCACATCTTTCCCTTTTGGTATTAATTTCAGTGGTTGGCGTGCCGCATGGGTTTGCTATGAACGTGATATGCAAGGCACACCGGAAGAAGGCATGAATGAACTCCGGATTATTGCTCCAAATTCAAAAGGAAGCCTTTTCATCGATCATTTGATTACGGCTACTAAAGTTGATGCACGTCAACAGACGGCCGATCTGCAAGTTCCTTTTGTCAATGCCGGGACCACCAACCATTGGCTGGTTGTCTATCAACACTCGCTTTTGAAACCGGATATTGAATTGACTCCTGTAGACGATAAGCAAAGAGCAGAAATGCAACTGTTGGAAAAGCGTTTTCGTGATATGATCTACACGAAAGGAAAAACGACTGATAAAGAAGTAGAAACCATCCGCAAGAAATATGATTTCTATCAGATAACTTACAAGAACGGCCAAGTATCGGGAGTACCTATTTACATGGTACGTGCTTCAGAAGCTTATGAACGGATCATACCAAACTGGGATAAAGATATGCTGACTAAAATGGGAGTGGAAATGCGTGCTTATTTCGACCTGATGAAAAGAATTGCCGTTGCATATAATAATGCGGCAAATCCGGTGATTCGGGAAGAAATGAAGAAGAAGTTCTTAGCAATGTACGATCATATAACCGATCAGGGAGTAGCTTATGGTAGTTGTTGGGGAAACATCCATCATTATGGCTATAGTGTTCGCGGTCTGTACCTGGCATATTTTCTGATGAAAGATGTGCTTAGGGAAACCGGGAAACTTCAGGAAGCCGAACGGACATTACGCTGGTATGCGATTACTAACGAAGTATACCCTAAACCGGAAGTCAATGGAATTGATATGGACTCTTTCAATACACAGACCACCGGACGCATTGCCAGCATTTTAATGATGGAAGATACACCGGAAAAACTACAATATCTCCGGTCTTTCTCCCGTTGGATTGATTTTGGTTGCCGTCCTGCATTGGGATTATCCGGTTCGTTTAAAGTAGACGGAGGTGCTTTCCATCATCGAAATAACTATCCGGCTTATGCTGTGGGCGGACTCGATGGAGCAACCAATATGATTTATCTTTTCAGCCGGACGGAATTTGCTGTTTCCGAGTTAGCTCATGAAACAGTGAAAAATGTACTGTTGACCATGCGTTTCTATTGCAATAAGCTGAACTTCCCTCTTTCCATGTCCGGTCGTCATCCGGATGGAAAAGGTAAACTGGTTCCTATGCATTTTGCTATGATGGCTCTAGCTGGTTCTCCCGATGGAAAGGAGGAATATGATAGTGAAATGGCTTCTTCTTACCTCCGTCTGATTTCAGACCCAAGTATTGCAAATGACTCTCCCGAATATATGCCTAAGGTTTCAAATGCTGAAGAACGTAAGGTGGCAAAACTTCTTATAGAGAAAGGTTTCCGTCTGGAACCGGACCCGCAGGGAAATATAGCGATGGGATATGGTTGCGTCTCTGTTCAACGTCGTAGCAATTGGTCGGCTGTGGCACGTGGACATTCCCGTTATCTATGGGCGGCAGAACATTATCTGGGAGCAAATCTATACGGTCGCTACCTGGCACACGGCAGTTTGCAAATATTGACTGCTGCACCGGGACAGACAGTAACTCCCGCCACTAGCGGCTGGCAGCAGGAAGGTTTTGACTGGAACCGTATTCCGGGAGTGACATCTATTCATTTGCCATTGGAGCAATTGCAGGCTAAGGTGCTCAATGTGGATAGTTACTCTGGAATAGAAGAGATGCTTTACTCCGACGAGGCTTTTGCCGGTGGTTTGTCTCAACAGAAGATGAATGGTAATTTCGGAATGAAGTTACATGAGCATGATAAGTACAACGGATCACATCGGGCACGTAAATCTTACCATTTCATCGATGGAATGATTGTCTGTCTTGGTTCGGATATTGAAAATACAAATACGGAGTTCCCGACAGAAACGACTATCTTCCAATTGGCAGTTACTGATAAAGCAGGGCATGATTATTGGAAAAATTATCAAGGAGATAAGAAAGTATGGGTGGACCATTTGGGAACGGGTTATTATGTTCCAACTCCCATCCGGTTTGAGAAGAACTTTCCTCAATACTCGCGAATGCAAAATACAGGAAAGGAAACAAAGGGTGATTGGGTTTCTTTGGTTGTAGATCATGGAAAGGCACCGAAAAACGGAAGTTATGAATACGCTGTTCTGCCTCAGATGAATGAAACTCTGATGAAGAAATTTGCAAAGAAGCCCACTTATAAGGTATTACAGCAAGACCGGAATGCACATATTGTAGAGTCCGTTTCCGAACAGATCATTTCTTATGTGTTGTTTGAAACTCCTGAAACGACATTGCCGGGTGGTTTATTACAACGTGTGGATACTTCCTGTCTGGTTATGATTCATAAAGGATCTGCTGATAAGATTAAGTTGACGGTGGCACAACCGGATTTGGCTTTGTATCGCGGTCCAAGCGATGAAGCGTTTGATAAAGATGGGAAACGTATCGAACGTAGTATCTATTCACGACCATGGATTGAAAATGCCAGTGGTGAAATACCTGTGACTGTAACGATAAAAGGGCAATGGAATGTAGAAGAAACTCCCTTTTGCAAGGTGATTTCTTCTGATAAGAAGCAAACAGTTTTGCAGTTCAGTTGCAAAGATGGTGCTAGCTTTGAAGTGGAGTTAAGGAGATAAAAGTCAGACAATAGGAGATCATTTGCTTTCCCTGATAGGGGAACAGTAGTTTCTCTTGGAGAAACCATAGTTTCCATGCCGTTGAAACTATTGTTTCTAGGTGCTGAAACTACAGTTTCCCAATGCTGAAACTTTAGTTTCCCGGTACGAAACCTTTGGTTTCAAGCCTTGAAACTAAAAGTTTCCCTACGAGAAACAAGGGTAATGCATTCATGAAATAAATAGGATTGCCTGGAGCTTCCGGAGTGAATACCTCCGCGTTGTGAAATGTAGCTTATCTGTTTCTGGTGACAGCATTATTGTTGTCACACTGCTGTCACCTATTGCTGTCACGGTGTTAATTGTTAATAATCAAACCGTTAAGCAGCAATCGGTGACAGGTGACAGATATATAATTAAAATAATTGTATAGAGAGGTTAGAACATAAACATGGCAACGGCAACAATACGGTTGTTACATACGGCATGGGTATCTTGAATTTTCCCATTGGACGTATTGAGCGAACCATACCATGCAGAGCTTAATGTATATTCCAACCCGAATTTCCAGTGGGGGACATTGTAGGTCAGTTCTGCTCCTGCCGTAACTAATTGGTTAAGGTCTGTTCCTGTTCCATAAAGTTTTGCATCATTTCCTTTGGGAGCATATAGTGCATCACTTGTTCCCAGATTCTTGGCATAGCCTACGAAGATTCCCGGCTTCCATTTCTGTCCGTAGACAACGTTGAACCAAGAGCTGGAGAAACGTATCGGAGTATATTCTTGTTCTCCCGTTTGTTCGTTGACAGACTTGATCCCGAATCCACCCAAACCGGAAGCTTGTGTCAGATTGGATCCTAATACACTCTTCGCACCTATAAACCAATCTTTATTCGTATATTTTACATGGGCTTCGTAGGACAGGGTGGTAATGCGTTCGTCCACCTTGAAGGTTGTTTCCATTGAATGCATATAGCCGGTATACGGGTCTGTAAAATAATGATGGAGTATTGCTTCCGTTCTAGGTTTCAGTGAAAGCATTTCGACGCCTACTCCTGCTTGCAATTGTTTACTTTTATAGTCTAATCCTAAGTAAATTTCGGGAATACAGCTTTGCTTCAGATACTTATGTGTTTTCCCTTCCGGTCCTTGTGAAGTATATTGTGATTGCCACACTGCGGCTCCGGTAAGTTGGAAATTCTTGTTTGTATAGCGATAACGAATTTGTGGCGCACGGCTGAATGGTTGGAACGGTGCTCCTACGGAGAGATTAAGAATCTGCGGAGACACATCTCCGAATAACGGATGCCAGTTTTGCCCGAGCAATAAAGCCGATTTACCCCAATCCAGATTCAAATAAGCATGACGAAGGCGAATGACCGAATAAGAAGTGCCTGTGCCGCGGAAGTCGACTTCTACTTTGGCAGACGTCTTGGCTGTTCCCAGTTTTGGACCGGCAACGTCTACTCCAAGGCGTGAATATAAAGTATAGAAGTTACTGTTGGGTGTTGAGGTCAAATCGTTCCCCTCCGGATCACGCACTTTGTCTTTTGGATACATATAAAACAATCCGTCTACGGTTTCTTCGTTAGCACGACTATTATAATAGAAGTCAGTACGAATCTGTCCGTAGAATTTGAACTTGAAATCCTGCATTTGTGCGAAACTGCCCGATACGGTTATCAGACAAAGAAAGATTAGAATGTATTTTTTCATAATGTGCATGTTTGTAAACGGGCGCAAAATTACGTAAAATTACTGGTTATCAGTTCATCGTTGATTAAAAAAGGCAAGGATTGCCTGATTATATTTATTGAGACTTGTGCTTTTATGAATTGCTTTCAGTAATTTTCTGTCTGCTTGCGGCATTAAATATTCCCAGAAAGTTTTCATTTTGTTCAGAAGTTGTTCGTCTCCTCCTTCCAACTGTTCTGCATATTGATTGTATACGCATTTGTGCATAGATTGCAATTTTTCTCTCATTTCATCGAACTCGAGTGCACGGTTTTGTCTATACTCCAAAGCTAATGCCGGGTTGGCAAGTAATCCCCGTCCTATCATCATTCCGGCTAGTCCGGGAAACTGTTCCTGAATGCGGTGAATATCTTCTACACTATTGATATCCCCATTATAGATGAGCGGATGTTTGCAGACTCCCTGAAAGGCTTCAAACGCTTTAAGGTCGACTTCTCCTTTATATTGCTGTTTTCCCAAGCGGGGATGCATAACCACTTGTCGTAGGGGGAGCTCATTGATAATCGGAGCCAGTTTCAGACATTCCTCCGGATCTTCCCAACCCAACCTCATTTTGATAGAAAAACTAATTTGCGGATATTCCGTAATCAGCCAGCTAAGTAACGCTTGCACTTCTTCGGGATAAGGAAGAATACCGGAACCATTGTGGCGTTTAGCCAGCATGGGAAAAGGGCACCCCATATTGATATCGACTTCCTTATATCCCTTTTCAATGAGTAGGGATAAGATTTTTTCTGCTTTCTCAAAAGAGGGAGCTATCAGTTGTGGAATCAGATGGGGTACTTGATTATTCCCGGGCTCGATTCCTCGGACATCTCTATGGCGAAATCCGCCTTTTTCGAGTCGTACAAATGGGGTATAATAAGTATCTATACCTCCGAAGCAGGCAGCATGAGCATTACGGTAAATCACGTCGGTATACCCTTGTAATGGGGCAAAATGAATAGGAAGAGTCTTTTGCATTGTTTTTATTTTTGTGCAAACTTATATATAAATGTTGATTTATACGCTAGTTGAGTAAAGAAAAATGCTTTTTCGGAGGAGAAGAAAGGGAAGAGGGTGGAAAGATATGGTAAAAGTAAAAGAGAGGAACCTCGCGGTCCCTCTCTTTCTGATGTTAAATTGATTAAAGTCTGATTTTTATAAACGTTTTCTATGATTGAAGGTTAGAAAAATTGGGGGATATGCTTTTATTCTACAACGTTTATAGTCAGTTCACGTACTACTTGACCACCTTGATGGACGTAGTTTGCATTGTTGGCTACGAAGGTAGCGGTATATGTTCCGGCCTCCTCGTAGGTATGTGAGTATATCTCTAATGTTTGCGAGATATTTTTGATGGCTACACCAGCGTCAGGATCGCAGGAACCATTGAGGAGGATTGGATTGGAAATAAGCCAAGTATCTCCTTTGGTATAATCTTTGCTACCCCCGCTAGTTACTAAATCGTTTGGTTGGCTAATTCTCCAAAAATAAGGAATATTACCATCCACTGTGGTGTATGCTATCTTGTCTGCATATTCAGCACTTTTCATTTCTTCAAGTGTGAGATTTTTGTTTCCTAATGCTTCCTTCAGTTTGGTAAGATGAGTGTTGTTTTTTGAAAGATCATCTAAATTGTAGGTTACATTTAAAGCCGAGAATTCGAAGTTCTTTGCATTAATTGTGGTTGATTTCCCATTGTTGAATTCTAGATTAAGTTGTAATCCTTTAATATGTATAACAGGCATTGTAGCGCTGTTGTCAAGGGGATTCAGGCGGAAAGCAATGCTGATTTCCTTGCCCAAGTAAGAAGTCAAAGGGCAAGAATAGTCTTTAGTAACTTTGGTTGCTTTGGGAAGATCTTCCTGGCTGACAAGTTCCGTCCAGTCACAGTTAGTAACAGCTTCTTTGTCTTTTTCCACGTTGTTGCCACTAATTCCTCCAAATCGATCGGATATTAATATGTGAGTAGAACCTTCGATGGTTTTCGCATTGCCATAGTCATATAATATAGAGAAATTGATTTCACATTTTTCTACGTCTTCCGGTTGCATTTCAATTCTGTCCCGATGTTTGTATTCATGGCCTATTTCTCCACTGAAGAAGCTGATAAAATCAGGGTCGCCATCGAAGCTGAACGTTACAGGGCTTCCTTTTTTTACAGTCACAGTTTTGCCATCGAAGCTGACATTGCTGTCTGTCACCACACCCACTTCCATTGCTGTTTCTTCTTTTAATTCCTTGTCGCATGAAGCCAGGGATAGTCCGGCAAAAGCGATAGTCATCAAACTTTTATATATTGTTTTCATGTCCTTTTCTTTTTAAAGTTATTAAGAGAATTACCAACCCGGATTATTCGTCTTGATAGCACCGTTTGATCCTATTTCATTGGCAGGAATCGGGAAATAATTGTAAGACTTCGGAATATTGAAGTAAGTATATACATTGATTCCGAACTTCCAGGATTCGTCAGCCTGTGCCTTGTCCACTTGTTCTTGCATCAGTTTGTAATAGTCTCCCCAACGGATCAGGTCGAAACGGCGTGTGTACTCGAAACAGAGTTCCATTGCACGTTCGTCTTTGATAGCTTTGCGGAAGCTCTCTTCATCCAGATTTGCTGCAAGTTTTTTGATTCCTGCACGTTCTCTTACTGTATTGATACATTCATAAGCCAGATCATTAGGACCATGGTTGACTTCATTTTCAGCTTCTGCAATCATCAGCAAAATGTCAGAGTAGCGGAGAAGAGGGAAGTTGATGGAAGTATCGTTTTTGCTCTTCTTGTCTGCTTCATATTCTCTACGATATTTGGCGGCAGCTCTGTTGCGGTTCTTATTGGCATCGTTCTTCGATTCACGATCACCGTAAGTAGAACCCGGCTCTGTTTTACCATAGCTGAAGGATTTGTCCCAGTATTGTTGTTCCACCTCATCTCTTTTTCCTTTTACAAATTCACGACCGTCTACCGGAGTACCTTCTCCTGCTGACTGGGTGTAAGTGAATGGAGCGATGTTCCAGTTGCAACGGTCAATGTCACCGTTTGCTTCATACAATTCGAGCAGTTTAGGAGTATTCCAGATAAAAGCGTATGCATAACCCGGATCACCTTTACCGGTGATGGATGCTTTGGAAGAAAGATCTTTACCCTGAATACCAATGATATTACCGATTCTACCTTCTGCACGTACATCCGTTGAACGGTTACCTGCAAATTCTACTTCCCAAATACTTTCATTAGCCTTGGCACCATCCTTATTGAGAGCTGTGTTATACTTATCAGAGCAAATGTCGATAAAGAAATCCCAATATTTGGCAGTCAGTGAATGTCCTTCGTTTCTGACTAACTGTGCATAGTAACTCGCTTTCTTGAAGTATTCTGTAATCTCTGCATTTGTCGTACTGTTGGCTAAACCTACTTCCTTGTCGCGCTTAGGTTCGCCGGCTCTGAACATATATACCCGTGCCAACATACCCCAAGCTGCCGATTTGGAAACACGTCCCGGCAAGTAGTTCAAATCTTGGGCGGATTTGAGATCCTCGGCAGAACCGTACATCTCTCTGATGATGAAATCATAGATCGTCTGTTTGTCTGTACGCGGGATGGCGAGGTTATAAGCATCTTCTGTAGAATTAGTTTTGAAAGGTACATCTCCCCAACATTCTACCAAAGTGAAATAATAGAATGCGCGTAAGAAACGGGCTTCGGCTTTGTATTGCTTGCGGGTGTCGTCGTTCATATCGGGCACTGCATCAATATTTTCCAGGAAAATATTGGCTCTGTTGATGCCGGAGTATAATGTGTACCACAATGCTGCAACGGCCGGATCACTTGTATTGGCATTGTTACAGATCAACCCACTTTTGTTAGGTCCGCGGTTGGCACCACCATAGTGTCCCAGATCGTCACCTCCTACAAGGTATAAGAATTCATTTCCGTAGAAGGAACTTTGTCCCAGAATGGCATAGGTTCCTGTCAGCCAAGAGGTAGCGTCCGCTTCATTTTTGAAGAAGTTTTCAGGAGTGGTGTATGTCGGGTCTTTTTCCAGGAAATCGCAGGAAGTCAGGTTAAGTCCGATAAGAAGTGATATGATGATTATTTTTATTGTTTTCATATACGTAATTGTTTGAAGGATGATTGATTAAAAACCTAAGTTTATACCAAAACTGATAGAGTAGGCTCTCGGATAAGCGGAGAAGTCCAGTCCTGGAGTCAGTGCGCCTTCACGGATAGATACTTCCGGGTCATAACCGGAATATCCTGTACATGTCCATAGATTTTGACCGGCAACGAATACACGTGCATTGTCTATCTTCCATTTCTTGGTCAGTTGTTTCGGCAGTGTATATCCTAAAGATACGGTTTTCAGACGAAGGAAAGAACCATCTTCGATAATGCGTGTAGAGAACACTTTGTTGGAACCGGAGTCGGTAGCTCTCGGAATATTACTTTCCGGGTTTTCCGGTGTCCAACGGTCTGCATAACTTGCGTACTGGTTCAAGTCACGTGTCTTATTGCTGTTCTCGAAGAACAGGCGGTTGGCATTCAATACATCGTTTCCATACGACCATTGGAAGAAGATGCTCAAGTCAAATCCTTTGTATTCGAAATTGTTGGTAAATCCGCCCGTATGTTTCGGCATACCGTTACCGATCATAGTGCGGTCGTTATCGTCGATGATACCGTCACCATTCAGGTCTGCGTATTTCGGCATACCCGGTTGTGTATTACTTTCGGAAGAGAAATACGGAACATTGCGTTTCAGTGTATATGTATCACCTACTTTGTCGAAATCTTCGTATTTGTATGTACCTTCGTAGATGAATCCGTACATCATTCCCATCGGATAACCCACTTTGGCAATGTAGCTGTATTGAGAGTTATAGTTCTGGTCAAATTTGGCTGCACTCAACAGAGAAGATTGGTTTTCGGCCAATTCTAATACTTTGTTCTTGTTGAATGCGATATTAAAGTTAGTAGTCCATGAGAAATGACGGTTCTTGATATTGGTCGTGTTCAATGTGAACTCGATACCTTGATTGCGTACCTTTCCTACATTCTTCATGGCACTGAAATAACCGGAAGAGGTGGGAAGTGCAGTATTCAGCAACAAATCACGAGTCGTTTTACGATACCAGTCTACGGTTAATCCGATGCGTTCGTCCAGGAAGCCTAAGTCCAGCCCTAGGTTCCACTGTTCGGTAGTCTCCCATTTCAGTTTTCTGTTTCTTAAGGAAGTGGGCACTGTACCTACACTTGTCAGGCTGTTTTCGAACGGATATACACCACTCGGTAGGCTACCGATCGAAATAAAATCTCCGACTTTATCTTTTAATATCTGATATAAAGCATACGTATCATACTCGCCTACACGGTTGTTACCGGTCAATCCCCAGCTTGCTCTTAATTTACCTGAAGAAACAACAGACTTCAATGGTTTCATAAAATCTTCCTCCATGAATCCCCATGCCAATGAACCGGAAGGGAAGTAGCCGAAACGGTTATCACCACGGAACTTGGAAGAACCGTCGGAACGGAAAGAAACCGTTGCATAATACAATGATTTATAGTTATAGTTCAAACGTCCCAGGAAAGAAAGCATAGACCAGGAACTCTTTAATGATTTAGTCGTACTGGGAGTTCCTTCACTCATTCCCGCCATGCCGAGTGCTTCGTTCGGAATCTGTACCGTTTTGTATGAATAGTATTCATAGTCGGAATTCTGCAGGGTTACACCTACCATGCTATTGAAGAAATGTTTCCGTTTGATATTGGTCTGATAGGTTAGAATATTTTCGTTCAACCACGTTGCACGTTGAGAATGGTAGATTTCTGCATTTACCTTATCGGATGATTTCGGATTACCATAGCGGGTCTTCGAGTTGTTGAATGTTTCCCCTTTGCGGGTATCGAACGTGTAACCGCCGGAAACTTTCAACTTCAATCCTTTGATAAATTCATATTCTGCAAATCCGTTGAACTGGATATAGTTCGCGTACGTCTTGCGATATTCATTTTTCAAAGACATGATAGGGTTGAAACGATAGTCGTTGGTATTGTTTATCGCGTCGTCCATGATGTTATCCATCAACGAGTTTAATGGTCTGTCCGGTTCGGTCACAGGGCGATATCCCCATACACTATAGAACAGGTTATTCATACCACTGTATGAGTTCTGGGAAGGAGAACCACCGGTAGTTGTAGTACTGGAATAGTTGGTCGTCAGATAGATTTTCAGTTTCTTCTTTTGGATGGTAGTACCCATACGGCCTTGTACACGTTTGTAGTTTGATTCCAACAAGATACCGTCCTGGTCATAATAAGATAAAGAAGCATTGTAGCGAACTCCTTCCGAACCACCGGTCAGGCTGACATTGTGGCTTTGCATCCATGCGCTGCGGAAGATTTCATCCTGCCAGTTATATTGCGGGATATTTCTATAATCTTCCAGTCCCCATTTCTTACCGTCATAATTCATGAAGTAGGTAGTTTCCATATCTTTGGGACTACGTTCTGCCTGTAGTTTGACGAATTCATAGGCATCCATCATCGGGATCGTTTTGGTGATATGCTGAATACCGAAACTTCCGTCGTATTTAATTTTAGGTTGGCCGATTGTTCCTTTCTTGGTTGTAATCATCACGACACCGTTGGCACCACGGGCACCGTAGATAGCGGTAGCAGAGGCATCCTTCAGGAAGTCGAGTGACTCGATATCGTTCTGATTAATGGCTGCGGCTATGGAGGGGTCTTCCACCGGGAAACCGTCAATGACATAAAGAGGAGAGTTGTCCTGTGTCAAAGAGTTGTTACCACGGATGACGATGTTCATCTGTCCGCCCGGCATACCTTCGCCCGAACTTACGTTGACACCGGCAATACGTCCGCCCAATGTCTCGCCGAAAGAAGCAGTCGGAGTGCTAAGCAGTTCTGCCATACTGGCTTTGGCAACAGAGCCCGTCAGATCCTTCTTGCGTATCTCCTGATAGCCGACTACTACAACTTCGTCCAATGTCTTTGTGTCTTCCTTTAATGTGATAACCATTGGCTTTTGAGTGTCCACCTTCATTTCTACAGTGACATAACCAATGAAAGAAATAACCAATATCGAATTCTTATTGGGCACGTTAAAAGCAAATTTACCGTCAAGGTCAGTGATTGTTCCTTGCGAAGTACCTTTTACCTGAACACTGGCTCCCGGCACTCCTTCTCCTAAGTTATCCTTCACTGTACCTTTAACAAGTACCTGTG
>OLIL01000783.1_pt1 | contig 14018 bp, 9 predicted proteins | sample 1609701 | NCBI WGS metagenome assembly OLIL01 (sample SAMEA4350146, study PRJEB24818) | metagenome | biome: human; feature: gut; material: faeces | place: Denmark | collected 2013-09
GGCAGTCTGTGAGTGTGTGTATGACAACTCACTGGCGAAATTCGGCAAAGAAGGGCTGGAAAAACTGGATGACCGGGTCCGCAAAGGTCAGGCGCTGACCGAACAGGACTCTCAGGCGATCGGTGAGATTGCACAGAGCTGTACCACAAAGATTATCGGTGTACAGCCGCAGTAACCGCAGAATACCTTCTGTATAAGAAAAAACCCGCGTTCTGCGCGGGTTGAGATTGCTGACAAAGCAGGATAAAACGTGGTTTTTCCTGCTTTGTGTTATCAGCCGAAAATCAATGAATTGATTTTCCTAGTTTATTTTCACAACCTCTGTCGGTCGTCGCCAACCCTTACGGGTTTGTCAACGGCCTGAACCCGCGTTCTGCGCGGGTTCTTTATTTCTGTTCTCTGCTTATTTTGCCTGTTTCGACCGCAGTACCGTCAGGCAGTGGCGTAGTTTTTCATCCAGCGGTGCCTGAAGGCGCATCGCCTCGCCGGTGGACGGATGGGTAAAGGCAAGTGCCGCCGCATGTAAAAACAGCCGGTTAAGCCCTGTCCCTTTCAGCTGAGCATCAAACTGCGCATCACCGTAACGGTTATCAAAGGCAATAGGATGCCCTGCATGCAGTGTGTGCACACGAATCTGATGTGTGCGCCCGGTGACCGGACTGGCTTTGACCAGCGTGGCAGCCTCAAACCGCTCCTCCACTTTAAAGCGTGTTTCCGATGGCTTGCCTTCCGGGCTGACTTTCACCACGCGCTCGCCGCTCTGGAGAATATTTTTCAGCAGCGGTGCCTGCACCACTTTTACTGAAGATTGCCACTGGCCGCGCACCAGTGCCAGATAATCTTTCTGCATCTGTTTCAGACGCAGCTGCTCATGCAGTGCCCGCAGCGCGGAACGTTTTTTGGCGATCAGCAGAATACCGGAAGTATCGCGGTCAAGCCGGTGTACCAGTTCCAGGAAACGCGCCTCCGGACGCAGCGCCCGCATTGCCTCAATCACACCGAAACTCAGACCGCTGCCGCCGTGTACCGCCGTACCCGCCGGTTTATTAATCACCAGAATATGATCATCTTCATACAATACGCACTCTGCGAGTGCAGAAACCTTATCCAGTTTCGCCGACACCGGGGCATCGTTTTTCTCAGCCACACGCACCGGCGGGATACGGATGCTGTCCCCGTCCGCGATTTTGTATTCCGGCTTAATCCGGCCTTTATTGACACGCACTTCCCCTTTACGGATGATGCGGTAAATCATGCTCTTCGGCACCCCTTTGAGGCGCGCGAGCAGGAAATTATCAATACGCTGGCCGGCTTCATCGCCGGACACAACAACAAATTGAACTGTCTGATTATCAGTTTTCATGAAACGGGGGGCTATCCTCTGAACCGTTGCTCCGTAAACCGGTATATTTTTCCGGTGAAACAGGCGGCAAATGTGCATCAATGTTTTACGCGGCTATTTTCCCATTTTTTCCGGAAAAAGACCAAGGATTAACGTCATTAACAAATTTCTGCATAATTTTCACCGAAACATGCAATGTCACCTTGCTATAACCACACCGGCAATGGAATAATGCATGCGCCGATTTTGGCAAAACAGATATTTTATCTTTGTCTGACCGATGACAACGCAGCAATGGCGTAAGACGTTATTTCCGGTCAGATAATCAGCGGGCTGCGGGTTGCAGCTTACCGGGCCGGTATCGCGTATAAACGTGATTTTCAGCCGGCAACGGGGATTCAGACAAGACTGAACCTCACCGACACAATTTGCACCTCTATACGATCGACAGCCGGGAGGCTGACGGTGCGGTAAAAGCCACGAGGTCATCGGTTCCGGTAGCAACGAAATTGCCCGCAGCGCACTAATTAAATGAAAAAAATTGAGTAACTTATAATGAAAAGAATGTTAATCAACGCAACTCAGCAGGAAGAGTTGCGTGTTGCCCTTGTCGACGGGCAGCGCTTGTATGATCTGGATATCGAAAGCCCCGGTCACGAACAAAAAAAAGCAAACATCTATAAAGGGAAAATCACCCGTATTGAACCGAGTTTAGAAGCTGCTTTTGTTGACTATGGCGCAGAGCGTCACGGTTTCCTTCCCGTCAAAGAAATTGCCCGCGAGTATTTCCCTGCTAATTACCACGCATCCGGCCGCCCGAATATCAAAGATGTCCTGAGAGAAGGTCAGGAAGTCATTGTTCAGGTGGACAAAGAAGAGCGCGGTAATAAAGGCGCGGCACTCACCACCTTTATCAGCCTGGCCGGCAGCTATCTGGTTCTGATGCCGAATAACCCGCGTGCCGGGGGGATCTCCCGCCGTATCGAAGGGGATGACCGCACCGAACTGAAAGAAGCCCTGTCTGCCCTGGATATCCCGGATGGAATGGGTCTGATTGTCCGCACCGCCGGTGTGGGTAAATCAGCCGATGCCCTGCGCTGGGATCTCGAGTACCGTATCAAGCACTGGGAAGCCATCAAAAAAGTTGCTGAAGGCCGCCCTGCACCATTCCTGATTCATCAGGAAAGTAATGTTATCGTCCGCGCGTTCCGTGATTACCTGCGCCCGGACATCGGTGAGATCCTCATCGATAACCCGAAAATTCTGGAACTGGCACGCAAGCACATCACTGCTATCGGCCGTGCGGATTTTGCCAGCAAAATTAAACTGTATCAGGGCGAAGTGCCGCTGTTCAGTCACTATCAGATTGAGTCGCAGATTGAATCCGCTTTCCAGCGCGAAGTCCGTCTGCCGTCCGGCGGTGCGATTGTTATCGACACCACCGAAGCCCTGACTGCTATCGATATCAACTCCTCCCGCTCAACGCGCGGCGGTGATATCGAAGAAACTGCCTTTAACACCAACCTGGAAGCGGCGGATGAAATCGCCCGCCAGCTGCGCCTGCGTGACCTCGGCGGCCTGATTGTTATCGACTTTATCGATATGACCCCGGTCCGTCATCAGCGCGAAGTGGAAAACCGCATGCGCGAAGCTGTCCGTCAGGATCGCGCCCGTATCCAGATTGGCCGCATTTCCCGCTTTGGTCTGCTGGAGATGTCCCGTCAGCGTCTGAGCCCGTCACTGGGTGAATCAAGCCATCATGTGTGTCCGCGATGCAGCGGCACCGGGACTGTGCGTGATAACGAATCACTGGCGCTCTCCATTCTGCGTCTGATTGAAGAAGAAGCGCTGAAAGAGAATACCCATCAGGTACATGCAATTGTGCCGGTACCGGTCGCCTCTTATCTGCTGAACGAAAAACGCCAGGCTGTCAGTGCGATTGAAGCACGTCAGGCCGGTGTCAGCGTGATTATCGTGCCGAACAACCAGATGGAAACCCCGCACTTCCGTGTGGTCCGTGTCCGTAAAGGTGATGAAATCGGTACCCTGAGCTACCGCCTGCCGGAGAAATACGAAGCGGAATCCGCTGCCGGTGAAGAAGAGGAAACTCAGGAACGCCGTGCACCGGAACAACCGGCTATCAATGCCTTTGCTATCACATCCGATGCACCGGTACCGGCACAGACTGCCGCCACCCGCAAACCGGAAAGCAAACGCGATAACCGTCAGGACAAGCAGGCACCTGCGGCTTCTGAAGGTGGTTTCTTCAGCCGTCTCATCAAAAAACTGTTCGGCTCCGCTCCTGCTGTCCCGGAAGAAACTGAACAGAAAGAGAAAAAACAGACTAACGACAACAACCGCCGCGGCGGGAATGATCGTAACAAACAGCGCCGTAACCGTCGTGACCGTAATGATCGCAACGGCGAACGTACCGAGCGTGCTGACCGCCCTGAGCGCAGTGAACGCAGTGACAACGAATCGCGCAACAAACGCGATCGCGATACTGTGAATGAGCCGCGTAAAGGCCGCAATCAGAATACCCCGAACGAAGATCTGACACCGGAAGAGCTGGCCGCCCGCGAAGCACAGCAGCAGTTACGCCGTGAACAGCGCGCAGAGCGTCAGCGCCGCCGTCAGGACGAAAAACGTGTCCAGCAGGATGCGAAAAAACTGCGCGCCCAGCAGGAAGATCAGGATGCACTGAACAATGACGGCAATACGGAAGATGATGATGCACCGACACCGGTTCGTCAGCGTCGTACCCGCCGCCAGCTGAACGGTTCTGTCCGTATCACTGATGGTGAAACACAGACTAAACCGGCTGTTACAGCACCGGTTCCGGTTGTTATCGATAATGCACCAGTGGCAGTTCCCGCAGATACCGACGTACCGGCAGCGGCGGAAAACAATGGCGATGAGGCACACAGGGATAACATCCTGCCGCGCCGCCCCCGCCGTTCACCGCGTCATCTGCGTGTGAGTGGTCAGCGCCGCCGCCGTTACCGTGAAGACCGTCAGCTGACGCAGTCTCCGGTTCCGCTGGAAATGGCTGTGTTCTCCCCTGAACTGGCTTCCGGTAAAGTGTGGATCCAGTATCCGGTTGTGGCACCTGCTGCACAGGCAGAACAGGAAATCGCAGCTGAGACACCGGAAATCACCGAAACAACCGCTGTGATTACCGAAACCGCTGTTGTTGCTCAGGTGATTGCTGAAACTACAGAAACCACCGTTGTGGCAGAACAGTTCTCTCTGACTGTCGCATCTGAGGCTCCTCAGGTCACTGCTCCGGAAGAAACACCGGTTGCGGATACTGCCACTGAATCTGTACCGGCAGAAGAGCCTGTACAGGAAACGGCTGACGTTGTCGCCAGTGAGCCTGTTGTGACTGACGTGATTGTTACTGAGCCTGTTACTGTCACGGAACCAGTTGCACCGGTTGTTGTTGCAGAACCGGAAGTGATTGCAGAGCCTGAGGCAGTTGTTGTGGCTGAACCTGTTACCGCACCGGTTGCGGCTCCGGTTACTGAAACAACTGTCGTTGCTGCCGGCCGTCATGCTTATTCACCGATGACCAAAGCCCCTGCTCCGGCAACCACCGGCGAAGCCTTTGTTATCACCGAATACCAGCGTGAAGCCCGCGAAGCCTATGCGCTGCACGGTGCAGGCGGTCATGCGGCCACTAACCATGCTGCATCAGAGCCGTCAAAAACCCTGCTCTGATAATCCGCACTGAACTGAAAATGGCTCCCCCGGGAGCCATTTTTTTATGGAAAAGATAAAAAAAACCGCGAATATTCAATTCACGGTTTCTGCTGTTCAGTCTGTGCGATTACTTAATATCTTTGATATCGCCCATCGCTTTGAGTTCTCTGGAGATTTCGCGGCGCTCTTTTGACAGATCCGCATTCTTGATAATGTACTCATCCACACGATCTTCATAGTCACTGCGCATATTGGCAATGATAGCCTGGATATCTTCAATGGACATGCCCGGCTTGATGTATTCACTCAGGTTATCAAGCAGAAGTACACGTTTCTGGTTATCACGAATTTTCTTTTCGTTGTCAGTTATTTCACGCAGTATTTTGTTTTTACGGCGAAACATACGAACGAACTCCAGGACATTGTGAAAGGAAGGCTTGGTTGTGTTGTCCATTATTCTACCCTTAGTCATATCTGAAATGTGATTCATTAAACAATACAGGTTAACCATGACTGCCGACAAGCAATTCCGCCGGTTTTCTGCGGTTTTCTTCAGTGTAGCGTATTTCTGAGCGGAATTGTTTCAGCTAATATAAATTCCGCACAAATTACCGCCATTTTGTGAGATCTGCCATCAAATCGTATTGCCGGGATAATCAGGACTGAAATTGGTATTTTGTTCCCAATTTGTTACCCTGTAGCCCATCATTTATCAGAAAACGGGCCATACGGTGTCTTCAGCACAATTTTTCTTTCACGATTACGAAACCTTCGGGCAGGATCCTGCCGGTGACCGCCCGGCGCAGTTTGCCGGTGTCCGCACTGACAGTGAATTCAATATTATCGCCGACCCGGTGATCGCCTACTGCGCCCCGGCGGATGATTATCTGCCGCAGCCCGCTGCTGTGATGATAACCGGCATCACGCCGCAGGAAGCCCTGCATAAAGGGGTTAATGAAGCGCAGTTTGCTAAGCTGATTCATGACACCTTTACACAGCCGGACACCTGTATTCTCGGCTATAACAGCATTCGTTTTGATGATGAAGTCACCCGTAATATTTTCTACCGGAATTTTTACGACCCGTATGCCTACAGCTGGATGAACCGCAATTCCCGCTGGGATCTGATCGATATCACCCGCGCCTGCTATGCGCTGCGTCCGGACGGCACAAACTGGCCGGAGAATGACGAAGGGCTGCCGAGCTTTAAGCTGGAACACCTGACTGCCGCCAACGGTATCGCTCATGAAAATGCCCACGATGCGATGGCGGATGTATATGCTACCATTGCCATGGCAAAACAGCTGCGCGGTGCACAGCCGCGTCTGTTCGATTATTTCTTCAGTCTGCGCGATAAGCGCAAACTCGCGGCACTGATTGATATTCCGTCCATGAAACCACTGGTGCATGTCTCCGGAATGTTCGGGGCTGTCCGCGCCAATACCAGCCTGGTAGCCCCGCTGGCATGGCATCCGGATAACCGCAATGCCGTGATTATGTGTGACCTCGCCGGTGACCTGACCCCGCTGCTGACGCTGGATGCGGATACCCTGCGCGAACACCTGTACACCCGCCGTGATGAACTGCCGGAAGACGCGTCCCCGGTACCGCTCAAACTGGTGCATATCAATAAGTGTCCGATCCTGGCACCGGAAAATACCCTGCGCCCGCAGGATGCACAGCGTATCGGGCTGGATAAAGACCTGTGTGCCCGTAATGCAGAGTTGCTGCATCAGCATCCGGAGATCCGCGAAAAAGTCGTGGCAGTGTTCGCACAACCACGTGAGTTTCCGCCGCAGAATGATGTGGATCGCATGATTTATCAGGGCTTTTTCAGTGATTCGGATAAAGCGGCCATGACGATTATCCGCGAAACGGATCCAAAGAATCTGCCGGCACTGGCGCTGAGTTACCAGGATGCCCGTCTGCCGGAGTTACTGTTCCGCTACCGCGCCCGGAATTTCCCCGGCACACTGGATGAGCATGAGCAGCAGCGCTGGCTTGCCCATCGCCGTGAGGTCTTTAATCAGGATAATTTAACCCGTTATTTTGAGCAGATTGGTGAAATGATGCAGGAATATCAGCATGATGCAAACAAGACAGAATTACTGAAGAAGCTGGTGCAGTACGCGCAGCACCTGGCGCAGTAATCAGAACAGACTGCCGGGAGGGAGACTCCCGGCAGTGAAATCATCCCGCTTTATTGGCGGTATAGAATACCCGGCACAGGGATTCCCTGTACTTCGGACAAACAGAGACCAGCCGCGTGCGGCTCTCTGTATCCCGCCCCAGTTCTTTCAGCACCCCTTTGGTGATCAGTGAATCCGCACTGCTGTGCTTAATGCCGATACTGACATTTTCATCACGGGCATTCAGGATATACACAATCAGCGCCCGCTCATCCGTGCTGAGGTTATGCAGCACCTCTGCTTTATGGCACTTGACCGGAACCGCTTTGCCGAAGGCATTCTTGAGTCTTTTAAACATAATCATCAGTAAACAGGGAGAAAAGCTGATTATAGTGAATTTAATCCCTTATTAACATTACTGATTATACTTTCCGCAGCCACATCCTTCGTGCCCTTCCCCCCAATATTTTAATTTACTGGTTTTGCCCAGTCCCGGGTTCAGGGTGTTGGTCGGATCGGTGGCTTTATAGAAGGCTTTCAGCTGAGGTTTCGCTTTATACAGATGGCCGACATTATGCTCTGCCGGATATTCCGCCCCGCGCGTGTTCAGGATTTCCAGCATTTCCTCTTTCAGCGCATGCGGATCCACGCCTTTCTTCACAATATAGTCCTGATGGAAAACGTGGCATAAAAAATGTCCGTAGTAGAGTTTATGCACCAGTTTGCTCTCAATTTCCGGCGGCAGGACTTCCAGCCACGCCTGGTCATTACGGCGCAGTGCAATATCCAGTGCGAGGATATCTTCCACTTTGCTGCTGTTGACCGCGTGATAGCGGATGGCGGCACCGGCGGCCACAAAGCGGTGCAGGAAAGCATCCGCCCCCTCTTTGGCATCACACTCAAAGAAAGCACCCTCTGCATTGTCAAAGAAAGTGCTCAGCCAGTTACGGGCTTCATCAATCCCCTCTCCGGCCATTTTCAGCATCAGGTGATGCTCATATTTATCGCGGTACTCTTCCATCCGGCGCGGCAGATGGTTCGGCCACAGATGACTGAATAACTGCATTGTGCGGTCAATCAGATTTTTCGGCAGCAGCGGGATTTTATTGAAAACAGCATCCATCCGCCCTTTGATTGTGAACAGCTTCGGCATTTTTTCAGTGCCGAGTTTATCAATCATCAGGAAGCTGTCTTTGCCGTAGACTTTTGCGATGTCATAACATTCGCGGTGCATATATTCACCGGCCACCGGCAGATGCTCAAACTCCGCGAGAATATGACGGCGGATATCTTCCAGCACAGAAGGCGTATTGGTGCCGATATAGAAAACTTTACTCTCTCCCTGAGACGGGAAGGTATCAAGGCGCACTGCAAACACCACCAGCTTACCGGCACAGCCGGAGGCTTCAAACAGGCGGCGTTCGTCGGCGTTGAAACGGGATGGGGTGTCCGCATCCACATCACGGATACGCTGATGATAATCATGGTCAGAGGCCGGTTTATCCGTGTCCTCAATATCCGCATCCTGATACTGCCGGTATTCCAGACAATTCAGAATTTCTTCCGGCGTGGATCCTAAATCAATCCCCAGATGGTTAACCAGTTCTGCGCTGCCGTCCGCATTAACGCGGCCGTACAGCGCCAGTTCGGTATAAGCGGGACCGCGCTGCACCAGTGAACCACCGGAGTTATTACAAATCCCGCCGACCACGGAAGCCCCGATACAGGAAGAACCGATCACTGAATGCGGCTCACGACCCAGCGGTTTCAGGACTTTTTCCAGGTGCCACAGAGTGCTGCCCGGCAGTGCCACCACCTGCTGCTGTTTTGTCAGTACCTGAATTTTATCCAGGCGCAGTGTGCTGATAATGATAATTTCGCGGTCATAATCATCTCCGCTCGGGGTGGAGCCTTCGGTCAGACCGGTATTGGCCGCCTGCATGATCACAATTCTGTCAGCTTCAACAGCGGCTTTAAACACCTGCCACAGTTCATACAGCGTGCCCGGGAACACCACCGCCAGCGCGCTGCCTTCTCCGGAACGGAAGCCTTTGCGGTATCGCTCCGTCTTACGCGGCTCTGTTAAAATGTGTTTGTGACTGACAATATCTGTCAGTGCCTGAATAAGACGTGCGCCGTCAGGTTGTTGATTGTTGATCATACTTTACCCCGATTCAGATTACTTATTGTTCATTAAGTAATTATGCCTCTTATCTTATTTATAATACAAATACTATTTTTAACAAATTTAACAGATTAACCACGAATCCGGCTTATCTGAACAGGTTGATCAGCAGCGTCACCATCATAATCCCGACTGTCAGGATCAGGATTTTACGGACAATTTCTCCGTTGGTGCGGATAGCATGCTGGCTGCCGAGGTGATTCCCGAGCAGACTGGCGGCGATCATCGGGATACTGAGCAGAAAGGCGATATGCCCGGCCATAATAAAGGCGACCAGTCCGCCGGCATTTGATGCCAGGTTAAAGATTTTCGAGGTCGCGGAGGATTTCAGTAAATCGAGGTTATTGATCAGAAACAGACAGATAATAAAGATACTGCCGGTACCCGGCCCGAAAAAGCCGTCATAGAAACCGACAATAAAGCAGGTGAAAAAGACCAGCCATACAGATTTGCGCACGGCGCTGCCCTGTTGTGCACCACCGAGTTTTCCTTTAAAAAAGGCCGCCAGCAGGCCGATCGGCAGCATACAGATAATAATATAGGTAATCGTTTCAGACGGCAGATATATAATCGCTTTCGCGCCCACCCAGGCCCCGAAGAACGATGAAATAATCCCGGCCGGAATTATCTGCCAGTAAACCGATTTGTTTTTAATGAAATTAGAAATGGCCGCCAGCGTACCGACAGAGCTCACCAGTTTTTCCTGTCCCAGCGCCATATGCGGCGGCAGACCGGTCAGCATAAAGGCCGGGATCAGAATCAGCCCTGCACCGCCGGCAATGGAATCAATATATCCGGCCACAAAAGAGGCGATGACCAGCAGTGCCAGTCCCGCATAAAAATAGTCTGCCATCAGACTGTGCTCAATATACATCCGCATCCCTTAATTATTATCATTTTCTATACTTTCAGAGGGTTACTATACGCGATTACACATAAAAAAACGGCGCACAGCATCAAACTGTGCGCCGTTTTCACGACATAACTGCTTAAAGACTTACTGTTCCGGCATCTGCGGCATCGGACGGCGGAAACGGCGGGTCAGCCATAACATATAAATCAGACCCAGCGCGCCCCAGCTCAGACCCAGTTCCATCGATTTCGCATCGAGGTTGAACCAGAGCACGGTCACTGTCGCGGCACCGATAATCGGCAGCAGCAGATAGTTGATCTGGTCGCCCAGCGTCTTGTTACGGCGCTCGCGGATGTAGAACTGTGAAATCACAGACAGGTTAACGAAAGTGAACGCCACCAGTGCCCCGAAGTTAATCAGCGCGGTTGCGGTAACCAGATCAAACCAGACTGCACTCAGCGCCAGCACACCCACCAGCAGCACGTTCAGTGCCGGGGTACGCCATTTCGGATGCACGTAGCCGAAGAATTTCTCCGGGAACACGCCGTCACGGCCCATCACATACATCAGACGGGATACCCCTGCCTGTGCCGCCATACCGGAAGCCAGTACGGTTACGCAGGAGAATACCAGAATGATGGACTGGAAGAAGGCACCGGCCACCATGTACATAATTTCAGGCTGTGACTCTTCCGGATTGTTGAAACGGGATACATCCGGGAAATAGAGCTGCAGGAAATAAGACACCGCGATAAAGATCAGACCACCAATCAGTGCGGTCAGGAAAATCGCTTTCGGGATCACTTTCCCGGCATTCGGTGTTTCTTCTGACAGTGAGCTGATACCGTCAAATCCTAAGAAGGAGAAGCACAGTATGGTCGCCCCGCTTATCATCGGGATCAGTTCCGCATCAATGGAAGCAAACGGACGGAAGGAGAGCAGCGTACCCGCCCCTTCACCCGCAGACACACCACGGACCAGCAGACCGACAAACACAATCATCACAGCAACCTGTACCAGTACAATCCCGGTATTGAGGTTTGCCACAACATTGATGCCGCGCAGGTTAAATAATGTCATCAGGAAAACCAGACCCGCGACGAAAATCCATGGCGGACAGTCAGGGAAGATTGCCTGAAGATAAATTTTTGCCAGCAGAATGTTGATCATCGGCATGAACAGGTAGTCCAGCAGCGATGACCAGCCAACCATAAAGCCGATATGTGGACTCATGGATTTCTGGGCATAAGTATACGCCGAGCCTGCGGACGGGAACCGTTTAACCAGTTTGCCGTAACTCAGCGCAGTAAAAAGAATGGCTGTCAGTGCGATAGCATAAGAGGTCGCAACATGACCGCTGGTAATTTCGGACACAATCCCGAACGTATCAAAGATAGTCATCGGCTGCAGGTACGCAAGCCCCATCATGACAACCTGAACGAGGGTAAGTGTTTTTGCGAGTTGTACGCGGTTATTGGCAGCTGTACGATTCAGGCCAATATCGAGGGTAGTATTATGCGACATGAGCGAATCCCCCCGTAACACCGACAATCATACTGATACTACTATCAGATGGCGTGTTACCGGGAAGACTTCGCATCTGCCTGTAGGCAGTGAAGTAAGAAGGGGTTTGGAGTGCTGAGCAGGAGCGCCGTGCTCCGTAGTCGTCGTTGCAGCAGCCAGCGCCGATTGGCACAGGTGCAAAAGTGAAAAATTGCGCCATTTATCGCATCCTCATACCGGTGTTTATCGTCCGGTGTAATTCAGTAAACAGTTATCCGGCCTATCGGCCCCTTTTTTTGTCGGTGACAATATTTTAGTGCAAAAAAAAAACCGATGCGTATAAATGCATCAGTTATTTTTTTGGATGGCGCATTCTGCACCCCTCAGTCATAAATTTCAAGCTTTGTTCGCCCTGATCCAGTAATTTTTTTACATACTGCTTTACCGGCAGAATTTCTGTGATGAAACTTTGAATATTTATAGCTGAAACGTTAAAAAATCCGGCTGTTCGTGTGTTTTCCAGTCACTCTGCCTGCCATAAAAAAACACGACGCCCTGAAAAGGACGCCGTGTTTCGGCACATAATAATGAATGATGGTTACATCAGAAGTTATAATTCAGACCGATATTGTAACGACGGCCGTCAAGTGTGGCACCGTAGTTTTCATTATTGATACGGCGATCCAGCACGTTATACACACCCGCCACAAAGTTCAGGTCTTTATTCAGCTGATAGCTGCCGCCGACATCCACCGTGGCATAAGAACCGGTTCCTGTAGCCATACTGGTGCGGGACAGATAATCGGAGGTTTTGCCGCGGAAGTTAATCCGGCTCCAGGTTTTGATATCCTGCGTGGTATCCCAGTTCAGCGTGGCGTTAGCCATATGTTTCGGCATCTTATTCAGCGCTTTGCCTTTGAAAGCACCACTCTTCTGCTCGGAATCGGTGAAGGTATAGTTCGCTGTCAGATCCACAGACTCGACAATCTGCCAGTTCATAATCGCTTCCACACCGCGCATATTGGCTTTATCGACGTTGATACGGTCACTGATGAAATCGTAGGTTTTGTTATCCGGATCTTTTTCCGTACAGATAGTATCGGTTCCTGTACCACAACGGCGGATTTCGGTGATCTTATCTTTAAAGTCAGTGTTAAAGACAGTCAGGCTCATATTGAGATTATCCTGATTATTCCACAGCACACTGATCTCTTCGGTGACACTTTTCTCCGGTTTCAGATCCGGGTTACCGAAAATAACACCGTTCAGACTGCCGCCGCCGGTCACCTGACCCCATGAAGCCGTTGCCTGGCGCAGATCAGGTGAACGGTAACCGGTGGACACGCCACCTTTCACTGTCCAGCTCTCATCCAGATGCCACACACCGTAAACACGCGGCGTCCAGTGCGTACCGAAGTTTTCATCCTTATCCATACGCAGACCGCCGGTCAGGGTGAAATCATTGGTCAGCGCCCAGTCATCCTCTGCAAACAGCGCCCAGCTGTAGCGGTCAAGTTTATTGCCGGCTAATTTATTGCCCTGATCTTTCAGCTCTTCGAAACGGTACTGACCGCCGAGGCTCAACATATGGTCGCCGAGCGGCATAACAGTCTGGTTACGGGCGATAGTGTCGTAATACTCCATATTACGGCCCGGGTTTTTGGTTTCATTACGCTGAACATAGCTGTTCATGCTGCCCCAGTCATAGTTACCGTCATGAGTAATCGCATACTGCGACATCTCATACTTGCTGAAGCTGCTCTCTTTGCTGCGCGCAGAGGCACTTTTCCCGAGACGGGAATCGCGGTGCTGATTATCTTTTTTGAAATCAAAATCGATGCTGTTCTGCTCATCCGGCGTTAATGTCAGTGTACCGCCGCCGCTGGTCATGATCTGACGGTTAAAGCCGTTCGCGAAATTATCTTCACCGCGATGGGAATACTGGCCATTCACTTTCATACTCAGCAGGTTATCCACCAGCGGACCGGCGGCAAAGAAGCTGCCCTGCCCGGTGTTACCGCTGTCTTTGCGTTCGGTAATGGTTGCATCTGTCCGGACGCTCGCATGCCACTCACCCTGCGCTTTCCGCGTGATAATATTGATAACCCCGCCCATGGCATCCGAACCATACAGTGAAGACATCGGTCCGCGCACCACTTCAATGCGATCAATCGCAGTCAGCGGCGGCAACCATCCCTGTTCAATTCCGGAGTTATCACTATTAGGGCGCGTTTCGCGGCTGGCAACCCGTTTCCCGTCCACGAGGATCATGGTGTACTTCGGATCCATCCCGCGGATACTGAT
>OLIL01000810.1_pt1 | contig 13459 bp, 16 predicted proteins | sample 1609701 | NCBI WGS metagenome assembly OLIL01 (sample SAMEA4350146, study PRJEB24818) | metagenome | biome: human; feature: gut; material: faeces | place: Denmark | collected 2013-09
GATTATGGGTGAGCACGGGCGGCAGGGCATTATAATCGAAATCCAGTTCGTGCCGGGTATAGGCAAAACCGACTTTCCACGACCCGCAGCTTTTACGTTGCACGGTACTTTGTGCGAATGCGGCCGGATAGGAGAAGCGTTTATGGTTGAAAATGTAGTAGGCATTGATGCCGGTCACTTTCACGTTGATGCCATGATAATTCTCGCCTTCCACTTCTCGTGCCTCCTCGCCAAGGCCTTTTACTTTACGGAGCCGGAAATCGTCTCCCGTCCGCCGGTAAATAAGGTCACAACCGAGCATGGAACTGTACAGGCTCAGTTCGAATTCCGTCTTTTTCGACTGTTGGCCTTTACCTAAAGAAGAAACCTCGAAAGTGTATCCCAGAAAAATCCAACGCCAACCCAGATAAGGTCCTATTTTGATGGCCGGTCTGGGGGAGAACGACAGTTTTTGTCCCAACTCCCGGCTGTGTAACGTATAGGTTTCGAAGCTGTTCGTGTTTTGCAACATGAAGGCCCAGTTGTATTTGTTCGGGGTGATATAAGTCGTGTCCATGGCGTTGAACGCACGGAAAAACTGTTTGAAGATGTTTCCCTTCCGGTTTTGGGGCGAGTCGGATGGGACGGCGGTCCCTGCACTGTCGGTAAAATCCCTAACAGTAGTGTGGCTTTCACCGATAGGAGATTGTGCGAGAGTGGCCGCACAGGAAAGACAGGCGTATATTGTCAGTACGTTCCGTAACTTCATCTTACAGTTTGCCCAGGATTTGGTCCATAACCCAGTTTACCGGTGTGGCGCTCACGCTGTCACAGGTGCAAATCGCTTGTTTTTGCAGGTGTTCGACGATGTTATGAATCAAAGGAAGTTGCACGTGGTCGGGATTCGGTATGACGAGTTCTTCGCGGCCGCGTTCCGTATGCAGGGCAATGGGGTCGTAGGTGAATACCGAGAAACAAATCTGTCCTTTGTCGCCGATGATTTCGATACGGTCGGTTTTGGCCGATTCATGGGCCACGAAACACCATGAACCGGAGCCCGGCGTACCGTCCGGGAATTGGAAACAGGCACTGACGTTGTCTTCCGTGGCGTATAGTCCTTCCCGGTTGGAACAGTACCCTTGGGCTTTGATGATGGGCCCGAAAAATTCCTGAAGCAAATCCAACTGATGCGGGGCGAGGTCGTAAAAATAACCTCCTCCTGCGATGTCGCGTTGCACACGCCAAGGCAGTTCCCGGCTGTTGTAGTCCAAATCACGCGGTGGGACGGCAAACCGGATCTGTACATTGAGCACCCGTCCGATAGCTCCGCTTCGTATCAGTTCCTTTACTTTGGCAAAGTAAGGCAGGTAACGCCGGTAATAGGCCACGAAGCAAGGTACACCCGTTTGTTGGGAGACACGGTTGATGCGGCAGCATTCTTCGTAGCTTACCGCAAGGGGCTTTTCCACATATACCGGCTTGCCGGCCTTCATGGCCATGATGGCAAAAGTGGCATGTGAAGAAGGAGGCGTGGCGATATAGACGGCATTTACGTCGGGGTCGTCCACTAATTCCTGTGCGTCGGTGTACCATTTGGGGATACCGTGCCTTTCGGCGTACGAACGTGCTTTTTCTTTATTGCGGCTCATGACGGCTTCGATTTTAGAGCCGGGCACGAGACTGAAAGCCGGCCCGCTTTTCTTTTCCGTCACTTCCCCACATCCGATAAATCCCCATTTGATGATGATTTCCGCGTCCATATTCGTGCAATGAAAAATGTAATCTTTACGCAAATGTACAAAAAAGGCGGCATATTCCGGCGGATGGGCGGCAGAAAGTTTGGATAAAGCCGGTGGTGCCGTTTCCGACGAGGTATAAAAAATGTTATCTCGTCACGGTGGTATGGAAAAATATGGTATTTTTGTCCGACAAAAGAACATTAAAGTTTCAAATTCGATTATGGAAGAGAAGAAAGAAATGGATGAGGGCTTGTTCAAAAGCCGTAGTTATCTGAGCTGTCTGAATGAGGGACTGAAATTGCCTACACGTCATATCCTGTCTTTATTGAGGTTTTTGTATCCTTCGCTCATCGCGGGTGCGGTGGTAATGGGATTGTGGGGCGTGTTTTTCAATCAGATTACCGTGGCTTTGACACGTTGGATGGCAGCAAGCGAACCGGTCGTGCTTTCTTTTCCCTTGTTTACTCTTATCATATTAAGTGTGTTGTCCCTGTTGGCCGATAGCTTTTATATGGGGAACGTGATGACGGCTGTTTCCCGTTTTGCTACGGCCGGGGCGTGGCCTGCGTTGCGGTTCGGTGAAGCCAAGCGTGAGATATTCAATGCTTCTCTGCGAGCTTTAACGTGTACGTTGGTGGCCGTCGTGGTATTCTCTTTGCTCATCGTGCCTGTGACTTTGTGGTTGGGGGCGGGCAACGTCTGGGTGACTGTGGTGTCGTATGTCCTGTTGCTTGCGTTGGGAGTGCCTTACTGTATGGTGAATTATGGACTATATGTTGGGCGAACGCCGCGACTTTTGGTGTAGCCTGAAGCGTATGAAAGATGGTTACCAGTACTGGGGAGCATTTTTCATTATCTTGTTTTGCGGAGGTCTTATCATGGGAGTGTTGGCAGCAGTGAGCTGGTTGCCGGCGGGGATTCTGGCATACGCCGGTCATGCTTCCCTGATGGGGGTGTTGGAAGGAGATGCAACGGATCTGCCTTCATACGTTCCGGCTTTGGTCGTATTCTTCTTTATGTTGGCTTCGGTGATAGCGAACGTGTTCAGTTGGCTTACGCTTTTCCCGTTGTCTTACCTGTATGGTTCGGTTGAGGCACGGAAACAGGAGAAGGCTTCTTTTGAAGAGGAAGAACGCCGTTTGCAGGGTTTGCAGTAGCCTCTGGTAAGAATAGAACCGTCATGCCCCGTATCAAATCATTTATTGATACGGGGCATGATGGTGTATGGAAAGGGAGTTGTTTGCTCGGGAAAGGTATTCGCCGTGCGGGCGAATGGATTTATAGAAGGTTTTGATGGTATTCTATGTTTTGCAGAAACTCCGCTACGTCACGCCCGTCCATGAGTCCGTGATGCACGGTGATGGAAAGAGGAAGATTATATCGTCCGTTTTCCTGTGTCAGCTTTCCCGTGGAAATACGGGGAACGGAGTCTCCGGTCCGGATAGAACCGGCATGTTTCATTTCGGAAAATGCGAACCAAGGCAATGCTGAATAGCGGATGACATCCGGTCGCCATGTGTTTTCGGTAACGGACAGACCGCACCCTTTTTTCACTCGCTCTATTTCTTTTTCCGCATTCCGGATAAAAATGTCGATGTCGGTATGATATTCGAAAAAGCCGAATCCGAAAGTACCGTCTTCTCGTCCGATGGTGGGAGATACATGTATGGTATCGTACTGTACGAGCTTCCCGTCTTCTGTTCGGAGCCGGAAGGCTTCCGTTTCATTGACGCATTTCAACAGGAAATGTACGGACGAGAGGAAGAAGGGGCGTCGGTGTGCTTTGATATGTTCGTAGGCTTTAGTAAAGTCTACGAGTGTGGTGATTCCGAAAAAAGGATCGTCGAATCGGGAAAAGAATTCGAAATGCTCCCTGCGGTTCCAATGGGTGATGTCGATGGTTTGTTTCATGGATATGAGTGAAAGCTTTTTAATTGAAGAAATTCCACGAGAGTCCGAAATGGATGTTCATCGGATTGATGGGATAGTGGGGGACGAGGAATGCGTTCTTGTTTCCCGTTCCGTTGTTTACATGGTTTACGTTCACATAAAAACGGCAGTGCTTCAGGAAGAGGTTGACGTAGGCGTTGCAAATGGGATAGTTGCCTAACTTCATCCGCGTTTCCGGCGACTGAACCGTAAACTGTTGGATGATGGGGGCATAGTCCGGAGCATAGTATTCCGTGAAATAACGCACATCTCCGCCTAACTGCACACGCAAGACCTTGGCAATACGGAATACGATGTAGAGGTTGCTGTAGGCCGAAAGGTCGGGCAGGGGGAGGATGTCCTGATTGCTGGTTTTCTGGTACGCTACCTCGTTGTCCCAATGCAGGATACCGAATTTGAAGTTTTGGTTAAGCCGTGCGCTGAACACTTGTACGCTGCCCCCGTATTGTTTGACGGAAATACGGTTGCTGTAACCGGCGAATTGTCCCCCTTCGTCGTTATAAGCTATTTTGTCTGTGGCGAAGTAGGCATAATTCTTGATGTTTTCCACTCCGACGGTGAGGGCTGTCCGTGTACGTTTCAAGGAAAGCGTTCCCTCTATCCGGGTACGGAATTCTTTGTTTAGGTCGTTGTCCCACCAAGCAAACTGCGAATGGTAGTGGCGCATGTAGAAACTCGGATTCAGGTTCTTGACGAATGCACGGGCTGCCAACTGTACGGTATCTTTAAACAACCGGAAATTCAGGTCGGCCCGGCCTTCCACATCGAATTGCCCGACATCTTCTCCGAGCAACGTCACTTCGCCCGTCACGTCGTAGTGTAGGGTTTTTCCTTCCCGTTTGCTCAGTTGTCCGCCTACCGAGATATTATTTTCCGAATAGCTTCGGATGATTTTGTTTCCGCCGTTCAGGTCCGGCATGGTATAATGACGGTATTCGTGAGACGCGAAAGCTGTAAGGCCGGCTTTCGCCCATTTGTTGAAACCTTCGCGCAGGGCTATGCCCAAAGTGTTTTGGATGGAGTAACCCCGCGTGCGGTCACTCATATTGTTGGGGTCGCCATAAAACAAGTCGGCATAATAGTGGTCGGGCGTATCGTATGAATACACCGTGTGCTTGGCGTTTCGGATGCGCAGGGTATGGATGAAGCTGGTAACCGGTATGAAGTCTTGCGGATTGTCCTGTTTAGCCATGAAATCGTTGCGCAACGAATCCATGACGGCATGTTGGTATGCCGTGTCCGCCTTTTGGTATACGGTGAGCAAGCTGTCGCGCAGTCCTTTCAGCAATACGGAATCGGCAGGCATCACCGGACGGAGCGAATCGGGCAGTTCGATGTCTTTGTAGAATCCCAGATTATAACGGTGTGTGAGATAATACGTCTGGTCTTCGTTACGGTTCCAGTTTTCCGACAAGATGGTCGGGATATCCCTTGAACCGTAGGAGCGTGTAAAATCTTCCGGGTGGGTGATATAGTCGTCATTCTCGATACCGCCGTTCTCGCCCATTCTCATGTGGTTTACACTAATCCATGCATGCATGTTGTAGCGGTCGTCCAGATAGTAGCCGTATAGCGAACCGTTGAAAAGAGAAGTGGCTTGGTTGTTGTAGTATCCGCGTCCGTATAAATAGTCGAGTTTGAATCCGATACCGGAAATCTTGTTGATGTTGCTGGCGAAATAAGCTCTCAAGCGGTCTTCTCCGTCCTGTTTGTTGCCGCAGGAGTGGTAGGACAGATTGGTGATGGGACTCAGCGTGTTGGTGAATTGGAATTCGTTCACCGGAGTATAGAAATAGTCGAACGGGTCGGCAAAGATGAAATTGCTGTACGGTTTGCGGTCCATGAAAAGGCGGGACAGGCGGGGAGAACCCAGGTTTCCCAGAAAGTTGTATTGTCCCGTAGGGCCGGCCGTCAGGTTGAAGTTCTGGAAATTGTTCGGCAGCGTGTCCACGTCTACGGGAGTGATGTTGCCGAAGCGTTCGTCGATATTCCAGGCGTATGAGCCGATAGGAATGATTTTCTCTTCGGCTTGTGTCGTGTCACGCCCCCAAGTGTACGCATCGTTACCGTATCCGTCGACGACAGGATTGCCGTTGGCGTCGAGTTGGACGGGATTGCCATTGGCATCCACCGGATTACCGTAGGCATCCGTACCGTAGATGGGGTTACCGACAGGCATTTGTGCTATGGCGGGAAACACCATACACAAACAAATGTATAGGAAAAAAGTAAGCTTCAGTCTCATAACGGGTGCAAAGATAGCGAAAGGCGAGCGCAGAGACAAACGAAAAACGAAGTTTTTCAAGTTTGGCTATGCCGAGCCGCATCCTATCTTCGCGGTAACAAAGATACAAGAACAGAAAAAGGAATGTATTTTCCTGATTGGGAAACACATTCCTTTAAGCTTTATTCCATCCGGAGATTCGGTTCAATCTGTCGCACAGATGATTTCCATGCCTTTGCGTAAGGCAGCCTCATTCATCGGAATAAGGTGGTGATGACGTTCGGGCAACGTTTTGCGGAGTGCGTGGAGCACGTCTTCCACTTCTACCAACGGACGTACTTTCAACAGTCCTCCCAAGACAATCATATTGAAGGCCTTGGCGGCTTTCATTTCGGCGGCTGCGTCCATAGCGTCGATACGATAGACCGTGATGTCCTTGCGCGACGGCGGCGTGCTGATGCCGTATCCGTCGTAAATCAGTGTTCCGTCCGGCTTAATGCTCTGTTCGAACTTTTCCAGCGAAGGTTGGTTCAGGATAACGGCTGTATCATACATACTCAGGATGGGAGACGATATTTTGTTGTCGCTGACGATTACGGTGACATTGGCCGTACCGCCGCGCTGTTCGGGACCGTAAGAAGGCATCCAGGTTACTTCTTTGCCCTCTACCAAGGCTGCGTATGCCAATATTTTTCCCATGGAAAGCACGCCCTGGCCGCCGAAACCGGCTATGATGATTTCTTCTTTCATGACCATTTGTTCGTTTAATGTGAATCGTTTGCTGTTGCGGTGTCTTTCAGGTCACCGAGCGGATAGAATTTAAACATATTGTCTTCCATCCATTGGTTGGCTTTTTCCGGAGAAAGTTTCCAACCGGCGTTGCAGGTGGATACCACTTCTACCAGACTGGCACCTTTGCCGTTCATGGAGTTTTCAAAAGCTTTCCGGATGGCCTTTTTCGTCTTTCGGATGGAGGCCACGGTGTGGACGGATTGGCGGGTGACGTAACAAGTGCCCTCCAAAGAGGCGGCGATTTCCGTGAACTTCAAAGGGTAACCGTGCAAGTCCGCCTCCCGACCGTAAGGGCACGTAGCGGTTTTCATTCCCATGAGCGTCGTGGGAGCCATTTGTCCGCCCGTCATGCCGTAGATGGCGTTGTTGATGAAAATGATGGCGATATGTTCTCCCCGGTTCAGGGCATGTATGCTTTCGGCCGTACCGATGCACGCCAGGTCACCGTCGCCTTGGTAAGTGAAAACCAAGCGGTCGGGCCACAGGCGTTTGATGGCGCTGGCCACGGCAGGAGCACGCCCATGGGCGGCTTCCACCCAATCCACGTCTATGTAATTATAGGCAAAAACGGCACAGCCCACAGGAGAGATGGCTACGGTCTTGTTCTCCATACCCATTTCTTCGATGACTTCGGCCACTAATTTGTGTACTACTCCGTGGCTGCACCCCGGGCAGTAGTGCATCGGAGTGTCGTTGAGCAGCGTAGGTTTCTTATAGACCAGGTTCTCCGGTCGTATGATTTCTTCTTCAGTCATGGTTCAAACGATTAAAACAAGAAGCGCAAAAAGAATTCAATGATTTTGAAGCACATGCCTGCACCGATAACGGCCATGCCTGCCAGCCGGTTGTCCGGCCAGGCAAAATAAAGGATGAGGCCTGCCACGGCACATAGCATAAAGACTACGTTCAATATGCTGCGTACTTTTTGGACGGATACCCCTTTTCTTTTGGAGCGTTCTTTGCGTGCGGTTTCTTCTATCAGTTTTTCAATCTCCTCGCGGTTCATAATATTCTATTTAATGAGTTTCTCTTTCAGGGCTTGTATCACTTCGTCCGGGGCGGGCACGACACCGCCCATACGGCCGTAGTGGGCTACCGGTGTCCGTCCGTTCGTGGCCAGCAGGATGTCTTCCACCATCTGCCCGGCATTGATTTCAAAGCTTAGTATTCCTTTGACCTGTCGGCTCAAGCGGGCAATTTCCACGGACGGGAAGGGCCATAAGGTGATAGGGCGCAACAGACCGACTTTAATACCCTCGGCACGGCACATTTCGATGACTTTTTGTCCGATACGGGCCGCAGAACCGAATGCGACAATCAGATACTCCGCGTCGTCGCACAGGATGGATTCGAAGCGGACTTCTTTTTCCTTGATTTCTTTGTATTTGGCTTGCAAATGCAGGTTCTTTTGTTCCATGCTTGCGCTGTCGAGGTCGAGCGACGTAAGTACGTTGGGGCGTATTCCTTGGCTTCGTCCCATGGCAGCCCAAGGGCATTCCCGGCGTATTTCCTCCTCCGTACGGCGTGGCTTGAATGGAGGGAGCACCAGCTTTTCCATCATTTGCCCGATGACACCGTCACTCAATATCATGGCCGGGTTACGGTATTTGAAAGAGAGTTCGAAGGCCAGGTCCACGAAGTCGGCCATTTCCTGTACCGAAGCCGGAGCCAGCACAATCACATTGTAGTCGCCGTTTCCGCCTCCGCGTGTCGCCTGGAAGTAATCGGATTGGCTGGGCTGTATGGTACCCAGTCCGGGGCCTCCCCGTTGCACGTTGACAATCAGTCCCGGTATTTCCGCTCCGGCCATGTATGCGATGCCTTCTTGCATCAGGGCCACGCCGGGGCTTGAAGATGAGGTCATGCTGCGTTTGCCTGCCGCACCGGCACCATACACCATATTTATGGAAGCCACTTCGCTTTCGGCTTGCAATACGACCATTCCCGTCGTTTCCCACGGTTTTTCCAAAGCCAACGTTTCCAATACTTCCGACTGGGGAGTAATGGGGTAACCGAAATAGCCGTCGCAACCGCAACGTATCGCTGCATGGGCAATGGCTTCATTACCTTTCATTAATACAACTTCTTTTTCTGCCATAGCTTTTATTCTTCTTTCTTTTTATATACGGTAATGCATCCGTCCGGGCACACCACGCCACAGGATGAACATCCGTTGCACAAATCCTTTTGGACTTGTTCGGCATAATGATACCCTTTTTTGTTTACTTGTTTTTCCGTGAGCGCTAATATATGGAGCGGACAAGCCACCACACACAGGTTGCAACCCTTGCAGCGTTCGCGGTCTACTACGATTATACCTCTGAATTTCCCCATGATACTTTAATACTAAAAATCTTTTTTACGGGTTATAATAATCCTTGTGATAAAACTCTATGATATTCATCAACATTTGATGAGCTTCGACAGCCGGACTGTCCGGATTAATGGCCATGGCCTCTAAATAACAATTCAAGGCTTGTGCGAAATCTCCACGTTTGCGGTAGGCATTGCCCAGAAGGTAATAAAGCCGGTCGCAGGGGGTAGCTGTGGCCTGAATCTGTTCGTTCAGCCGTAAGATAGCCTCATCAATTTGCCCTTTACGTAGCATTTTGTCGATTTCATTTTGTATATCCATCTTTACTGATGTTTGCTGTCTTTACAAAGATAATGTATATTTATTAAAACAGCTAAGAAAGTTGCATTTTAAAAGACTTTTAAATAATTAAAACTGCTGTATATGGTACTCTGTTTTATTTAAGTTCTTGTATATCAGGATAAGTCTTTTATTGTCGTATTTGGTTGCGAATGAAACGATGTGTGCCGTTTGAAATACGCGTTTTTTGCGCATATTTCTTTCTTTTGTGCCGTTTTTATGCAGATTGCACATCAAGGGGTAGAAGTGTGTAATCCTGTCTTTTGTTTAGTGAAATTAGCTTTTTCTGTACTTTTTGTCAAACGGTGTAATTCTGTATGGATGGGATATTACAATTCCACCACGCGGTATCGGTTTCCATAATGCGTGTGTATCTTCTGTACCCCTGCGGCCACAAGGGCCTGAGATAGTTTTGGCAGCGTCACGCCTGCCATCGCTCCGGGTTCCAACCGCCGCAACCGTGCGAATATTTCGGGCAGCGAAAGCGGGCGTACCTTCTCGTTCGGCTGAGCCGCACGATAGTAACGGCGTAATACCTCCCCGGCCGGGCAGATGCGGTAGAAAGCCGCATTGTGCAACCGCAGGGCGTTCTCTTCCCCGTGGCTGAACCAGTACCGTTCCCCGTTTTCCAGTTCCGCTTTCAGTTGGGCGTAGATTTGCGCGTGGTCGATGCCCGTGCTGTCGATGGGATGCTCCACGAGCACGCAGATGAACCTGCGGCTTCCCGAAGGGTCGGAAAGCAGTTCGCGCGAGTTGGATGTGCCGATGAAGGAGGCGATGCGCGGCAGGGCTTGGCTGTGCCGCCGGTACGCCTTGCGCAGGTTGAGGGCGGAGAGCTGCATGAGGTTCTTCAGGAGCGGGTGTTTCTTCTCGGGTATGCGGTCGAACTCGTCCAGGTTCAGCAGATCCATCTCGGTGAGCTGTCGTTCCACCTTGTCGGGACGCGCGAGGTCCACGCTGTCGGTGTAGTAGGCCTGCAACTGCGGTGGCAGCAGGGCGCGGCAGAAGGTGGACTTTCCCAGTCCTTGTTCGTCGCTGACGAGCAGAGGCGCGGTGCTATGTGCGTGCAGCCCGTCGGAGAGTCCGGCCCATTGCGCGGCCAGTCCGAGCATCCACCGGTGGAAGGTTTGTATCCACAGGGGACTGTCCGACACACGGGTGGCCAGGTCGTGCAGTCGGTCGCGCCCGTCCCATGTCGGGAGCCGTTGGAAATACAGCCGGAAGGGATGGTATACCCTTACGTCTGCGGAGTGCACCATGCGTGCCACGTCGCGGTCCCAGCAGTCGATGCCGTGGCGGTGTGCTTCGAGGCAGATGGCATTCAGGTCTCGTTCCGTGGCGGGCCGGAAGGTCCCGTTTCCCTCATCAGACAGGTGGCGGAATTCCGTGGCTTCGGTGAGCACGTTGAAACGGAACTCGTATCGTTCGGCGAGGAAACCGCCGAGGGTGGATTCGAGGTTGGCGGCTTTCGGGAGCGTTTCCGCCTGCGGTGTAGCGACGTGGGTCGTACCCATCGTCTTTCTTGCCGTTCGTTTTTCGTTCCACCGCCTTACGGCATTATGTGCAATCCTTTTAAAATCCATAGTAGCTGTGTTTAGGGTCTGTTTTCTGCCTGCAAATATACGACATGAAAAAGCCCTTGTCAAGCCCTTCACCATAACCCTATTGATTACCAGTCGGTTTACATTTGTAAATCGGAATCTGTATGCAGTGTATCATTTCCCGGTGAAATCCCGGTGAAGGATGTAAAGGCAGAAAGTTCACCTTAAAACGTTGATATAGAAGAAGTCTGAAGGAAGCGAACCTTTTCGGGTGAAAAACCGTTTGTGGGAGGTGGAGAAGCGGAGAATACTCTCCGGAAAACACCCACGTCTCCTTTTTATCTGGTGTTCGGCACGGTAAAGCCCGTAAAGCGGATGTCGGCATATCTGAAAATCGTTCTCAGCAGATTGAAAAATCGTTTGGCTGAGAACGGAAAATCGTTTGGCGCAGATTGTACGGGGATGTTTGCATGTCATAAGGTAAAATGTTTGTTCGCTATTTTTGCGAATATTGGGGGACATAACTTAACGCACACTGCGCCCTGTTACTGAAAAAACGGCAATGATGTTTGAAACTGCATTAGGAGTGGATGCTGAAACATTGATACGGTTGCAAATGAAATACAATATGCGGATTGTACGTAAAGATAAGGCGTTTATGCAACGTTTGGATGAAATTCGTAAGTTTGCGGCTGTATTATAGCGAATCTTTGAACAATATAATTTTAACGCGAACTACTGCCAAGTTTTTAACTTGACGGTGGTTCGCGTATATGTATTACTTTTCTGCCAGTTTGATGTCTTCTATGTTCAAATCAATGTCGAAGTCAAGGTTAGGGCTTGTTTCATTCTCGTCGTTAGTTCGGTGATAGTCCTGTCTGGGTTCCACATGGGGCTGTTCTGCGCGGACGAAGTTCACAGCTTCTTCCAACCCGGACATAAAGTGCTCGAAATCCTCCTGATAGAGGAATATTTTATGTTTTTCAAAATTTATGGATGGAGATTCCGTATCGCCCGATATGACTTTTTTGCTTTCTGTGAGGGCTATGAATAATTCACCTTTTCTGTTTTTCTTCACATCCACATAATAAATGCGTTTTCCTGCCTTTACGGATTTGGAAAAGACTATGTCTTTATCCCTTTCTTGGTTCTTTTTGAAATCTTCCATATTTTGCGGTTTATAAATAACTACTTCAAAATTGAGAATATTTTTTAAAACATCCAAAAAAAATGAGGGAAAGATGGTCTTTTTATCTATAAAATACGTACTTTTGCACTACAATATATAATATTATATGATAAACAGAGAGATTATACGCTTAAAGGTTGTTCAGATTACTTATGCTTATTACCAAAATGGGGGGAAGAACATAGATACGGCGGAAAAAGAGCTTTTTTTCAGTCTGGCCAAAGCATACGATTTGTATAATTATCTATTGACCTTAATGGTAGAAATCAACCGGATAGCAGAACGTGCCGTAGAGACGGCGCAAAGCAGGTATAACCGTATCAAGGTGGGTGAACCGCCCAGCACGAAGTTCATTGACAATCGTTTTATCATGCAGTTGGAAGTGAATAAACAACTGTTGGATTTTCGTGAAAACCAGAAAAAAAGTTGGGTGAACGAGGAGGATTTTGTGCGTTCGTTGTACAAGCAAATTATAGAGACGGATTACTACAAAGAATATATGGCGTCGGCAGAGTCTTCTTATGCACAGGACCGGGAGTTATGGCGCAAGATATATAAGAATGTCATTTGTAATAATGAAGAGCTGGACTCCTTGCTTGAAGACATGAGCCTGTATTGGAATGATGACAAATATATCGTGGATACGTTTGTGCTGAAGACCATCAAGCGTTTTGACGAGGCCAAAGGAGCCGATCAGGAACTTTTACCGGAATTCAAGGATGAAGAGGATCGGGAATTCGCCCATCGTTTGTTCCGTAACACGTTGTTGAATGCGGAATATTACCGTAAACTGATAAGCGACAACACGAAGAACTGGGAATTCAATCGGATTGCCCTTATGGATTTGTTGATTATGCAAATCGCATTGGCTGAGATTCTGACGTTTCCCAATATTCCGTTGAATGTCTCATTAAACGAGTATGTAGATATAGCCAAGATCTACAGTACGCCGCGTAGTGGGGCATACGTGAATGGATTGTTGGATGCCGTTTCCAAAAAATTAATAGCAGAGAAAAAATTAGAGAAGACAAACAATTAAAATAATACAACCATGAATTTATTGACAATTTTATTGCAGCAACAAGGTGGAGGCATGTCTATGATTATTATGATGGTCGCTATTTTTGCCATCATGTATTTCTTTATGATTCGTCCTCAGAATAAGAAACAAAAAGAAATCCAGAAATTCAGAAACAGTATCGTTCCGGGTACCGATGTGGTAACGGCAGGCGGAATTTATGGAAAAGTGAAAGAAGTGAATGAACTTGATAATACATTGATGGTGGAGATAGCCTCCGGCGTAAAAATTAAAATCGCTAAGAATTCAGTGTATGCCGGTGCGCCGACTGACACGGCCGCAGGTAAATAACCGTAATGGATTCAGTTCAGTTC
>OLIL01000813.1_pt1 | contig 13427 bp, 11 predicted proteins | sample 1609701 | NCBI WGS metagenome assembly OLIL01 (sample SAMEA4350146, study PRJEB24818) | metagenome | biome: human; feature: gut; material: faeces | place: Denmark | collected 2013-09
GATTATTCGTATCTTTGCAGCACGAGAACCCGCCAAGCCTCTCAACGATGCTCAAATGTGCGGGTCGTTTTTGTTTTTATGGGTATATGGCAACAAGAATTCCGTTCATAAAAACATACTCCACACCTCAAGAGTTAGTACAACTACTCAAAACAAGAGGTATGGAGATAACCGATGAGGAAAAGGCTCAGCATTATCTTTCCCACATCGGTTACTATCGTTTGTCTGCCTATATGTGCCCATTGCTTTCCATTCCCAAGGAACAACATCTATTCAAGCAAGGAGTAACATTCGGTAAGGTTATGATGTTGCACAGAAACCCACAGAAATGACTATTTTTGCAACGCCATTAGACTAAAGAGCCAGAAAAGTGAACGGATATCCCCGTTTTGGGTGGGTGGATATCCTCCGTTTTCAGCAGCATTTGCAATACAGCAGATGTAGCAAGTCTATTTTTGTAATACCATTAAAGTTAGTATCAATGCGTTTAACCCTGTTCAAGTATTTTCTTGTCTGTCAAGAAATCCAACAGTCCAACAGTCAACACTCCAAGTTCGTCCTCCTTGCGATGAATGTCATCACCAACAATGACAATCTTACGAAAGTGGTCATTGATTGACAATAATGGGCGACGTTCTTGCTGTTCCTTTTCTGGCGTAGGCATGTGAAAAGCCGACTGGATATACACTCTGTATGGAGGGCGGTTCACCACAAAGTCTATCTCCAACTGTTTTCTGACAAACTTACCGTTCTCATCCTTGCCACCAAGTTCAACCAATCCTACGTCCACATTATATCCTCGACTGCGAAGCTCATTATAGATAATGTTTTCCATAATGTGCGTTTCTTCTTGCTGTCGATAGTTGAGAATGGCTGCACGAATGCCGATGTCTGCGAAGTAGTATTTCGTCTCGGTACCAATATATTTTCTGCCTTTCACATCATAGCGCAAGGCTTCTTCTATCAAGAAAGAATCTTTCAAATAGTCAATGTATTGTTTTATAGTGTCTCTTTTTATGGTTACCCCTTGTACAGATTGAAAGGTATTGGCTATTCTCGTTGGATTGGTTGACGAACCAATGCCCGAGGCTATTACACGCACCAATTCCTTCATTCCTTCAGGATTACGCAGATGGTTGCGCTCAATTACGTCACGCAGATAGGTCGTTTCATACAGACCACGCAAATAGTCTGTTTTCTTTTCTTCCGTTTCAAGCAAAGCCACCTGTGGTAGTCCTCCAAAAGTATAGTAATCCAACCAAGCTTTGCGTATATCTCCACCAATACCATTAAAGTATTCGTCAAAGGTGAGAGGCCAGATGCGTATCTCGTCTCCTCTGCCTCGGAACTCAGTCACAACATCACTTGACAGGAAACGAGAGTTTGAACCTGACACATACACATCTACATTCCTCATGTGTGTCAAACTAAGAATAACCTCCACAAATTCTTCTACAAGTTGTACCTCGTCCAAGACTATATAATAAGGTTTGCCATCATCCACAACCTTTGAATCTATATAGTCGAGCAAGGCATCAGGCTTCCTCAACCGTCTGTTTCGGAAATCATCAAGTTGTATTTCGATGATGTGACTATCAGTCACCCCATGTTCCAACAACCAGTTATGCCAGATGTCAAACAGCAGGAATGACTTCCCACATCGTCTGACACCTGTTATAATCTTCACAAGACCGTTTCCACGTCCTGCGATAAGTTCATCCAAGTATTTCTTACGTTCAAATATCATATTAGGGTACTATTTTTGATACTGGTATCATATTTTACACCGCAAAGATAGCGTTTTTATCTCGAAATACAGCATAACCAATGAAAAAACTGCGTTTAAGAAGTATAAAAATGTGATAAAACAGTATGATAGGCTACATTTCTATTGATTCTTATAGAAGAAAGGGGATGATTGGCAATCACATCCTTTAAGGGAAGTCGTTTCAACCATACCCCTCTAAAATATCATTGGATAACTTTTGGATGCCTTCATTCATCATCTGTGATGGCATAAATTCCTTCATGCAGTCTACAATGGTGTTGAGCATCCGCTCTTTGATACAGTCTTCCCTGATGTATAGGGGTATGCAGCTGGCGTTTGCCGGAGCCGTCGTCTGCGTCATGCTGACCTTGCCGTTATACAGACGGTTAAGATAAATAATGACTTAAGCGAAGAGCAAATAAAAAAACAAAGGCATTGACAAGCCGTCACGAGCTGTCAATGCCCATCTGATCCGATTGTGATTTATTCAAAAAAAAGACTGTTTCCTCGTTTCTTATCTCAGTTTCTGATAGCCGTAGGATGCATTATCGCCCAACTGCTCTTCGATGCGGATAAGCTGATTGTACTTTGCCATACGGTCGGTACGGCTCATAGAACCTGTCTTGATCTGACCAGAGTTGGTTGCCACAGCGATGTCAGCGATTGTGGTATCCTCGGTTTCACCGGAACGATGTGAAGTAACGGTTGTGTAACCATGACGATGAGCCATCTCTATAGCATCCAACGTCTCGGTGAGCGAACCAATCTGGTTCACCTTGATAAGGATAGAATTAGCCGCTCCCATCTTGATGCCCTTCTCCAGGAACTTCACGTTCGTAACAAAGAGGTCGTCGCCAACCAGCTGGCAACGGTCACCGATGGCAGCTGTAAGCTTCACCCAGTTGTCCCAATCGTTCTCGTCAAGACCGTCCTCGATGGAATCGATAGGATATTTGGTGATCAGTTCTTCCAAGAACTTTATTTGCTCTTCAGCTGTGAGTTTCTTGCCGTTAGGATCCTTCTTCTTGCCATCCTTCAGCTGGCGATAATCGTAATACCACTCACCATTCTCCTGAACAGCAAACTCGCTGGCAGCGCAGTCCATTGCAATCTTCACATCCTTTCCCGGCTCATAACCGGCATCCTTGATTGCCTGACAGATGCTCTCAAGCGCATCCTCTATGCCGTTGAGTGCAGGGGCGAAACCACCCTCGTCGCCGACAGCTGTGGAAAGTCCGCGGCTCTTCAGGAGCTTTGCCAAGGCATGGAACACTTCGGCACCCATACGGATGGCCTCCTTCTCTGTAGGAGCCCCCACCGGACGAATCATGAACTCCTGGAAAGCAATCGGCGCATCAGAGTGAGCACCACCATTGATGATGTTCATCATAGGAACGGGAAGTGTGTAAGTGTTGCAGCCACCGATGTAGCGATACAACGGGATGCGGAGATACTCGGCAGCAGCATGAGCCACTGCAAGCGATACGCCAAGAATGGCATTCGCACCCAAGTTTGATTTTGTCTTGGTGCCATCCAGCTCCAACATCTTATGGTCGATAGCACGCTGCTCTAAGGCTGAGAATCCAACCAAAGCCGGTGCAATTACGTTATTCACATTCTCTACGGCCTTTAATACCCCCTTGCCACAATAGCGGCTCTTGTCGCCATCACGAAGCTCCAAAGCCTCGTTCTCACCTGTTGAGGCTCCAGACGGAACTGATGCACGGCCTACAACGCCAGACTTTAATGACACCTCAACCTCTACTGTAGGATTGCCACGAGAATCCAAGATTTCTCTTGCATGAACTTTTTCAATAATCATAATACAATAATACTTTTAACTTTATAAAACTATATTCAAAACCGCATGAACACAACATCGTGTCGCATAAATACGGTTTCTTATTCCGAGTGCAAAAATAGTAATCATAAGAAAAATTTCCAAATTCAAAGCATCCTAAAAAATAGGTAATTTTTTTAGCCACGCATTGTCTTTACAGTCTTATCCCATATTTACGGACGCCTTCATTCATCATCTGTGATGGCATATTTACCTTCCTTTTCCAGAATCTCTTCCAGAAATTCAGAAGCGTCAGCCACGCAAAGAGGGCATTCGCGAAGCACCTTTCCCGTACCCACACCTTTGAGCAATTTGCATTGTGTTGCACCGTTGCGCTGCTTGAATTTATCCATAATCTGTCTCATGCCCTTGACAGACTTCGCCTTGTCTTGAGTGGCAAGACCGAGTATGATGCCTGCGCCTACGATGGCTCCGCAAGTTCCCTCCATATTACCCATACCTGCAGCAAAGGCATTGCCAGCATTCTTAATGGTTTCTTCTTCCATGCCGGCGAAGTCGTGATAGGTGCAGAGCACAGCCTGTGTGCAATTATGCGAACCACAACGCTTCTTCTCAGCTGCTATTTCTTTTCTTGTTTCCATATTATTATCTCCTTGTTATTTTAATATTCGTTTTGATTTCGACTACAAAGATAATGCTTTTATTATAGATACATAAAAGATATCAGCTATACATCAATAGATAATTTCTATCGTTAGAATATTTGGCGTGGTGAAAAATAATATATATCTTTGAGAAGTGAAACTTACACAAGATAAGATATGGAAGAAAAAATGTATTCATATAAGTATCCGCACCCCGCTGTGACAACCGACTGTGTTATCTTCGGATTTGACGGCGCAAAGCTTAAGGTTCTGCTGATTGAACGAGGAAACGAACCATATAAAGGACTATGGGCGTTTCCTGGTGGCTTCCTGAATATGGACGAAAGCGCCGAGCAAGGTGCAAGGCGTGAACTGATGGAAGAAACGGGAATAGTGGCTGGATACATGGAGCAGTTTCATGCCTTCACTGATCCTGACCGCGATCCTCGCGAACGAGTAATCACAATAGCCTACTACGCCCTGTGCAATATTCAGGAAGTAAAGGGTGGCGATGATGCTGCAAAGGCTCAGTGGTTCAGCATCGACGAGATACCGCAGCTGGCGTTCGACCACGACTGCATGCTGCATCTTGCTCTTTCGGCGCTGCGCGAGAGACTTCATTTCCGACCCATCAGCCAACTGCTGCCCGAGAAATTCACAAAGGAAGAACAGCAACTGCTCTACGAGGCAATAATGGACGTAAAGCTCGACAGCCCCAACTTTGCCAAGAGATAGATCTGATACAAAAATGAGACATGAGACTATAGACGGATTCAGATAGTTCGTGAACAAGTTCAGTAAGTTCAGAGAAACAACTACCGATACTACAGAAAATATTTTCAAAATAACATGTTGTTCAGAAACAATATAAGGTCAAACAGAGACTGTCCACATGCAAAAGCCTGCCATTTTATTTTGTGGTTTCAGTCATTTGTACTAACTTTGCAAAGTTAATATACAATATCTCGGGGTTGACTGGATTTGACAAGAAGCTACGCCTACTATTATTCAATGAAATTGAAAAGATAGAGATCGCTGTGCGTTGCGCTATCGTCAACTTTGGAACTGAAATGACAGGTAACTCTTTTTGGATGACTGATGCCAACAATTTCTCAAATCCGTCCAAGTTCAATCGCTCTATACGTCTTATAGAAGATGAACTGAACCATACAAAAGATGATTTCATCAACCATTTCAAAGAGACATATACCAATCAGTACCCACCTTCATGGATGCCGACCGAGATATTGCCATTTGGGGTAATCACCAATGTTTATTCTAACATCAAGAATAAGAAGATAAAGAAGCGTATTGCACAGTCATTTGGCTTGCAAGTTGCACCTTTTGAATCTTGGCTTACCATTATCACTGTAACAAGAAACTCATGTTGTCATCATGCACGTGTATGGAATAGGGTATTCTCTATTCGTGCTACCATGCCAATTAGAATGTCACGTTCTTGGATTACCTTGCCGACAGATCCATTGAAAGTGTACTTTGATATGTGCATCATCAAGTACATTCTTGACATCATATCTCCAAATAACGATATGCTTGATAAGATGAACAGACTTTTTGCTACGTTTTCAGCAGGATTATCAGAAAAATCCTCTAAATGCGTGTGTTTCTCGATTTTTATTTGTATTTTTGCCATGCCGTTCAGAGTTCTGCTATGCCTGTTGTCGCGACACGAAGGTTAGTGAAAAATCTGGCAAGGCAAAAGGCCCCGAGCACCAATCAATTGCTTAGGCGCTTATAAACAACAAACATATAGTGTTGCAGAAACGAGGAATACTATTAGCCTATGCAATACCCACTCATATCAGAATATCTCGCTGCCATTCAAGATGCTCACGACAATCTTGATAAGCTGAACCATTTAGTGCCCGTGCTGGACAAACATGGCGAGCCGTATCGTAGCAGCGGTGCGTTTGCCGTCGTGTTCAAGATGAAGGACGAGCAGACAGGGAAGTGCTATGCCCTGAAATGTTTCACCGAGGAGCAGGAAGGACGCGCGGAGGCATACCGCCAGATAGCAGAGGAGTTGGAATTTGTCGATTCATCTTATATTACTTCCGTGAAATACCTGGAGAAGGAACTGTTTGTTGACAGCAATTGTGAAGACGACGAGTTCCCCGTGCTGCTGATGGACTGGATTGAGGGCGAAACAATGGAGACGTACATTGCCGAAAACTATACTGACAGCTATGAAATGTCGATGCTCTGCTACCGTTTCTGCAAGATGGCGGCTTGGCTTCGCTCGCAATCTTTTGCGCATGGCGACATCAAGCCCGACAATATCATAGTGCGTCCGGATGGAACGCTCACCCTCGTTGACTACGACGGCATGTTTGTGCCAGCGATGAAAGGTCAGAAGTCGCCGACTATCGGCACCAAGGACTTCTCGCATCCCCTTCGCACCATTGACGACTTCGACGAAACCATCGATGATTTTGCCTTGGCTTCCATTGCCCTCTCGCTCAAAGCCATCTCTCTTGATTCGCCCCTGCTTCAGAGCTACGGAGCATCCGATCGACTTCTTTTCTCTGCCACCGATTATCTCGATTTGAGCAAGAGTAAGATCTTCGCTGCCCTGCAAGGTTTATTGGCAGACGTGGAGGCAAGAACCCTTTTGTCTATGTTCCTATTAGCCAGCGCCCAAAAAGACTTGTCTATGTGCTCCTTCCGATTGTTTGGGTTGCAGAAACCGAAGGAAAAGGAAGTGTGGAGTACGGAGGTTACAGCAGAAGATAAGGAAAATGCCGTAAAAGATGAGTTTGGTGTAATGTATACTAAGGATTGGAAGAGATTGCTTAGTGCGCCAGGCAACTTGAGGGGTGAATATTCAATTAGGAAAGGAGTAAAAGTTATTGGGGACAGCGCTTTTGAGTGGTGCGACTCTCTCACCAGCATAAATATCCCAAATAGTGTCACAACGATTGGAGATGGTGCTTTTTGGGGTTGCGACTCTCTCACCTGCATCACAATTCCAAGTAGCGTAGTTACAATAATCGGTAATCCTTTTTTTTATTGGCATGGTAATTTGTATAATGAATCAAAAGCTTTCATGTATGAGGACCATGTTTTATTCAATAAAAATAAAACTACTCTTATTGCATACAGAGCAAAAGAAACAAACTATACAATTCCAAATAGTGTCACAACGATTGGAGAGGATGCTTTTAGTTATTGCAATTCTCTCACCAGCATAAATATCCCAAATAGTGTCACAACGATTGGAGAAGGTGCTTTTAGTAATTGCAATTCTCTCACCAGCATAAATATCCCAAATAGTGTCACAACGATTGGAGAGTCTGCTTTTTGGGGGTGCTACTCTCTCACCAGCATAAATATCCCAAATAATGTCACAACGATTGGAAATCGTGCTTTTGGGGCTTGCTTCTCTCTCACCAGCATAAATATCCCAAATAGTGTCACAACGATTGGAGGGGGTGCTTTTAGTAATTGCAATTCTCTCACCAGCATAAATATCCCAAATAGTGTCACAACGATTGGAGAGGGTGCTTTTTGGCAGTGCTTCTCTCTCACCAGCATAAATATCCCAAATAGTGTCACAACGATTGGAGAAAAAGCTTTTTGGGAGTGCACTTCTCTCACCAGCATAAATATCCCAAATAGTGTCACAACGATTGGAGAAAAAGCTTTTTGGGAGTGCACTTCTCTCACCAGCATAAATATCCCAAATAGTGTCACAACGATTGGAAATAGTGCTTTTTCTAACTGTAGAAACCTTCCCTCCCAAGTCAGTTCCGACATCATTCAACGTTTTGGCAAAAATGTCTTTTAATCATGATAATAATAGATTCCAAGCGCAGAAAGCGCGAGAACATATTGAAGAAATATCCTGACGCGGTAATTGCCGATGTCACCAGCCAAGCCACTGACAGTTTGGTGAAACTAAGTCCGTTCTATCCCCACGGAGGAATTCCTGTACCCTTCAGCGAGGGCTACACCGCAATGTGCGTTGAAGCGATATGGCAGGGACTGAAAGTGTTTGAATCGGCGGATGTGGACGTGAATATGTTTGCCAACGACACGATGAAGAACATCAAGCGTACCGTCAGGCGCTTTGGGAAACCACTCGGCCATCGTAAGGGCGTAAATGGTACCGAGCTGTTAGGATATATTGAGGCTCGCAAGCAAATCTATCTGCCAGCATATCAGTGGGTGCTTGAGAACAAGGTGGCGAACATCATCGAGCGGTTAAAGGAGGCCAGCAAGACGAAGACGATTGTGCTACTCGACTATACCACAAACTGCGATATTGAAAATCCGAAGGCGCCATTATCGCACGCCTTCTTGATCAAGGCATACGTTGAGGGGCTATATCCTTTCGGCGACAAGAAGCCGCAGACGGAAACACCGCAAGAACCGTCGCTATTCTAACCATATAAACAAGAAAACATTATGAGCAAAAGAAACAATTGGGAGGAGTTCAAGAAACTTCTCGAACAGAACAACATAAACAAGCTGTATCACTTCACCGATCGCGACAACTTGGAGAATATCATCAAGAATGGCGGTCTCTACTCATGGAAAGACTGCGACGATCGTGGCATCGACATCCCCAAGCCGGGTGGTGGCGGTCCAGGCTCGCTGTCATGGTCGCTCGACAAGCAGGCAGGCCTGGAACATTACGTTCGTGTCAGCTTCACTGCCAACCACCCTATGATGTATGTGGCCATGAACGAAGGGAGGATATCAAATCCCGTATTGTTAGAAATCGACCCCGAGGTGATTTACGATGAGAACGCGCGCTATGCCGACCGCAACGCCACACGAAATGGGGCAAAAATTGGCGGCACACTGAACGACTTCAAGCAGATACACTTCCAAACCGTCAAGGCAAAGAAGCATTTCGACCTCGACGCCGATGAACAACCTTTCTATCAAGCGGAGATATTGGTAAAAAACTTTATACCATTGAAGTATATCACCAATATCGGCAACTTTGGCATACCGATTCCGAGTGAGCCTCAGCAGATGCAAAGCAAGAACGCCTACACCGCACGCGTTGACCGTGAGCATCCTACTGCATTCATCTTCCTTGTTGACCAAAGTGTGTCTATGAGGCGCTTGACAACATTCAACGGAGAGGAAATGACGCTCTCTGAGGCGGTGGCGAGAATCGTAAACTCGCAAATCAACGAGCTTGTGGAACGGTGTGTAAAGAACAACGAGACACGCCATTATTTCGACATTGCCGTGATAGGATATGGCAAAGAGGCTTACAGCGCATGGAACGGTGCACTGGAGGGCAGCGACTTCGTTACGCCAGAAGAAATACGAAACAATCCGTTTATGAAAAAGATGGTCAAGGAGGAAGTGCGCACACGAAAAGGCATCACAATCAAGGAGGTAGAAAAGAAGCAATGGATGACAGCGCGCCACGACGGCAGTTGGACACACATGGACAAAGCGTTTAAGCGTGCTGAGGGATTGTTGGAGAACTGGATGAAACAACATCATGACAAGGACTGCTATCCACCGACCGTCATCAACATCACTGACGGAGAGTATAATGGTGTGTCTCATGACGAGATGCAGCAGTTGGCCAATCAGTTGAAGTCGATGTTTACGAACGATGGCAACGTGCTACTTTTCAATATTCACGTAGTGCCCGAACAAACAGAGTCAGTGGTTTTCCCTGCTTCTCTTGGCGAATTGAATGGCAACGGCTATGGGGAAAAGCTATACAATATGGCAAGTCTCCTGCCGCTTAACTACAATGAGCAGATGAGAACTATTTTCGGTGACAAGCAAACCGACATACACTATCACGCTATGGGCGTGAACACCGGCATGGAACGCCTCGTAAAGATGATGAAGATAGGTACGCTGTCAAGTATGTTTGTCAACAACCTGTAAGATAAGATGAGTGAAAGTGTAAGTATAGCAAAACCTAACGACCACGCGCCCAACGAGGACGCCGTATTCTGCTCGCCACAGTGTATAGCTGTATCGGATGGAGCGGGAGGCTGCGGCCTCTATGCCGACAAATGGTCGAGATACCTTATAGAGCAACTGCCAAAGGACGCGCCACTCCGTTCGTTCACAGAGCTGGACGAATGGCTGGACGGTATATGGGAGACGTTCTATGACGAGCATGAAGAATTAGCCAAAATGGGCGACGGCATCTTGCTTAACAAGTTCTACAACGAAGGATCATGCGCAACCATCGCAGCGGCTTGGGCTACAAAGCCAGGGCAATGCCAATGGATGGCGTATGGGGATAGTGTCGTTTTCCATTATAGCCTTCAGACCGGATTGCTGGAACATAGCTTTACACGACTGGCAGACTTTAGCAATCCCCCTCGCCTCATCAGCTGCAAGGATCCGCTGGAAGAAGAAGGTTTTCGATCTGGCATCTTCCACCTTGACAAAACTTCTGTGGTGTTTGCCGCCAGTGATGCGTTGTCGCATTATGTGCTGATGATGTACGAACTTTCGAAAAGATCGGAGTTTGAAAAAGAACTGATGGAGTTGCGGACGAAACCGACAAGCAATTCGCAGCTGCTTCAAATGGCGGAGAAGGAGAAGTTTAACTTTTACGACGATGTGCTCATACCTCTTATAAGAAGTGCAGAATCTGAATCTGCCTTTAAGGAATTGATGGAAACATTGTATGCCAAAAGGTTGATAGACATCGACGACTACACGTTGGCAATACTATAAACCGTGCGTTCCGGAAATAAACAACCATCCAAACAAGACGACATTTAGACCTATGCAATACCCGCTTATATCAGAATATCTCACTGCCATTCAAGATGCTCACGACAATCTTGATAAGCTGAACCATTTAGTGCCCGTACTGGACAAACATGGCGAGCCGTATCGTAGCAGCGGTGCGTTTGCCGTCGTGTTCAAGATGAAGGACGAGCAGACAGGGAAGTGCTATGCCCTGAAATGTTTCACCGAGGAGCAGGAAGGACGCGCGGAGGCATACCGCCAGATAGCAGAGGAGTTGGAATTTGTCGATTCATCTTATATTACTTCCGTGAAATACCTGGAGAAGGAACTGTTTGTTGACAGCAATTGTGAAGACGACGAGTTCCCCGTGCTGCTGATGGACTGGATTGAGGGCGAAACAATGGAGACGTACATTGCCGAAAACTATACTGACAGCTATGAAATGTCGATGCTCTGCTACCGTTTCTGCAAGATGGCGGCTTGGCTTCGCTCGCAATCTTTTGCGCATGGCGACATCAAGCCCGACAATATCATAGTGCGTCCGGATGGAACGCTCACCCTCGTTGACTACGACGGCATGTTTGTGCCAGCGATGAAAGGTCAGAAGTCGCCGACTATCGGCACCAAGGACTTCTCGCATCCCCTTCGCACCATTGACGACTTCGACGAAACCATTGACGATTTTGCCTTGGCCTCTATTGCCCTCTCGCTCAAAGCTATCTCTCTTGATTCGTCCCTGCTTCAGAGCTACGGAGCATCCGATCGTCTCCTTTTCTCTGCAACCGATTATCTCGATTTGAGCAAGAGTAAGATCTTCACTGCCCTGCAAGGTTTATTGGCAGACGTGGAGGCCAGAACCCTTCTGTCTATGTTCCTATTAGCCAGCGCCCAAAAAGACTTGTCTATGTGCTCCTTCCGATTGTTTGGGTTGCAGAAGCCAAAGGAAAAGGAAGTGTGGAGTACAGAGGTTACCAAAGAGGATCTTAAAAATGCTGTAGAGGATGAGTATGGCGTAAAATATAGCAAGGATTGGAAAAGATTGCTTAGAGCACCAAAAGATTTAGATGGCATGTATTCTATCAGAAAAGGGGTAAAGGTTATTGCAAATGACGCTTTTACAGGCTGTCATTCCCTTACAAGTATCAGCATTCCAGACGGCGTGACAAGTATTGGGGTTAGAGCTTTTTTATGGTGTCGTTTTCTCAGAAACATCAACATCCCTTACACTGTAACAAGTATTGGGGGTGGAGCTTTTAAGGGCTGTGGTTCCCTCACGAGTATCATCATCCCAGACAGTGTGACAAGTATTGGGGATGTGGCTTTTTCTGACTGTCTTTCTCTCAGAAACATCAACATCCCTGATACAGTAACAAGGATTGGGTATAGAGCTTTTGAACGCTGTCTTTCCCTCACGAGTATTAATATTCCACCAAGTGTGACAACTATTGAGTTTTGGACTTTTTTAGGCTGTCGTTCTCTCAGAGACATCAACATCCCTGATACTGTAACAAGGATTGGGGACAATGCTTTTAAGGGCTGTGATTCCCTCACGAGTATCAACATCCCTGATACCGTAACAAGGATTGGAGCTGGTGCTTTTGCTGAATGTTGGTCCCTTACAAGTATCAACATTTCAGACAGTGTGACAAGCATTGAGAATAACGCTTTTTATGACTGTCGTTCCCTCACGAGTATCAACATCCCTGATACTGTAACAAGGATTGGGGATAGAGCTTTTAAGGGCTGTGGTTCCCTCACGAGTATTAATATTCCACCAAGTGTGACAAGCATTGAGAATGACGTCTTTTTTGACTGTGGTTCCCTCACGAGTATCAACATCCCTGATACTGTAACAAGGATTGGGGATAGCGCTTTCGAGAACTGTAATTCTCTTATAAGCATTACAATTCCAAGCAGTGTAATTGCTATTGGTATAAATCCTTTCGGTGGATGCCATGCTGATTTGAAGAACGAGTCTAAAGCCTTCATATATGAACACCATGTTTTATTTAACAAAGATAAGACTATAATTATTTCGTATAGAGCTAAAGAAGCGAGCTACGCCATTCCTGACAGTGTAACAAGCATTGGGGAAAGTGCTTTTTCTTTCTGTAATTCCCTTACAAGCATCAACATTCCAGACAGTGTGAATGACATTGGGGATGGCGCTTTTGCTGGTTGTAAATCCCTCACGAGCATCAACATTCCAAACAGCGTGAAAAGAATTGGGTATTTCGCTTTTGCTGGTTGTGATTCCCTTTCTCCTCAAGTCAAATCCGACATCATTCAACGTTTTGGGGAAGAAGTCTTTTATGGGGAAGATATCAGTCATCTGATATATTGAAGTGACGCATGAGGTTATGCAAGACTTTTAGGCTCACCCGATAAACCTGGGGGATTAAGCATACAGCTTTGTAAGTCTGAAAAGAAAGAATTTTATATCCGTTACTCCTCTTAAAGCAGCTCTAAACGCCTTAATTTTAGCATTAAAAGACTCTGC
>OLIL01000842.1_pt1 | contig 12845 bp, 6 predicted proteins | sample 1609701 | NCBI WGS metagenome assembly OLIL01 (sample SAMEA4350146, study PRJEB24818) | metagenome | biome: human; feature: gut; material: faeces | place: Denmark | collected 2013-09
TCCGGCAATACGTTTTTAGGGTCAAGCTGTTCTCCCCCCCGATGTCTTGATTTTGTCACCGGCAGGTTTCCATTGAGCAAAAGTCGAACCGCATAAAGCCAATGCAAGCAGCATTGTTAGAAAATTCTTTTTCATGTTCATGGTATAAAAATATAGTTAGTTATTAGATATAAATTCCATTAAAAGGATATTGCAAAGAAAGGGGAATTAAAAGAGAATAAAGGAAATTTGCCGTTCAAAAAACAGCAAATTCTCTTCTTTTTGATCAAATAATGAGTTTTTTCGCTAATAAAACGGACTATTGACTAATTTTTATTCTTTATTGGACCGTTAGTTTCATGCGATATTGGAAATTATGTACATCTTTGTAATGCCAATATCGGGTAACGAAAATATAATAACTTCAAAAGTTTTCTTTATGTGAAATTTTATATATTTTTGCAATAACGATTGTGGTAGCTTATCTATATTTATCTGATATTTATGCAGGAACATAAACAAAAATATATTTGGGGCTTTTGGATAATATCCTTTGTTATTACTTCTATATTTTACATGGGTTGTTCAGGTGAAGAACCATTCGGAAATAAAGAGGAAATAGCTGGGCAAATGTCGCTTGCTCTACAACAGAAGGATATGTATTGCCAAAAGAAACTGGATCGTATCGATTCTATTCGAAACTTCTTGAATGTGAATGAAAAAAGGAGGACGGACGAAGAAAAGTTTCAGATCAATGCAAACTTGTATAATGAATTTAAACTTTATTCTTTCGATTCTGCCTTTCATTATGCCACACAGTTGTGCAAGATAGCCAGTAGCATAGATAGTGCTGCATATATGGTAAATGCTAAAACCAAGCTGGGATATATTTTAGCACGCGGAGGTTTCTTTAAAGAGGCTATAGATTCACTTTCTTCCATCCGGATTGAGAAAGAGACATTACCTGCTCAAGTGTTGGCGGACTATTATATTAGCTTTGGGCGTGTTTATCATGATTTGGCGGATTATGCAAAAGACGATGTGTTTTCATCCAAGTATAACCAAATAGGAAATGAACTCTTGACGGAAAGTCTGTCTTATCTTTCTGATTCGTCAACAATCTATTATGTGAGAGGAAAAATAGCCCTTAAAGACGATAAGTTAGCTGAGTCCAAACAACTTTATAGGCAGGCTTTAGAATTATGCGATATGACTGACACGGAAACACTTTCCGTACTCCTGTCGACATTGGCATTTATCGATCGTAGGTTGGAACTGAACGATGAGGCTATCTATTACTATGTGAAGGCGGCTGTGAATGATATCCGCAGTGCCACCAAAGAGTCGGTCTCTATGAGAGGATTGGCAACGATGCTGTATTATCATAAAAATGATGTAAACCGTGCATCTGAATATATAAATGAGGCATTTGAAGATGCAACTTTTTATGGAACCCGTCACAGGATTAATGTCATCGGAACTTTATTACCTGTATTTGTCGGAGAGAAACTCGATATAGAGCAGGTTAAGCGGCAGACTTTTCAGGATAGTCTTATCTTGACTTCTATTTTTGCGATTATATTAATAGTGGCCATCATTTATATTCTAGTACAGATGAAGCACTTGCGTCGTTCCCGTCAATTGTTGGAAAAGCTGAACTTGAAATTGTCGGAAGCAAACCGTATTAAGAATTCGTATATAGGACACTATCTGGATGCTACTTTTAAATTAGTTAATCAGCTTGATAATTTTGTATTGGTAGGGCAGCAAAAGTTGGAGAATAAGCAGTATGATTCTCTTTCTTCGATGATTCATAATTTAAATTCGGATTTTAACAGGAAAAGCGCTTTTGCTGATTTTGATAGGACATTCTTGTCCTTATTTCCAACATTTGTCGAAAATTTCAATTCATTGCTTCAACCGAATGATAAATTTGCATTGGAGAATAAAGATGCGTTAAATTCTACCTTACGTATTTTTGCCTTGATCCGGTTGGGAATTACAGAGTCTGAACAAATATCAGAAATCCTGGGATATTCCGTGAACACCGTTTATAATTATAGAGTTCGCACTCGAAATAAAGCTGTGGATCCTGCTAATTTTGAAAAAAATATCAGAAAAATAGGTCTGTAGTTGTTATATAAGTACGTATAAACCCCTATATTTTCACCTGTTTTTGATTTTGTAATCATTTGATTATTAGTTGATTAGTTTTCTAATTTCCCTATATTTTTGTTATATGGCGGATATATCCCCTCTTTTTCCGGTTGGTAATTCTTAATTTTGCCTATGCTTCGATTAACAAAGAGTATAAACGACTTAAATCAAAAAGAACCGTGAAAAGTATGAAGAACTACAACCGATTATTTTTATTGAATCTAATTGCTTTATTTTTTCTTTCCACTTCGTCTCTGGCAATAAATTCCATTTCTTCTTTAAAATTGGAGAAAGGTAATTTTCGGATTTTGTTATCCGGGCATGAAGTAGAACCTGTAAAGCTGGCGGCAGAAACCTTATCTAAAGACTTTGAGAAGGTAATGCATTACAAACCTGTAATCTCACAAACGATTGATGAGGCAAATAGTATTGATATTGTTATCATTAACGAAGAGACGGGCGGTTCTTTGCTTCAGCCTCGATTCATTCGTCCTTTGGATGGTTTCGAATCTCATAGGGTATATTGTAGTCCCGATGAGAAGCGTATTTATCTTCATGGAAAAGATATGCGTGGTGCTATATATGCTATTTATACTTTTAGTGAATTATTTCTTGAAGTGCCCCCGTTGTGGTATTTTTCTTCTTGGGAACCGCAGTATAAGAAACAGGTGGAGATACAATCGGACTTTGACTATTTTCAGAAGTCACCACAAGTCAGGTATCGTGCTTGGTTCCCTAATGATACCGATTTGTTCAGTCCCTGGAGACGCTTGTCGAAAGAGAACAACGAATTGTGGCTGGAGACTATGTTGCGGTTGAAGCTTAATACTGTCGAATTGGAAGCTACGGTTACATATCCGGATTATAAACTGAATGGTCAGGCTGCTTTATTACGTAAATACGGACTGGTACTTACTTCTCATCATCACGTAGCCTGCAACAATAATCTGAAAAACTGGGAAGGATACTGGCGACGAGTGCGCGGCATGAAAGCACCGGAGTTACTTTTATCGAATGAAAAAGCTCTTGTTGAGTTTTGGCAATATAGCATAGAAACGGTGTGTCGTGATAAACAGGAAAATCTGTGGCAGATTGCTTTTCGTGGTGTAAACGACCAGCCTTTTTGGGCTGCTTTTGCCGATGCTCCGGCGGGTGATAAGGAACGTGCAGAGGTGATTAACCGTATGATCCGCATACAATTGGCTATGATAAAAAAAGCAACAGGAGAGAATGATCCTTTTGTACGAATGACTTTCTACGATGAACTTTCTGACTTGTTGGCTAAAGGCTATTTACAACCTCCGACAGGTAAGAATATGCTTTGGACTTTTGTTGCCGGACGGAGAGATCACTATCCTTACGATGATTTGGTTACATTCGATACGACAAAGCAAGTGAAACTGGGGTATTATATGAATCTCCAATTTACTTCGACCGGTGCTCATCTGGCTCCTGCAGAAGGTCCATGGAAGATGGAAGCGAACTATCGTTATGTGAATACACGTGGTCCGCTGACTTTCTCGGTGGTTAATGCTGGCAACTTAAGAGAATTTGTCATGGAAATGTCGGCCAACGCTCGTATGATGTGGGATATGAAGGCGTATAATACAAATTCTTTCCTGATTGATTTCTGTACCCAATATTTTGGAAAGGAGCATGCTACTGAAGCTGCCAAGCTTTATCATGATTATTACTATGCCTATTGGCAACAGAAACCGTCAGAGTTTCCGGGATTGGAACGTCAGTTTATCTTTCAGGATTTACGCTACTCTCGTGTTTTTGAACAGATCGGAAAACGCTTTGATGACTTTTCTCCGAATCCTTTGTATGAGATCGGATTTGAACGGGTGCCCGGTCGTTCGTTCCGCATTGACGGAAATAATCAGGTTGATTCATTGATTGCGGGAATGAAAAAGACAGCTGTGCGTTTCGAGGAGGTTTCACGACATTGTGAAGATTTTCTCAAATCTTTGCCAAAACAAAATCAACGGTTCTTCAGAGATAACTTGGCTGCTCCTTGCCATTATATGGCAGCATTGAGTCATTCATTATATCATTTTGTATCTGCTTATAAAGAAAAGGATCGCAGTAAACGGACTGAACATCTGGAAGTCGCTATCCAAGAATTGGAAGAGGCACGTGATGCCCTGTATGAAACGCAGGAAGGAGTATTTTCCACTTGGTATATAGGTGATTCCATGAATGGTAAATTTAATATTCCACAACAACTCAAATTGTTAAATAAACTGCACAAAGAATTTTAGTAACAATTTATATTAATTACCTAATTGAATCTAATTTATGAGAAATTTAGACTTTAGCACGAAGGTATTTCGTCTGCTGATGCTGGTTCTCCTACTCTTTTCGGTACAGATAAGCCGTGCTGATGAAGGGTGGCCGAGAACTCTCAAAGGGCGAATTGTTGACGCGAAAAGTGGAGAAACCCTTATTGGGGTAAATATCCAGATCTTGGGAACTACCACAGGTACAATTTCAGATTTTGACGGAGGATTTCAATTGGTGGTCAAAGCCAATTCCGTTATCCAGTTTTCGTATGTGGGATATAAACCCATTGAAATCAAAGCTGAAGAAGCGGTAAAGAAAACTGTTTTCCAAATGGAAGAGGATGCTGGTGTACTTGAAGAAGTGGTGGTAGTGGGGTATGGTACCCAAAAAAAGGTGACTAGCGTAGGCTCTATCACACAAGCTGATGGAAATAAGTTATTAAGAGGAGGTAGTGTCAATTCAGTAACCGAAGCATTACAAGGGAAATTGAACGGTGTAGTAGCTATTAATTCCGGTGGTATGCCGGGAGGAAATGATGTTTCTATGTATATCCGTGGTAAGAGTACATGGGGAAATACAGATCCGCTTGTATTGCTCGATGGTATTCAGAGTGATATTAAGGATGTGGATATGAATGAGATCGAATCTATCTCTGTATTGAAAGATGCTTCGGCAACTGCTGTATATGGTGTACGGGGAGGTAATGGTGTCATTTTGATTACTACTAAGCGTGGTACAAATAAAGCACCTACTATCAGTTTTTCGGCAAATTATACGTATAAGTCACCGACTACCAGTATGGAACTTGCTGATTATGTTACGTCCATGCGGGCTTATAACCAAGCTATGGCTAATGATGGGAGCTGGAACAAGTTGATTCCCAGGTCTACACTTGATGCATGGGAACGTGCTTATGCCGAAGGAAATTATGGTGCGTACAATGATGTATTCCCTTATGTAAACTGGTGGGATGAGTTGGTCGGGGCAGGTTTTACCCAGAATTATAATGTTAATATTCGTGGTGGTACGGATTATATGAAGTATTTTGCTTCGGTTGGTTACCAGGGTGACGGTGATATTTATAAGTTAAAGAAAAATGACTCATTTGATCCCCGACATAGTTATAAACGTTACAACTGGCGGTCGAATTTTGATTTCAATATAACGAAATCCACAAAACTTTCTATTAATGTGGCTGGTAAGATGGCTTATCGTAATAAAGCACTTGATGACAGTAATCCGTTCTATGCTATATTGACGAGTCCGACGAGTGTTTATCCTGTGAAATATTCTGATGGGGAATGGGGAGATGATACTTACACCAATCCGGTAGCTAATATGAATATGGAAGGTGCTAATCTGCGTAAAACATTTCAAGGGTGGTATGATGCTTCTCTTGAACAGAAGCTTAATTTTATTACTAAAGGGTTGAAAGTAAATGCCAAGGTTTCTTATTCTTCATCATCTACTACTTCTACAGCCACTTATCTGGGTACGGAAGCAGCAAGTCAGGCGTTTAAATATATTATTCGTTATTCACGTACATACGACTATGCTAACCCGATTATTGGTGAAGATGGACAGTTAACTTATCCGATGTTGGAAAGCAAGCGTCTTCCTTATGAAACATCTGTGTCTAATCCGGCTTTTGTTAAATATTACGATCAGTTGGATGCTTATAGCCGTCGGTTTTATTACGAATTCTCTATTGCTTACAACCGTTCGTTCGGGGATCATAATGTAAGTGCACTTGCATTGGTGAATCGTCAGATCTTTGACTCAAAAGATGGTGGCGATATTCGTTTCCCGAACTATAATGAGGATTGGGTTGGACGAGCTACCTATAACTGGCGCGAACGTTATCTGGCGGAGATGAACATTTCATATACAGGTTCGGAGAAGTTCGCACGTGGACATCGGTTCGGTTTGTTCCCTTCTTTCTCATTAGGATGGCGGTTATCTGAAGAATCGTTTATCAAGAAACATTTGGGAGACGTACTTACAAATGCCAAAATTCGTTACTCGTGGGGAAAAGTAGGATCGGATGCCGGAGCAAGTCGTTGGAACTATATTCAATCGTTTACCTCCGGAGACCATCTGACTTTGGGCACTGATGCTACCGGACATAATTGGGGACCGCTTTATACAGAAGGTTCTATCGCTAATCTGGGCTCTACTTGGGAAAAATCAACCAAACAAAATTTAGGTATCGAAATTGGTCTGTGGAATAAATTGTCATTAACGCTTGACTTGTTTGACGAAAAGCGTAGGGATATCTTAATGACACCCAATACCACATCTTCTATTGCGGGAGCTACTTTTAATTCGTTGAATATTGGAAAAACGAAGAATCATGGTATCGAACTGGAGTTGCGTTGGGATGATAAGATTGGTAAGGATTTTCATTATTATGCCAATTTTACAATGGCGTCAAGCGAGAATCGTATTGTATTCCAGGATGATCCGTATAAATCTCCAGACCATTTGAAAAAGGCGGGAAAGCCGATCGGGCATCAAGCACGGTATTTGGCAATAGGTAACTATGGTTCTATTGACGATGTATTTAATTATGCTCAAAGCGGCACTATCAATTCCATATCACCGAATCAGGTGATTCCTGGTGACTTGGTATATATCGATTTTGATGCTAACGGTATTCTGAACGGTCAGGATAAGGTGGCGGTCGATCAGTTGAATTATCCGCTTCATACCTATGGTCTTGATTTGGGATTTAATTGGAGAGGGTTGAGTTTCAGTGCTATGATATATGCTCCTACAGGTGTATGGAAATTGGTGGATACAGTTTATGCATCTTCGTTTAAAGGCGGAAGAGTAAATGCACAACTTGGAGCGTTAAATACCTGGTCGCCTGAAACGGCTAGTTCAAGTGGTATTCAGAGACCTTCTTTACATTTAAAGGATGATGGTGGATTTAACGGTACTGAAAGCACTTGGCGCTACCGGAACTTTTCATATCTACGTCTAAAGAATGTGGAGGTTAGTTATCAGTTACCTAAGCGTTGTCTAACTCCAATGCGTATTTCTAGTTTACAGGTTTACGTTACAGGTAATAACTTGCTGACTTTTTGGGGAGGTGACAATCGCATAGATCCGGAAGGTAATCAGACAGGTTATCCAATTCTGCGTTCGGTAACATCGGGAATTAGACTTTCATTCTAATCTTAATAAAAATAATGATCATAATGAAAAATAAATGTACATATATACTTGTCGGTCTCATGCTTTTCCTGACTGGATGTGAAGATTTTCTGGATAAGCGTGAAGATGCAGGCGGACTTGATGAAACTGCTATTTATGCCAGTTATGAGTCTATACGTGGCTTTTTGGATAAAGTATACAGTAAACTGGACACTTATAACTGTATGGTGAGCCGTGATGCAGGAAGTTACGGTCGTACGTATGTCGGCGCAATGGCTGATGAGATGGGAGTAGTATATAATAATACGGTTTTTAATAAGTTCTTTTCAGGAGCATGGTTGCTGACAGGGAAGAGCGAGAATGTTACCGAGATAGGTAATGGAAGCTTAACTCCGATTGGCAGGGCTTATCCGGCTTTGCGTATAGTGAACCGTGTTATTGAGAATATAGATAAAGTTCCACTGACGGAAGAACAGCGGAATGAAATATTGGGACAGGCTTATTTCTATCGTGCCTGGTTCTATTTTCAAGTTATCAAACGTTATGGGGGAATGCCGATTATTGATCGTGTATTTGCCGGTGGAGACGATGATTTGCCTCGTGTAACTTATCATGAGAGTTCGGAATGGATGGTTAGTGATATAGATAAAGCGATTGCAATGCTGCCTGATACTTGGGAAGCTATGCATTATGGACGTCCTACTAAATTGGCTGCCTTAGCTTTCAAAGAAATGGCACTTCTGTATGACGCGAGTCCGTTAATGCAAAATGACCTGGATGCCGTAGTGGTGAAAGAATATGATAAAGAACGGGCTAAGAAAGCGGCACAAGCAGCTTGGGCAGCTATCAGTTATATGAAAAAAAATGAATCGCTTACAGGAGTCCGGTTGGCGACAAAAGAGGAATATACGAATACTTTCTGGTTTCCCGATACGGAACTCAAGAGGGCGGAACATATATGGATGTGCCGTAATATACAGGGTACGACTAATCGCTCTATGTGTATTCGTGCATTTTGGCTGTATGGAGATATGACCGGGCAGACTGGGGCGGAATCTATGGCTATGTCATGTCCTACCTTGAACGCAGCTAACATGTACGAGCGTCAGGGCGAGGATGGTATCTATTATCCGATTGACGATCCGAGATCTGGTTACCAGTTTGATCCCGAACATGCTTTTGTCCGCCGTGATCCTCGTTTTTATAATAATATCCTGATTCCGGGTGATGAATGGGGGACGTATAAGGATGGAGCTCCTCATTATATCCGTTTGTGGGTAGGTTGTTCTGCTTATAATCAGTATTTGACGAATTCTAATACGAATGCTCGTGAATTGTCTGGTTTTATGTGTCGCAAATTCTTATGGCCGGAAGCAAACCAGAAACATACAGGAAGTACGAGTGGGGCGGTTACTTATATAGGTAAAATAGCACAAACGGTATTTATCAGAGTTTCGCAACTTTATCTGGATTTCGCCGAAGCCTCTTTTGAAGCTACGGGAAGTGCCACGGCTAAAGTGGAAGGATGTGATATGTCTGCTGTAGAAGCGCTGAATTTAATTCGTAAACGTATCGGGGTTACAAATTTGCCTTCTGATATTGTGAATGATCCAGTTAAGTTCCGTGAAGCTTATCGCCGTGAGCGTGGTGTGGAGCTGATGTTCGAGCATCATCGCTGGTGGGATTTGCGTCGTTGGATGATTATGCATGAGGTGTTTAAAGCGCCGTTCCCACTCAAAGGGGTACGCTTCCATCCGGTAGGAAGTTATGGAGATAAGGCAGGTAACTATACTCGTCCGGCTAGCTTTATGTATGAAGAATTTGAAATGACTAAAGAGGTACGTAACTTTTCTAATATGCGTAATTACTGGTATCCGCTTCCTCAACATGACGTTGATGCTCTTCGCAATCTGAAACAGAATCCAGGTTGGTAATGAAAAACACTTAATAGTTGATGTTAATGAAAAACAAATATCATATATTCTTTACTGGTATGCTGTCCATTGCTTTTTTCATGGGAGCTACCGTAGACACGAAAGCTCAAGATTCGATAGCAGTCGTTAGTCGTGTCAATATTGAACACCTGAAAGCAATGCCCGACTTGCAACTCTCCAATACATTGCAAGGGCAAGCGGCAGGTTTGATTGTTATTCCTAATACGGGAGGTATCGGTTATGCCAACTCGACATTTTATGTTCGGGGACAACATAGTAACGGAACTAATAAGGCTATCGTAATTATAGATGGCATTGAACGTCCGATAGATGATATATTGCCTGAAGAGATTGAATCTATTGAGGTATTGAAAGACGCATCTGCCAAGATTCTTTATGGTGCGCAGGCTACGAATGGCGTTATCTTAGTGCGTACTAAACGTGGTCAGGCTGGTAAACGGGTGATTCGTTTTGGTGCCGAATACGGGGTACAACCTGTGACTCGCTTACCCGAATATCTTGATTCTTATAATTATGCGACACTCTTTAATGAGGCTTGTGTCAATGACGGCTTGCTTCCTTTGTATTCCGACGCTGATCTTCAAGGGTATCGTAATTCTACCGGGGTGAATGATTTACTTCATCCCAATGTTGATTATTATAAGGAATTTTTGCGCAGCTCAAGTACGTTCCGTAAAGCGACACTGGAATTGAGTGGAGGTAATGCAAGAGCTAAATATGCCGTTACGGTAGGTTATACAGGAAGTTCCGGTTTGGAAAAAGTAGGCGATCGGTCTGACTTGAATCGGGTGAACGCCCGTGGTAATCTGGATATACGTATTACCGATTTCCTTTCGGCTTCGGCAGATGTGGCTGCCCGTGTGGAAAAAAAGGACTGGGGAGCTAAAGATGGTGGCGGGATGTTTAGTGAAATATCGACACTCCGTCCTAATGAATATCCTTTTATGATTTCGGCTGAGGATATACATGGTCATAATGGTATAGCGGCAGATGAAACGTCGTTGTTATTTGGAGCCAGTTCACGTAAGTCAAGCAATCTTTATTCGGATATGCTCTATGGCGGTAATACGTCGGAACGTTATGTCAATAGCCAGACTAACCTCGGTCTTAATTTTGATTTGAATGAGTTTGTGGAAGGACTGGCTGCGGAAGCGTATATTACTTTTGATAATTATAGTTATCTGCGTCAACAATTACGGAATGATTATCCCACTTATTCTATTGATCGTTACCTGAATGCTGCTGGAGATGAGGAAATACGTTTTACAGAACGTAAGAAACTGAATTTGCCAAAGAAACAGTCTATTGCGTCTAACAGCACTTATCGCTATTTCGGATGGAATGCGCGTGTAAAATATAATCGTTCGTTTGGATTGCATGATATGGGAGCAAATGCTGCTTTTCGCTATACGGCAGAGGAAGCTACGGGTAGTTCACAAGATTTGAAAGAAGGTAATTTCACTTTCCGTGCCAATTATGCGTATAACAAACGGTATATGCTTGAAGCTACATTGGCGGCAATGGGGTCTAACAGATTTCAGGGAGATAATAAGTATTTCTTCGCTCATTCGGTAGGAGGTGCATGGATAATATCTAATGAATCTTTTTTAAAGGATATGAAGGCTGTAAATCTTTTGAAAATGAAGGTGAGCTACGGTCATTTAGGATATGCAGGGGATACTGACTTTTTTCTCCATAGAACAAATTGGAGACAAGGGGATAAGGAGGAATTCAAACCTAGTACGGGGGCCAATACAACCGATTTGATTCGTTTAGGTAATCCTGACTTGAAATGGGAGTATTCTAATGAACTGAATATCGGTATTGAAGGTCGTTTCCTGAATAATCGTCTGTCTGGTGAGGTTAATTACTTCCGTGAGTTACGTAAGAATATAATTGGTATCAACTCTGCTAAATATGCAACGATAGGAGGAAATTTCATTCCTTCTGAAAACATAGGTGAGGTATTGAATCAAGGTATTGATGCCTGTGTAAACTGGAATGACAAAGTAGGTGAAGATTTTACGTACAATCTTGGGCTTAATATTACTTTTACTAAAAATAAACTTCGTAAAACGAATGAACTAAGTAATATCGAAGACTATCGAAAGAGTATTGGACAACCTACCAGTGCCATTTTTGGCTGGCAGTCACAAGGTTTATTCGGAAAAGATGTGGCTATTGCCGGGCATCCCTTTCAGAGTTTTGGGAACTATCAGGTAGGAGATATTGCTTATGCTGACTTGAATAATGACGGAATGGTGGATAATAATGACCAGACACGTATCGGACAGAGTTTCCCGAAGACTACGTTGGGAGTGGATGTAACTTTAAACTACAAGGGATTCGGACTCTATATATTGGGTACGGCAACAACCGGAGTCACTCAAATGTTGACTAGCACTTATTACTGGAACAAAGGACTTGATGGTTATTCCGTGCTTGCTGAGGACCGTTATCATCCGGTAAATAATCCTACTGGTACGCAGCCCCGCCTGACTACCACTTCGGGAGTGAATAATTATCGCAACTCTACGTTTTGGACAAAGAACGGTTCATTTTTCCGTCTCAAGAATGTTGAATTGAGCTATACCTTGAATAATAATTCGAAAAAAGGCATAGGCAAGAATTATAAATTCTTTGTGAGGGGAGCTAATTTGTTTGTATTGTCGGGTATTAAGGAACTTGATCCGGAACAGATGCTTGCCGGTATCAGCAATTATCCTGTGTACCGCACGATTACAGGTGGAGTATCTATTAACTTCTAAAGTTGATGCAATTATGAAAGTATTGAAATATATATTTAGTATGATGCTATTGGGTGGCATCATCAGTGCTTGTGCCGACCTTGACACTAAGCTTACAAACGAATGGTCGGAAAGTGATACATGGAGAGATGCGGATATGGCGCAAGGTGTTTTGTTATCTGTTTATCAGGATGTCATGATTGCGCCCGATGCTTGGGACGGCAATTTTCTGGATGCTGCTACAGATAATGCACTGACCCGGAATTATGACTCTAAGGTGTATCGTGCCAGTCAGGGGGCATTTAGTCGTTCTACTAATCCTCTTGGCAATTGGAGCAGTTGCTATGATCAGCTTCAACGGATTCATTTGTTCTTGGATAAAGGGCTGACAGATAACGTGAGTTATGATGTAGCAAATGCAAATAACGACAAAAGAACCAAGCGTCGTCTTCAAGGTGAGGCACTTTTTCTGCGGGCATGGTGTAGTTTTCAGTTATTACAAATGTATGGAGGAAAAACCGATGATGGAGAAGTGCTGGGATATCCGATTGTGACCCAGTAT
>OLIL01000871.1_pt1 | contig 12496 bp, 9 predicted proteins | sample 1609701 | NCBI WGS metagenome assembly OLIL01 (sample SAMEA4350146, study PRJEB24818) | metagenome | biome: human; feature: gut; material: faeces | place: Denmark | collected 2013-09
TTGCCAAGTTGCACTCCATTGCTGAAACTGCTATGAAGAACGGAAATTCTAAATTCAATGCAATTCTTGCTGTAGTACAACAGTAAGACGATTACTCATGCCCATAGGGGTGCTGAGTAGTTACAATTAATTACTTACTCGTCCAAACTACCTTACTTTTCTGTGTACGCAATTGGAACATTAAACCTTGATTATCATCTGCTATTTCCTGCAGTATGATTTCCGCTTTCCTTTGTTCTGAAAGATAGAAACATGTAGCATGAATGATGTTCCCAACTCTCACTCCACCTCTCGACAAGTCCGTGGCACCAAAATTGCTTTCGTGCGGAAACTTAGAATACAATATTAAATCCATAAATAAGTATTTCCAATCAATATACATTCACATGGGCAGTTGCAAGTGGCTTGTCTGTAAAACCAAGCTCTTTGCAATACACGTTCACATTCACTCTAGAGCCGGTTCCAAAGTGACGTCTCAGATTCCCGCTCTCCAAATCACGACTAATCTTTCGGTTAATAGCCTGTTTCAAACCTCTCTCTGTGGAGAAAGTAATACTGCTGTGAAAGTCAAGGATAGTCCATGATTCACCATTGCAGTCATAATAAAGATTTGCATTCATACTCCAATATCATTTAAAGGGTTCAACTTGAATATTATTCTGGATTCGAGGATTCATTGCCTTTTTAAGGTTTTGAAGTTCCTTTCGATCCGACATTTTTTTACTATTCCGTCATCTCGTCATCATATAGCCTTTTTACGTGCATAAAGAGATGTCGGTTCCCAAGAGTCAGAACACCCAACAATTCGGTAGAAAGTTTTTTGGAATACCCAAATGTACAACATTTGCGGAAGGCTTTCCAAAAAAGTTTTAGTCGAATAAGGCATGGCCTGGTGTTTGGTATCTGACAGAACCGACATACCTTTGCAAAGTAAAAAGTAAGATGATAGAGAGACGACAACCTCTTTCATAAAAAATAGAGGTCGAAGCAAGGAACTGAAATGAAATGATAGCGAAACCAAGACGGAGCTGAGTGAAAATCTAATGACCGATTCGGGTTTACTCCTTTTTCGTACTTTAGAAGTAGAACTCTGGAAAAAGGAAGCAGGCAACTTAATCATTTTAAGTTGCCTGCCATCGCCATTGTAGGAGAAACGCCAATGTGCTGTTTGCCTACAATGGCGGAGATTATTGGCTTCTGAAGCTTATTGGAGCGCCATGGTGCCCGAAACAAGCCACAAGGTTGGTGCCCATTATCGACCCCTTTTGCAGAGCAAGTGTCGGGCGTTGGCGACGAATGCATGAGTGATGGAAAGACTTGCTTTTCCCTGTTACAAGGACAAATCGTTCCCCATGCAAGGGGAAAACCTTTTCCCGTTACTCCCTGCTCCAACCGCTTTTGTCAGCTCTATCAGTTCCGATGACGGACATTTGACTGGAGTTTAAGGCTTTGATGTCGCACCAACGGAAGAACTCTCTTAGAATCTCATGCTGGGTGTTTAGATTCGCGCAATGACCGGTTACTCCGTAAATGTTATTGCTTTTAGAGAAATAACATCCAGAAGGCATAGGAGATATCGTAACATTTTTCGCATCGAAGTACGTGCTGCCACCTATGTTGCATTTCATTTCGCATTCACCACTCGTGTTTACCCGAAGCAGATCCAGAGGAATATTCGGTATGAAGAAGTTGAAGTCATATTTATCACGTGCACCCAATACGTCGATTTTAACTTCAATGGCCAAAGCCCATGGAGACATACGGATGGTGTGATCCAATTTCGCTTTCTTCTTTTCGCAGAAAACATATCGCCAATTGTTGTAAGCGTCCAGTCGAGGCTCCATCCATCGAATGGTTGCGCTCATGGATGCTCCTCCATTGTTCTCCGTGACTCTGAAGTTAACGTGCTCTACGTATCTTCTGTAGTACGGCTTGATGTCGAGGCGTACAGGATTGGAGAAAGGAGCGGACAGGTATGACGCTTCAAACTCGATAGGGACCGCCGTCTCGATGTCATTCGCAGCCAATGGAGTAGTCATGGCATCTATGAGTAACTGCAAGTTATCTCGGTTCAAGGACTTGGCAGGGATGCTTTCATTTCCGCCATTGATGATGGCTTCCAATTTCCAGCTTTTTGATCCGCCAGTCTTGCCCAGCTTTATATACTCTCCAATATTGAACTCTGCACCTTGTTTATCTTCGCAAACAGCACACAGATAAGCGGATTTGCCATAGTACACCGTTTCAATGATAGCAGGAGGATAGACGCCTCCCTTGTAGAGGCACTTTGCTCTCAATTCGTTAGAGTTGATGTTCTTTAAGAAGTCGGAACCTTTTTGATAGACATCATCGATGGAAACCGAGAATAGAACTTGCTTAAACTCTACAATGGTGATGCTACGTGCCGACTTGAACAGCGAGGCGTCGAAGCTGATGCTTTTGATCGTACCGCCGACATTGATGGCTTCCTCGTTTTCGAAGGTGTAATACTTCGGAGCGACCACCTTTGGCAATTGATAGTTGTGCTGCTTAGACCATTGTTTATACTTTATAAGGAAGCTGTCCATTGCCTTCTTGACATTCCATTCTGTAGGAGTGACCTGCTTCAGCATAGAGTAGTCGTCCATTACGACTTGGTTGGGCACAAAGGTAATGGGTTTGCGCTGGTCTTGCGTAAAGCGCAGGGAGATGGGGCTTCGGCTAAAGAACGTCTCGTTGTCGTTCACAAGCAAGATATTACCCAGGTAATAATTGCTGCTGTTGGCGGGGAATGTAAAGCGTGTGATGTTCCTTTGGCTCGTTCTTTTTCCACGTATGTATGCGCCCTCGCGGTCCTTTTCCATTTGATTAGGTATGGTGGGCACAGTATCCGAACCGTCCACTAGAGTTTTTGCCTGCTTGGTTAAGTTCTCGACGAATACGTCAAGCAAGGGTTCGGCTGGGACATCTGGCTTTGTTCCCGGATTAGTGCCCGGGTCTGGTCTGCCTGGTTGTGGTGGGAATGTCTGGCTTCCCGTACCGATGGAAGGAGGAATGTTGCCACAAGTTGTGCGGTGTGCTGTTACTACAGTCCCTCCCTTTTCACCGCCATAATGCCAGTGGTCGCTTTCTCCGTTGAAAAACCAGTTCACCGTGTCACCGCCAAAATTGCCCGGTCTAAGCCAACCAATGCAGATGTCGCGATCCCAATTGATGTAATCGTGCTCGTATTCAAATCCGCTGCGGTCACGATGACGGATTTTAATATGGATTCGCGAAAGGTTGGTCGAAGCAATATGGATAGAGGGGCTCATGAACTTCTTGTTATATACTCGTTGTTCATGGCGTTTGTCGGTGGCTCCTGTTATTAAATCGTAGATGGTGGGGCTGTCGTTGTACTGGTACCATCCAGAGACCACAACGTTGTTCGACTTCAGAGTGTTGAACACACTAATAGTAATACTTTTCATAAATGCATATTTTAAATGATTAAACTTAATTCGCAACTTTTTGATAAAATGATTTTTTAGTTAATTTCCCAAGCAATAAGAACATCACCCAGGGTTCGTTCGTCGTGTCAGGATTTTCATTCATCTGTGTGTTGCGACCCCAAAGATATAGAAAGTCATAACAGACGAAGCTGAATGGGAATCTAATGACCGATTGGGGTTTAAGAATCAGGGAGTTTTGACACACTCTCCTCCTAATACTTAAGCTGTGTTCCGTCCTCTTGACAAGAACTGAAGAACGCAGGTATAGCCAGCAGCATTGCACCAGCTAACAAGATTGATTTTAATGTCTCATAATCGTATATTTTTTAAGTTATTACTTTTTATGAGCTCCTACCGTGAAGAGCGAAGCAATCAATATGCTGAGCCCTACACTTGCCCATCTGCCTACCTAGTAGCCAAATGAGCGGATCGGTTCGTCTTGTATCCATACTATGCCTTTTTTATTAATTATATATTGTGAAAGTTTTGCTATATTAAACTCCTGAGCCATTCCAGAAAAGAGCGCTTTCTTATATGAGGTTCGGGTGGCATCTTGCTATGCATCGTTTCACCTTCAATACAGCCTCCCCGCCTGTCTATCTCCACGTTTATCATCTCGCGGATTGTATCAAGCAGTTGGGTGCGATCCTCCATAAAATGCTGCGCCTCGTCTGTCTTGCGTCGGCGTCGTCATACCCAATATTACTATCTTTCTGTCCCATAGCCTAAGTATTACAAGTTTCACATTCCATGAAGTTTCTCTTTTAATGCTACCAATCTGTCTTAGTCTTGGTGCTGCAAATTTAGACATAAATTCTGCTAAGTATCTTATGTAAATCGGACAAAAATATGTGATAATCAGACTTTTTAATATGAACAGGATTGTTCTAATCGGACATAAAAACAGCGTAAGTTGCTGATTTTCAGCAATACTTCAAGAACACAAAAACGTAGAATCGTTGTGATTTCTGTGGTGTGTCAGAGTGATATTTTTTTACCCTCATTACTGTATTTATTTCTATTTTATTTTGGATTTAGCAAACAATTTGTATTAATTAATTTTAAAAAATCGGTCTATATCAGTAAAAATCGCCGATATTTCCACTTAATTCGTTATATTTGCACAAAAAACCAATAATCCTCGCCTATGTACAACCTAAGACATAGCACAGCCACTTTTGTGTGGTACCTTATTATATATGTAATGCTGGTTTCCTGTGGACAGAAACCAGCGAAGATATCCCTTGCCGAGCGCAAAGCTATGGATAGTATCGTCTCCTCTTCTCGTAATATTGGCACACTCTCCATGATACAGAAACGCATGGAGCGTGAGGGAAATGTGTTAGGTAGCATCGTTGCCTACAGAGCGATGGGAAAAGAGCTGCGCAACGACAGTAGATTTGACGAGGCACTGAAGGTACACAGCGAGGGACTGAAGCTGGCGGAGACCTTAGGCGATACATTAGAGATCGTGCAGGCTCTGAACAATATCGGCACCGTCTATCGGAGAATGGGAATGCTCGACATGGCTCAAGATTACCATTACCGCGCTTTCGCTATCTGCAAAGAGTCTGCCGACACATCTTTTACTACCAAGAAAAACCGCGTGGTATCGCTCAATGGACTGGGCAACATCTATCTCACCCTGGGCAACTACGCACGTGCCGACAGTGCGCTGCGACTGGCATTAGCAGGCGAACGAGAATTGAACAGTGCCTTAGGACAAGCCATCAACTATGCCAACATCGGTTCTATATTCAGCCACCGTGAACAGTTGGACTCGGCATGGAGGTACTATCGCCAGTCCATGGGAATGAATCTGCAGGCTGGCAACACACTCGGTGTGGCACTATGCCACATTTATTTCGGTGAGCTACACGAGAAAGAGCACGACTATGAAAAAGCCATTTCGGAGTATGACAGGGCTTATCAGCAGTTGCAGTCGTCACAAGACGAGTGGCACGCAATGAATCCGCTCATTGCCCTGGCTGGTATATACACCCAAATGGGCAACGACACCAAGGCACAGGAATATCTGGACAAGGCGCTGCACACTGCACGCGCCATCAATTCGCACGAACATTTAGCTGAGGTTTATAACTTATATTATAAACTATACAAACGCAAGGGCAACTACAGTGCGGCGCTGACGGCGCACGAGAAGGCAGCAGCCATGGAAGACAGCGTCGTCGATATGGAGAAACTAAACCGCATACAGAACGCAGGACTGCTCATAGAACGCAACATTCAGGCTCGGGCGATGGACGAGATCAATACAAACCTGAAGAACGAGCGGTCGGCACGATTCACCAACACCATCGTCTTCACAATCATTATGATAATCCTGATTGGTACACTGGTGGTGTTCTACTTCATACAGCGCATACACCGTCGCAACCACCTGGCCCTGAAAAGCCTTGCCGAAATGCGCGAGAGTTTCTTTACAAACATCACCCATGAGTTTCGCACACCACTCACTGTGATTCTCGGTTTGAGCCGCGACCTGCCTAATAAATCCCCAGACGAACTGAAACAGAACGCCTATGCCATCGAGCAACAGGGAAACAACCTGCTGGCGCTCATCAACCAGTTGCTTGATATATCGAAAATTAAGTCGAAGATGGGCAACTTCGACTGGCGCAACGGCAACATCACCACCTACGTTTCAATGCTGGTGGACACCTATCGCAACTATGCATGCAGCAAGAACATCGATCTGCAGCTGTTTGTGAAGGAACCCGTGACGATGGACTTCGTTCCCGACTATATCAACAAGGTATTCAACAACCTCCTGTCCAATGCCTTTAAATTCACGCCCGAACATGGTAAAATCACCGTTTCCATGTGGCGCGAAGACAGCAATCTCCTTATAGAGGTAAGCGATACGGGAGAGGGTATGGACAAAGAGACTGCCAACAATGTGTTCAATCCATTCTATCAGGGAGTAACCGACTCTATGAATATTGGTACAGGCATTGGACTGGCTCTCGTAAAGCAGGTGATTGACTCATTGAACGGCAAGATCAATGTCAGGAGCAGGGAGGGCTATGGAACGACATTTCACATCGAAATTCCTATAATAAACGAGTGCAACGTGAAACTCAACGAACAGCCTATGGACAACACGCCTGTTCTGCCTACAGAGGAAAAAATACTAATAGATACCGATGCAGAGGACAACCAGTACACAATGCTCGTGATAGAGGACAATCGCGACATTGCGACGTACATCGGCGAAGTGCTTAGCGAACGCTACGCTGTGGCTTACGCTACTAATGGAGAGGACGGATGGCAGAAGGCCATCAACCTCGTACCCGACCTGATAGTCACGGATCTGATGATGCCGGGCATAGATGGTCTGGAACTGTGCCGACACATACGCTCCAACGATGTGGTGAATCATATACCTATCATTATCGTCACGGCAAAGATTTCAGACCAAGAGCGCATCGAAGGCTTCGAGGCTGGTGCAGATGCCTATTTAGCCAAACCGTTCAACGTGGACGAGTTGCGCACCGTAGTGGAGCGTCTGCTCGATCGCCAGCGCTCGCTGCGCAGCAAGTTTAGCGACAATGCTACTAATACGAAGGAACAGCAGGACGAAGTACTGCTGACGGACACTGAGCGCCGCTTCCTCGCCAAGACGGTGGATCATATCTATCTGCTTATGGACAAACAGCAGCTCAACGTGAATACGCTCGCAGAAAAGCTGTGCATGAGTCCACGGCAGTTACATCGCAAGATAGTTACGCTCACAGGCAGTTCGCCAGCCTCGTTCATTCTGAAAATCAAGATGAAGCGTGCTCGCCATCTGCTCGAGACCGACCCAAAAATGAGCATAGACGATATAGCCTTCTGCTGCGGCTTTGAACATACTTCAAGCTTCTATCACGCCTTCCGTAAAAAGTATGGTGTTACGCCAAGGGATGTGAGAAGAGGAATAGACTAAAGTATCGTTAAATCATGTTGGCATATTAAATTTAAAAAAGCTATTTCATTCCTCTATTAGAATAAATATTGTATTTTTACATTTGAATTATCATCAATACTGCGTTAAATTAACATTTAATCGTTTGTAAATCAATAACTTATATTAAGAAATGCTTATGAAAACTTAACTATAAAAAGTTGGTCAAGTCGCTGATTTTCAGTAACTTTGTAGATTACGACAAATACAATATTACATGAATACAGGACTTGACCAATATATGGATATCTTTAAAGATGCAGTTGATGATTCGGCTGCAAAGATAACAAAAAGTTTCGAGAAAATACTCATCGAGGTGATAATTTTGTTCATGGTAATACCAAGAAAGATAAATTTCACCCAAATGGGGAGGTATGGCTCGCATGTTGAGCAAACCTATCGCAACGCATTCGGCTTAAAAAAGTCGAAGTGCATTGACTGGCTCAAACTTAATGTATCACTTGCCAAGCGCTTCTTTGGTAAACAGGGAAGATGGGCTATTGCCATTGATCCCAGTTACATCAGCAAAGCTGGCAAGAAGACTCCACATATCGGTCGTTTTTGGTCGGGATGTGCACAGTCTGTTAAACATGGTCTCGAAATCATGGGTATTGGCCTCATTGATATTGATACCAAAGACTGCATGATGTTAAGAGCCCACCAGTCGCTAAGTAATAAAGAACTGAGTCTTAGAAACAAGACTATGGTAGATTTCTATATCAGCGTCATTAAGCGTTACCGCAAGGAACTTCTTAAACTCTCAACCCTCATAGTTGCAGATGCTTACTTCTCTACAAGTACATTTGTTAATGGGATAAAGAAAGAAGGTTTCTCTTTGATAAGCCGCTTTCGTGACAATGCTTGTCTCTTTTATGTCTATACTGGTCCACGTACAGGAAAACGTGATCGCCCCAAGACCAAGGATGGCAAGATTGATATGAAGAATCTTGACCTCACTCGAATGGAGAAGATGGAGATGAAAGATATAGAAGGAACAGCTTATACTTTGATTGCCTATTCCAAGGCACTCAAGTGTAAAGTTAGACTTGTCATCTGGCAGATGCCGAATGGCAAGAAGAAACTATTCTTCTCTACAGACACCTCACTTTCGGGTGAAGAGGTACTTCTTTATTATAGAACCAGGTTTCAGATCGAATTTTGCTTTCGTGACGCCAAGGCTATACTGGTCTTATGGACTGCCAGGCTCGCGATAAGTGGAAACTCGATTTTGCTTTCAATGCTTCGTTCACATCACTAAATGTTGCCAAGGTAACTATGAAGGAGATGGGAATGGAATATTCTATGTCTTCATTCAAGTCACTGATGACCAACATTTATCTGGTGAGACGAATTTTTAAAGCATGCGGGTACATCCCGAACCGAACTTTAATTAGCAAGATTTTCAAAGATCTCTCGTGCTTACAGCGTATAGCTGCTTAGCACATTATTGAATTATTAACGAACTATTGTACAAAATCAAGTCCGTTTCATTGCAAAATACTGCATAAAAGACTATAATTCAACTGTTTCAAAGATCGAATTGCCCTTTTTTATTGGACAGTAGTGAAATCGATTGACAAGACATGGAATCAGATTTAGCTATCTTTGCATCCCAAATGCATAATATAAAAGTACGCTACCACATTGTGGGAAAACAAGAAGAGTTGCAAGAGATATATGACCTCTATCAGACTTTCATACAGAAAGAACGCCCTGCTATGGAAGAAGACGAGGCCGATGATTGGGAAGGAAACATCATCTTAGCTCTTGGTGTGGACTATGGGACTTGCAATCTCTGTGGTAATATCAAGAAATGCGAACTTTCAGAAGGCTTTCTCTATATAGAAGCGGAAGAACTCGCATTGATTACTGACTTCCGCGTTCTTCTCAAAAATCGTTTCAAGGATTTGGAAATCTATTTCGCTACAGAAGATCCAGAAAACGAAACATATGTGACTAATGATACAGATGGCAAGTATTTTCACGACCTGCCTGATGATCATTTCATAGCTCCATTAGATTATTGACGTATGGGACCAAAAACATTTCTAGCAGCTCTAATGTGCCTAATCATCGTAGCCCTCATGTGCTCACCCATTTTCCTCGTATGGCACGGTTTTACTATGGGTGGTTCAGTAATAGTCAGAATAGCATTTATCGTGATAGGGCTCATTCTATTGCGTTTATTCAAGCCAATTTCTAATCTTACTGGCAAGGACTACAAGATATTCTGATAGTTTCGACTATAAAGGCTACAAATTTGATCGAAGGTGGTATCACTCTGTTTAGCGTGATACCACCTTCTTTTGTTTGGCATTCATATCAGGAATGAAGCAGAAGCCAAGTTTGCTTACTACAGTCGCAAGGTTGTCTGGCAAGAATTCTGCATAAACTCGCTCTGTGACGCCTGTTGAAGCGTGACCTAACAATCTGCTTATCTCACTGATTTCAGCTCCGTGTGCAAGCGCTAAAACTGCCCAAGTGTGTCTTGATACATGGAAAGTCAAGTCTTGATTCCATTTTAAATCATGAGATATACAGCGAAGCGAAGTATTGATGGTATTATTCCAGGAATTTCTACGACGGTATATCGCCTCATGGTCATTTATATCGAAGTTCTCTGGCAATAGATCAAAAACAAAGACTTTGTTTCTACCCTTCCATTTTTCAAGAATACGAATGAGTGGTTCACTCAAAGGTATGGTGTTTCGGTTTCTCGTCTTGACTTGTATTTTACTGATGAAATTCTTGTTGAAATCAATGTCTTTCCATCGGAGCGTCATCACATCAACCATTCGCATACCGCAAGCATGGAAGGCAAACAGCCACATCTCCAAAAACTCTTTTCGTCGAGGTTGTTCGATGGTATTATAAACGGAAACTAACTCAGCAAGTCTCTCTTCAGTGAGATACTTGATATTCCTCTCTTCTTCATCAAGCCGGTCCTCTTCTTTCATATACAAGTCCTGGAGAGATGCATTAAGCTGATGAGAGATATAACCTAACTGACAAGCATATTCACACGCCTGAAGAATCGGACATAGAGTCTTGTTGACTGTTGTTGCTTTCTTTTTTGCCAAGAGTCGATACTTACGGAAGTCAAGCAATAAGTCTTCACTAATATCTGAGACATAAATGAATTCCTTATGCTCACCATGTGTACCTTTGTGTTCAAGCAACAGGTATTCCTCAAACTGATTGAGATATGAAATACCATTCTTGCAAGTACTGAAACCTATCTTACCTTTCTCATAACGTTTTTCCATCAACTCTTTAGCAAACTCTATGAAGTCTTTTCCTTCATCAGGTCGCAAAGCATTGTCATTGTCTTCGAGAAAAGATCGAATCACATCACAAGTAATATGTTGATGCATTTCATAATACTTATGTATCTTCACATCTATGTCTTCGATACGCTTATGAAGAGCATGATTATAATACTTATAGTCAATATCGGTCGTGGCACGTATTTCACCAATACCGCAATAGCCTTTCTCATTCCATTCCTTTACTGACACACTTATACCAGTTGATTTACGAATAGAATCAGCATGCCAATTGTATTCTATATACAATGGATACTTTTTACCAGACTGCACCATCTTTGGTATACGCAGTCTCAATCGTCCTTTCGGATAAAGTCTTGAAATTCTTCCCATATTAAAATACCCTTTTATTAATTATGGCACTATGTACGCGAAGATAGTAGAAAAGTTTATCATATCACTCCTTTTTTATAAACTTCAGATGATTTTAGTATGAAGTAAGGAGAATAATAAGAGAAGAAAAGATGAAATTAACCGATCAGAAAAGAAAGAATTTCAGGATATACCGATTATTGATCATTTAATTATGTAAAATAAGGCCATTAGAACGGTAAAATTGGCGGTAAAAGACGGCAAAAAGCCATATAGGAATTTCATGAGAAATCACCTATATGGCTCATTTCCATTATCTTATACTGATAATCGTAATCGATGAACGATTAGTACTCGTCATCATTCCATAAGAAGTCATCCTTTGAAGGATAATCAGGCCAAATGTCTTCGATGCTCTCATAGACATCACCTTCATCTTCTATTTCCTGCAGATTCTCCAGAACTTCCAGAGGCGCACCTGAGCGAGTTGCGTAGTCGAGCAGCTCTTCTTTAGTTGCAGGCCATGGTGCATCTTCTAGCTTTGAAGCTAATTCAAGTGTCCAATACATAGCTATAATATTTAACGTTCTTACTAATTTGGCTGCAAAAGTAATAAATTTAATTTTATCTACAAGTTTTTCGGCATTTTTTTTCACCTAACATACTACTTTCTTGCATGAAAGGGCTCTTTTTCTAGAAATTTACCCGATAATGCTGCTTATAGATCTTATGATCAAAGAAAACAACACCCACATAATAGAGGTCATAGGTGATGCCAGAGAACTCTGATTCCTGCAAACGAAGCCATGAAGAATAGGTTTTACTGGCATGAAGATTACCTAAAAGAACCAGCATTACCTGACTATGACAAAGCGGAAGAAGATTCTTCAAGACAAACTCCATAGGCTGTTTATCCAAATCAACAACCACCATCGTTTTGACATTTTTATCCAAAAAAGATAAGCTATCAGCTATCTCATAAGATTCAGTCTTCATACAACCCGCATGGAGATAAGCATCAAAGATATGACGATTGCACAATCTGATAACAGGCTGCCAATGATTCGAGAGCCGTAGAAGAAGACGTCCCACCTTATGTTCGCGTCTATTAAGCTGTGGAAACTGCTCTTGCAGCTCCTGATATGCATAATAAGGATAATGCTCATTGATGACATAGCGGATGAAGCTATAGGCAGAAGGCGACTGCACGCCAAAGCCGCGACTATAGCCGCAGCGTCTGAACCATCTCCACCAAGTACTCAAATAATAATGCATAATTTAAATCTTTAGATACACAAAAAGCCTCAGAAATCTTTCGAAATCTGAGGCTTTGATAAAAGAAGGCGGCTACCTACTCTCCCGCATTGCATTGCAGTACCATCGGCGCAAGTGAGCTTAACTTCTCTGTTCGGAATGGGAAG
>OLIL01000872.1_pt1 | contig 12477 bp, 13 predicted proteins | sample 1609701 | NCBI WGS metagenome assembly OLIL01 (sample SAMEA4350146, study PRJEB24818) | metagenome | biome: human; feature: gut; material: faeces | place: Denmark | collected 2013-09
GTGCAATCTGAAGCTGACGCCAACAGAAATATGACTGAAGGCGGTCGCGATCTGATGAAAAGCGTGGGCAAAGCAGAAGAGAACAAATCGGACAGCTGGTTTAATTAATCGATGTTAGTAACTTCAAGCCTATGATTCTTGAAGATAAAAAACCCTCTGTAGTAACAGAGGGTTTTGTTCATTCATAGTGCAGGGATTAAAATCATTCCCACTCAATTGTAAATTAACTAAAAACATCCGTACAAATCAACACATTGAAACCATGCCTATTTGTTGAACCATGAAAAATACCATGCTCAAATCAGAGAGGTAGAGCGCGCTCTGTATCGGTGTCATCCGACCTCTCATCACCTGCCGAGGCCGTGACCATCTGCCGCAACAGAATGGCTAGCTCAGCAGGGTTGCCTTCGCGGCAGACTTCAGCAAGCAGCTCCGCTGCATACGTCGGATGGGCGCGGAAGTGCTCGGCCATCGCCACGTTATGCGGTCTATCTTTCATTTCGTGTATCCTTTTCGATAAGTTAGCAAATAGCCCATATCAGCTCAGACTAAATCGTAACTCAATCGTTGGTCCGCGACTGTCGACGCATGTTCTCTACGGCAGCAATCAAATCAACGTCGGCCTTTGGCTTATCCCAGCGCGTCCAGAACGGAATAGTTGCGCTACGAGGCTCATGCTTGGGCTTAGACATTTTAATCCGTGTGGGTAGCAATGTTGCATCTCCCACAACGACAGCTTCACCTACGTCCAGCGTCGGCAGCACCTCCATCAACCCCTCCAAGCTCTCGGGCAAAAGTTGCTTAACTACAGATTGGTCTGTCTTATTAGCGAGACGCAAACTTATAATGTTGCTACATTGACTCAAAATGGTTGTACTCACATCAGAAGGCCTCTGGCTAACCACCATTAAACCAACACCGTATTTACGTCCCTCCTTCGCGATGCGCTCGTAGTTCTCCAAAGCCCGCTTTTCTAATGGTCCAGTAGAGGCTGCACTGCTGGGAAGGTACAAGTGTGCCTCATCACAAACGATCACTACTGGATGACGTCCATCACCATCTTTACCCGGATCGCTCCAGAACTGAATTTGATAGATCAACCTCCCAACCAAACCTACTACAACAGGCAAAATATCTGAGGGAACTTCTGAAAAGTCGATAATTTTGATACCTGGATTTACACCATCTGCAACATTTCCCGTACCGAGCAACTTACTCGCTAGTTCGTGCAATGCTTCATAAGTTTCGTATTCCTTGGGAGATTGATACATGAAGGCATAACGTCGATCATTCATTTTTGTCTTCAACCGAATGAGGAATCGAGAGAGTTTGCCGTTCAATGGACCTTTTTCAGTCTTAGGCTGCCCCTTCTTCGCCCCAGTGACGTATTCTTCCCCAGTTGGAATAACTTCTTCATTTTTCTTATCAAGGGATTTAACCAAGTCATCTAAATTGTAAGGTACTGGCGTATCGACCGTAAAACCTTCAAGTAATTCATGTTTGCCAAGCGCCGCTATGGCAGCACGCTTCATCTCTACCACGGAATCCATAAGGGCCAGAGCCTGATTAGGTGCATTATCTCCCGAACGATCAACAAATACCGATTGCATCTCATCATAGGTCAGCAACCAGAACGGCAGAAAAATTGCACCATCCCCCTTCGACTTAATATCGCTAATGCCCGCGATACGATAATGGGAAGCGAACTTCATACTGGAATATTCGCCATGTAAGTCAAGAACAACAATATTGGCGTGAGCTAGCTGCGCAGACTGTTCAAGTATGGAAGCAACAGTGAAAGATTTCCCTGAACCGGTGCTCCCCAATAACGCCGCATGACGTTGAAAAAGTTTATCACCGTCAATATAAGCACTAGCTTTGCCATCTAAAGTATAAGTACCCACTTTGAGCGGCGCGACTGCATCAGCTTTAGATGACGCGCTTAATATGCCCATAAAATCTTCGAGTGACTTTTCCTCAATAGGGAACACTGACCTATTAATCTCTGGCAATATAAATACTGCACGCGTAAATACATCCTTTCGCAGGCCATCACGAGAACGATAAGTTCCTACCAAACTTATAGAAATTCCATTTTCTTCTTGCGGCACTGCTGACAAATCAATTGTTTCATCTACTTCTGGAAACGAAGGCAACTCTACTGGATGTCGCCAAACTCTTTCGATAATTCCAATTAACCATTCATCTCCTACAGATTGAATAGCTACTAATCTTCCAACTCGTGCTTTCTGTAAACGCTGGCCGTCAGTCACTCGCACAGTTATTCTTGAGGTTTCAACACTGCGAACTTCTCCCAAGGATTGCTCTTCTGAAAAATTAAAAATACTCATCGCGCTCTCACTCCAGAAATTTTTTGAGGAAATCGTCAAGTTGCCAAAGAGGCTCGGACACTCTGAACTGCTCACCATTCCAATGACAAATAGCTCCATCACCATCCTTAAACAAAGCGATCACGTGAGGATGTTCACCGAGCAACCGATCAATGCTGGAGGTTGAATCACGAGTGACTATGATTGCAGGCATTCCAGCCGCCAAACGGTGTTTGATAACGCCTTGTAAATGATCATCGTTGAACCCGAAACCTATACACAGGAGAGCTTGAGCCTCCGCAAGTACCTGATTCATCTCAGTACGCATTGCGTCAAATAGGGTGTTGACTAATGCGTCTTGGTACTTCGAAGGGCCCGGCACAACAATAGCTCGCTCAGCAACAGATACGTCATTTAGTACTTCAATTGGTCCATCTTTTGTTGTCAACCAACTGATAGAACCGTGCGGTTTGTATAATCGCACCGTTTTACATAGACGGTGATCGACCTGCTGTTGGCGCTTTTCGGCTACTAACACTCGGCTGTATTGAGTTTGAAAAAGCGGATGAGGTCGCGGCCTACGCCGTCGAAACCCCATAAATCCAGTGTCTAACGGCAACTCTGCCAGATCGCAAAAGAGCTCTAGCAGGGTATCGTAATTTGTCGTGATGACATGAATGCTTTCCGCATTCTGAGGAGATCCTAAAAATAGACGCTTCAGAAGGCGTGAGGGGGCATGGTGGTCCGCTATTTTTTCGACAAGAATTTGCGCCTCTGCCGCTATTGTTTTATCAAGAATTAGCTTCGCTGTTTCCCCACGGATTGCCGACAAAATCTCATCCCACCCCGCCATTCCAAGTGGAATATTATTTAAGCCTGTCTCCAAATTCTCCTTTATCGCATTAATTGATTGGGTCCAAGCATTCCGTGCCGAATCCGTCGAGAGTGCGTCATAAACGTTATTAGCCAGATGCTCAGCCAACGCCCCCATCCCTGGCAGGCCATAACCACATGAGAATCCCGACCCAATAAGTAAAACAGGTGTTTTGCGGAAAACCCCTTGTATATTTGCAAAAAAATCCTCTGGTAGCTCGACTGCCGTCATACCCACCTACTTCAACAGCCCTCGAAGTGCGGAGGCACTTCGAGCAGCGAAGGTTAATTACAGAAAATCCTTATCCGCAATCATCACGAAGCTATAAGCGTCGTGCATCTGCAACAGCAAGAATCTGAACGGACAGAATCCCCCCCAACAAATTGTCATTACTGCATATTCATCATACACGCAGCAACTAATAAAAAAAGACAGCTTATTGCACATAGGTAAATTGAAAATGGGCCATACCAACAACTGTGAGAAATGACTCCATTCGGTGCCCGTGGCTCCTTTGTCGCGGCAGCGACCGTTAGCCTCGCAGAGCAGGATGCCGTCGAACCGTAGGTGAGTAAGGGGCGGTGTTGGACTGGTGCGGGCTTGCCCGTACCGGTACAACACACATCCTGCCGTACTGCTTCATGCGATTCTATGCGACTGGAGCAGAATGGCCAGTAAAATATGGCGTAATCGCGTACATTCGCGTTAATTCGCATACATTCGCATAGCATCGCATTAATCAATTCTTCTAATCGCATAGAATCGCATACATTCGCATAAAAACGCGTTTCCGACTGAGTTCATGAGCATCAGGGACGGACTGACACCAAAAGGAGGGGGCTTTGAGAGGCCATCAGCTAGGCCAGCCAAATCTAAGTCTTGTAAATTGCTCGACTCGGGTGAGAACATAGCCTCCGTTTACGCGCTTTTTTTCGAAACTCGATCATCAAGAAACAACGGAGTAATCATGGCACGAAAAACCCTCGCAGAGCGCCGTTCTGATGCCCTTTCAGAGCTTGAAATGGCGAAAGCCAGATTGGCAAAACTCGACAATGAGGCAGCAGAAAGAATAGGAAGAATTGCAATAAAGTCAGGATTGGTTAATCTTGAGCTTACGGACGATCAGGTCCGGGAAGAATTCGACAGAATCGTGGAAAGGATCAGCAAGGGGAATTGATCATGAAGACAGCTCACCGCATCAGCGCATTGGCCAATCAACTCAACGAACTGCAAGCCTGCCTCGGTCGAGCCAGTGGGCGGCCTAGCAACAGCGTTATGGAAGTCCAGCGCATAGCGGCCGAGCTGGCTTCTTCACTCGAAGATTGGCACCTTGAAACGCTACACATTCCTGAACCGGAGCGTGACCTCTATCGCGCACAGAATCCCTATTACGCTGCCCACTGACACCGCGCACTGCCCTATCAAAAGCTCACTTCGGTGGGCTTTTTTTGTCCGCAAAACGTATTCCATGTGGATAGGCAATTTTCGCTATCTGCGTCAAATAAAGTGCCAAGAAAAACAAAGAATTGCGAAGGTTTTTGTTTTGAAAGGCGGACAATTTACGGACAATAAGACATTGATTTTATTGAGAAAAAGTTCTCTATACTGCTGGAAATCACCGGCATTGTGGGGCAATAATTAAACCTCGGACGATGACAAAACGAGGTATTCGGTATGGAACTAGAATCGCAAAAAATGTCGGCTTATGCCGCCCGAAAATTCGGTCGAGGCGCGGCGCTCGCTCTTGCAATGGCAAGCGCAGGCCTTGGTGTAAGTCTCTACATGGCACCGGCTCCGGCCTATGCCATCTACTGCTCGAACTGCTCGACGTTCTATCAGCAGATGTACGAGTACGCCGAAGCGGTCAACACGCAACTGAACACGGCCCAGCAGTTGCAGACGCAGATCCAGCAGTACGACAACATGATTAAGCAGGGCATGTCACTGCCCAGCCGCATGTTCAACACCATCACTGGCGACCTTCAGCGCGTGGCCAGCATCTACAACTCGGCGCAGTCGCTCGGCCGCAACATCAGCAATCTGGACGAACAGTTTCGCCAGCAGTTCAAAGGCTATGACAGCTATCTGAACTCGATTGGCCAAGGGCAAAACAACATGCCGCAGCGCTATCGGGACTGGGCACAATCCGGCTTCGATAACGCCCGCACGGCCATGCAGGCCGCTGGCGTAAATACGAGCACATTCGAGGATGAGAACGCGATGCTGGATCAGTTGGTGAGCCGTTCGCAGTCGGCCGTTGGCCGTCAGCAGGCCATTCAAGCCGGGAACGAGATTGCGGCGCAGAACGTGCAGCAGCTCCAGAAACTGCGCGATCTGGTGGCCACGCAAATCACCCTGCAAGGCAACTACATGGCCAAACAAACCGAACAGGAAGCCGTGAAGGACGCGGCCAGTGAAAGGTTCTGGGGAGGTACAGACACTCCCGGCCCATCCAAGGGGTTTTGATTATGACGATTTCTAAGATTCTTCTTTTGGTGTTGTGTCTCGGTTCTGCTGTGGGTGGGGCCGTAATGACTAGCGTCGTCATTTCTTCGGGCGAAGAATGTTCGGCTTCACAGAAGCAAAAAGCGGTGGCTACCAAAAAGTTCTGGGAAGGGAAAGACGAACCCGGCCCGTCGAAGGGGTTTTGATTATGAGTAGACCACTCTTTCTAAGTTGCGTCGGGATAGCCATGCTGTTGATGACCGGGAGTGCAATGGCCGCCGGTTTACAAAGTAATGTGGAGATGAACGGGCTGCTAACAGACATTCATAATGCGTCTGCTCAGTGGGGGCCAAAGTTGCAGGGCTATGCCAGAAACTTGCTGTTCCTGCTCGCTGGGATTCAGTTTGTTTGGACGTTCGGCAACCTGATTTGGCAAAGCGCCGATGTTGGCGAAATGTTCCGCGAGCTGATCAAGTTCGTCATGACGATAGGCTTTTTCCTTGCCTTGCTGACGTACTCCACAGAGTGGAGCACGGCTATCGTGAACAGCTTCCGCGAAGCGGGATCGCAAGCCTCCGGGTTTGCGCAGGAGTTGATGCCCGGTGACGTGTTCACCTTAGCTATCAAATTGGCACAAAAAGTCCTGTCGAACATTTCGTTGTTTGACCTCGAAACTGCGGTTGTGATTGCGCTATCCGGCGTCATCATTTTGCTGTGCTTCGCGTTCATCGCCGCGTTTATGTTCGTTACGCTTGTCGAGTCGTATGTGATTATCAATGCGGCCGTGCTGTTCATCGGTTTCGGCGGCTCACAATGGACACGGGAATTTGCAATAGCCCCGCTTCGCTATGCCGTTGCGGTAGGCGCTAAGCTGTTCGTCCTGACCTTGATTGTCGGCCTGATTATGTCCGTATCGGACAGGTGGTTCGCCAACTACGACGGCACTATTGGGCCAACATTGACACTATTGGGCCTGTCCTTGGTGTGCGCCTATCTGTCTCGGTCTATCCCGGAGCTGATTGCGGGCATGATCACCGGCTCATCATTTGGGGGAGGCAGTGCGATCGGCGGCATGGCAATGGCGGCCGCTGCGGCGGCTACTGGCTTGGCGGCAGGCACCATGATGGCGGGCGGCGCAAACGCGGCCGGTGGTGCTGCGGGTGCTTTGGGCGGCGGTTCTGGTGGTGGCGCTGGCAGTGGACTGGCCGACAGCATCAATGCCAGCATGGCCGGTGGCCAGCAGAACCCCGCAGCGTCCGCCATGCCGTCCATGAACAGTGCGGCGACCACAAGAACGGCAACGGGCGGTAGCGCAGCAGCTCAGTCAGCCGGTTCTCGCGTCGGTGGCTCGCAGGCGGGCAAATCGCCGTCAGGTAGCGGCATCAACAGCCAGAGCGACACTCCGCGCAGCAGTGGTCTGAGTGGGCCGCAGCAGGCGGCGCAAACACTGAAAAAAGCGGCCTCCGGCGCGAACAACTTGGCTAGTGTGGCCGCCCGCGGCCTCGGGACGCTCGCCGCTATCTCTGTGCCGGGTATGGAAGGCGCGGCGAGCATGGGCGGCGGCCCCCCACCGCAAATGCCTGACAGCGATGAGGGTGACGAAAAACGTCCAGCTAACAGCGGTGTATCCGCGGATGTTGCCGAAGAAACAAACGTTATTCGTCCCGCACAAGAACCGTCCGCCGCCCCGGCTCAACCGAACGGCGTGGAGAAATCCAACAACCCGAAACAGGAAAGTGAGGCATGAACCCGTATAGCAAACCAATCCCCGGCACCCTTGCTCGCATGAAGGTGCCCGGCATGTCAGCGGAAGCGGTGGCTAAGGCTGACGCGCCAATAGCGGTTGGGAACCGCCAGAGCGATGAAACCCAATCAACTGCTGCCAAGGCGGCCAATGCACCGGAGACTGACCAATGATTGAATATCTGATTTTTTGCGTGGTGGCCTTCGCTGCCGCCTTCGGCATGTACTTGCTGCGCGAATACCTGCGCTCGCGGGGCTATGGGCCGCAACTCGATGCGTTTGCGCGGTGGCTGGAACCACGAGAGCAACGCATGAACCGTTATCGCTTTAAGGCTGCTAATGGCCTGTTTGGGGCGGCGCAGTCCATCAACCGCCTGCCCCTGTTCGGAAGCAAACATCAGGTGGTAATGATAGAGCAACTGCGCATGGCCATCATGTCCGAACAAGCACTAAGGGAGCGCCAGCAGCGCCGCAAATGATCTCGCCCGCCCTGCCAAGTGCAGGGCTTTTTTATGGGCACCAAAAGAAAGGCTCCGGCCGATCCGGCCCTACGTCTCGCAAATCGGCTGTAATGACAGCGTAAGCGCTTTTATGGTCCTCCCCGCCACACAACTCTAGCCCCCTCTGAAAACGGCTCTCCGGGCCGCCTGCGAAGCTTGACACTCGTTTCAAAGTAGGGGCAGCCGCCCCTGTGAAGATAACCCCGATACACGGGGCACAGGGTCAGTGCGGGCAGCCGTCTATTACACACCGCAAAAACGGCGTGTATCGCGCTGTGAGAAGTTTTCACACATGATAGCCATAACCCCATTCCGACACTGAAAAAACGCCGCCACGACCCATACGGGAGGGATTCTGGAACGCTTTCGCAGGCCGTTAGAGGCCTTATGTGGGTTTTGGCCCTGCCCTTCCCTTTTTGGTGCCTGATGTCTTTTTGCCGGTTTCAACGGCTCGACCAGGTGCTGCGACCGGTGGGTAATCCACGGAACTAACCGCGTCGACGACGGCAGGCCCGCCCTACCTTTTTTTGGTGCCCAACGGCCGTAGGCCGACCAAGAGCAGCAAGCGATGAGCTGCGCCATCAAGGCGCGGCGCTTAGCGCGCATGCTGGAGATTCTTAGAGAATCTTGGATGGAATTTGCGAACGGCCCGCAAAGGCCCGCCGTTGCTGGGTTTTCAGAAACTGGCCGGGTGCCGTTAAGCAGGGGGTTGGGTACTGTTAAACAGAGGGTGAGGTGCCATTAAACAGGGGGAGCAGCGTTACGGTCGGATGCATTGGGTCGCCCGTTTCCCATTTGCCCTTAGCGTACTCGTCCAGCCTCCAACCCACGGCAGCAAGCTCGGCCAGCGCGTTGGGGCGGAGCGAACGCCTTTCATGAGGGAGGGGAGCTGCCGCGAAGCGGTGGGAACCCCGCAGGGGCCACGCTTTTGGATCGTGGCGCGATTTCGCACCAATAGGAGTTCCGAACTAACGGATGGGGGCCATCGACTTATGCACAGGCAAAAGGGTTTTAAACAGTTTTATATATAGTTTTAAAAGATTTAGCGTAAAAAGAAGGAAATTTACTCTTTTAATTCAATGAATTACGCGCAATACCGGTTCCTAATAGACGGATACCGGTTCCTAATAGACGGCGAAACGGTTCCTAATAGACGGTTTCAGGTTCCTAATAGACACTCTATCCACAGCGTGGCGGGTTGTTCCCACTTTGTCCGTAAACTGTCCGTCAATCAAAATGAAAAAAGCCCGCAACGGGGCTCTTTTGCGATCTCACTCACCGTCTATTAGGAACCGCCCAGCGGTTCCGACGAGGAATTGCGGTGCCTCATGACCAGTAGAGGGCCATCCTTCCCCGCTTCTTCGCACAAGGCATATTCAGGCAGGTCATCGGCTTTGATGATCCCGCGAAGGAAGAAACAGAATTTTTTGAACGAGCCACCGCTTCCACTGCGTTCGTAAAGGGTCTTGAAAGCCCATTTAGCGCTATCCCTGCCTGCGGCACGGCGAGCCAGTCGGTAGATAAAGCGTCCTATGCCCGGCTCGATCAGAAAGTAGTCCCGGTGTACTGTAAGTACCTCCGGCCGCTTGCCCTCGGTGACTTCTCGATAAATCCACTCCGGGGCTTCAATCTCGACAGAACTTATCTTCTTGGTGTCCGTGCGTGACAGAACACGATAGCGCGCGATCAGCCCCTCGGCTTCGGTTGTCCGGAACTTGCCGCTTTCGCGCACTGTCTTGATGGTAGTACCCCGCAACCGATCTAGCGCGGCTTCCACTCCCTTAACCTGACTACTACCGTTACCACGTCGGGCAAATCTGAGGATGTCGCTAACATGCAGCCGAAACACTCTCCCCGGCTTGCCACCCTTTCCTTCTCGATAGCGGTTCATAGCTTCGGTCAAGTGAGACACCATCATCAGCACAATGTCGTAGTCCCAAACGGAGGCCATTCCGTGCGCTCCTGCGGACACTTCCACGTATCCATCCGGCAGGTCGTAGCGGATCAGTTCTCCGGCTCGCTTGTCCTTCTTGGATAAACGGAACACGGCCACATCCATGACGCTGCGATTGTCGCGGCCGCCCACGTCATAAAGGCTGGGCGCAAAAAAATCTGGCTGAGCGTCGCCTTGTGGAGGCTTGCGGACAAGTGACAACGCTTTGTCCCGCTCTTTTGCCCTTTCCATCTGTTCATGCACGGTCGAGACGTTAGACGGTCTACCGCGTTCAGCAGCCGGAGTTCGGTCACTGTTCCGCTTCCTGATATTTTCAAGGCGTTCCAGTAGCCCGCCAGAGTCGCCTATTACCGCGCCTATGGGCTTAAGACCGCTGTTTCGGCTACTCATGCACGGCCCAACCGGAGCTGTATTAAGCCCAGTACAAGCGGTCTACTCGTAAATGTTGCCTGCAAGTTGGCCGCCACAATTCAGGCCCCCATTCCGGGACGAGGGGCCGAGCCGGAATGTTTGCACGCATCAATCCATGCCTCGACCTCGGCTAAATCCCACACGACCTTGCGACTACTAAGTGCGATGCGCTTAGGGAATTTTCCCTGCTTTTCAAAGTTGTAGATCGTGCGCTCGCACAGTGGAATCATCTCCAGCAGCTGCTTTTTGCTAATGAGAACTTTACTCACTCTCCTTAATTCTCTTTCCACACCGAATACCTCGTTTTGTCATCGCCCGAGGTTTAATTATTGCCCCACAATGCCGGTGATTTCCAGCAGTATAGAGAACTTTTTCTCAATAAAATCAATGTCTTAGCGTCCGTAAATTGTCCACCTTTCAAAACAAAAACCTTCGCAATTCTTTGTTTTCTTGGCACTTTATTTGACGCAGATAGCGAAAATTGCCTGTCCATATGGAATACGTTTTACGGACAAAAAAAAGCCCACCGAAGTGGGCATTTCGCTACAAAATGCAGGTCTCAAGACTCCGAATCAGTCCTTGAGGCGGGGCTTCCTGATTGTCCACTCGTCAATCATGTCCGCCCAATCCTGTAGCATTGCCCGCCGCTGATCGCGGTACTCGGCCTTGTTGTAGATGGCTCGAACGCCCTTCTGTTCGTGCGCAAGGCACTTCTCGATCCAGTCAGTGTTATAGCCTGCCTCATGCAGCAGCGTGCTGGCTGTACGCCGCAAGTCGTGCGGTCCGAACTTGCCAAGCGACTGCCCTTCCTTCTGGGCCAGACGATAGGTCAGCGTGAGCACCTGATTGAGCGTGGCGCTGCTCATCGGCAAGTCCGAGTCATAGCGCGATGGCAGCACGTACTCCGAGCCGCCCGCGAAGGTTTTCAGAGCTATGAAAATGTCGAGCGCCTGCCTCGACAGGAACACCAGATGGGGATTGCGGCGCTTCATCCGCTCCTTGGGGATTGTCCAGAGCGCTTCGGTGAAATTGATTTCGCTCCACGTTGCGTTGGTCAGTTCGCTTTTGCGTACCATCGTCAGCAACAGCAACTTGGCGGCCGCGCGGATCGAAGGTGTGGTGCCAATGCGCTCCATGTACTGGTACATCAAGCCGATTTCATCGGGCGTAAGTGCTCGATCTCGCGGCTCAAACTTTGCAATAGTCGACGGGCGCACCAGATCGGCCGGGTTCTCAACCTTCTGGCCACGTTCTATAGCCCAACGGAAGACCTGCATCACAATTTCGCGGCAAAGCACGGCCGTTGCCGGTGCCCCGCGCTCCACAATCGCATCAGTCAGCGCCCGTAAATCCTCATGGGTGATTTCTGTCAGCTTCTGGTTACCGAACTTCGGCTTAAGCTCGCGCTCGAAGGTAGCTCGACGCATATCGCGGGTAACGTCCGCCATTTGATAGCCGCGTAGCCATTTTTCGCCCCAAGCACCAAAGTTTTCAGCGTCCTTAACGCGGGCTTTGTCCCGCGCCTTCTCTTTGGCTGGAGATTTCCCTGCGGCGATCATCTTCTTGGCTTCGCCCAGCCGTTCGCGAGCTTCCGCTAGCGTGATCCCTCCGACACCGTAGCGGCCGAAGGTGATGGTCTCCTGCCTACCGTGGATCGAGTAGTTGTAGCGGAATGAAATCGAACCCGCTGGCGTGATGGCCACGTAGAGGCCGTCACGGTCATTCACTTTGTAGAGCTTGTCCTTTGGCTTGAGGTTGCGCAGCTTGGTATCGGTCAGCATGGTCGGGTTAGGTTTCCTCTCAAAAATACCATGCTCAAAAAGCCCCACAAATTCTCAAAAAACATCTTTAAGAACAATATGTTACCTAAATTCAGTACCATGAACACCCCATCAGGGGCGGCATGGTATCGAGTGCCGAACATGGCATCAGGTTCAAATTGTACCATCTACCATGCCATAGAAACGGGGTGCTTGGCGATGCGAAAATTTGCCAGACATTGCTACGCCAAGAACGAAAAAAGCCCGCAATTATGCGGGCTTATGGGTGTTTTAATGCTCTTTGGTGCCAGTCTATGCCGGACGTGGGATCACTCCCACTCAATGGTAGCTGGCGGCTTGCCGCTGATGTCATACACCACGCGGGAAATACCGTTCACTTCATTGATAATGCGGTTGGAAACGCGACCGAGGAAATCGTACGGCAGATGCGCCCAGTGTG
>OLIL01000881.1_pt1 | contig 12318 bp, 9 predicted proteins | sample 1609701 | NCBI WGS metagenome assembly OLIL01 (sample SAMEA4350146, study PRJEB24818) | metagenome | biome: human; feature: gut; material: faeces | place: Denmark | collected 2013-09
CAGTAATTGTGTGCGCTGCGTGCGGCCGCTTTTGACCACCAGGATCGGTTTATTGCGGGAAGCACTGCGGGCGGCGGACATAAAGCGCCGCGCATCATGAATATGTTCGAGATAGAGCAGAATGGCGCTGGTTTTGCTGTCGCGGGCCAGGAAATCGAGCATATCGTCGATATCAATATCCGCGCTGCTGCCGAGTGCGATAAAGTAGGAAAAACCGGTTTCCCGCTGTTGTGCCCAGTCCAGAATGGTATTGGAAACGGCGGCGGACTGGGAAATAAACGCCAGTTTGCCTTTGAGCACCGGTACCGGGGAAAAACTGGCATTCAGACCCTGCCAGGGCGCAAGCAACCCCAGGCTGTTCGGGCCGAGCAGGCGGATATTATAGTGCTGACAGGTCTGTTTCAGCTCAGTAGTCTGTGATGCCGTGGCGGAGAGAATAATCACCGCACGGCAGCCGAGTTCACCGAGTTCATTCAGCAGGGCAATATTACGTTTGGGGTGGGTGCAGATAATGGCCAGATCCGGCACCAGCGGCAGATCCGCGACAGACGGATATGCCAGTACCCCTTGCACTGAGCGGCGTGACGGCGTGACCGGCAGAACCGGTCCGGCAAAACCGCCGCTGAGCAGATTGCTCATCATCCGGGAACCCGCCCGGTTGGGCTTTTCGGATGCACCGATAACCGCAATGGATTGAGGCCGGAGTAATGCTTCAAGGCCGCGCTGACTCATGGTGTTCTCCTCAGACCGGATTCCCGTGTGCTTTAATTTAGCCTAAAAGCAGTTCCTCTGCTCTGATTTGTGCCACCGGAAGATGTGACTTACCCTTCAAATACTGACGGCGGAAGCAGGTGAAGTGATCCAGAAGCTGTTTTCCGGCCGCGGTATCACCTGCCATCATCAGTGCCGCAGCGGCCACTTCGGCGGTACAGTGCTGATCTTCCCGTGCCGCAACCCGCAGCAGATAATCTTTCTGCGCCAGATCGTTGATGGAGAGCAGCGGAATGTTATCGAGATACGGGCTTTTACGGAACATTTTGCGTGCTTCCGGCCAGGTACCGTCGAGCAGAATAAACAGCGGCGGCTTTGTATTTTCCGGCACATCACTGAACACCTGACGCGGCGGAGTGGCATACGCCTGAGGGAAAATCAGGTACGGCTGGCGGGTGTCATCTTTCAGGAGCGCGAGCAGAGCCTCGTCCGGTTCGGTACGCGACCACAGAAAAGCCTGTGTGTTCGGCAGGACATCGGCGATAAGCTTCCCGGTATTGCTGGGTTTGAGCGGTTCGGTATCATACATCAGCAGGCAGAACTGACTGCGTGCATCCCGGGTCTGTATGGTGTCACACAGACAGTTTTTTTCGGGTAATAAGCAGTAATTACAACGGACTACACGACATCCCCGGGCACGGAAAACACGGGTGGATTGTGCCAGACGCCGCTGGCGTAACTGGTAAACAGAATTGGTCTTCATTTTTATCGGCTGGTTTCACAAAAAACAGTATGCATTGTACTGTTAACGCTGCACAATAGCATGATTTTTCGCGGGGGCGCCTGAGTTCAGTGCCTCCGGCGGGGGCGGCCGGTGATCATAACCGGCAGGTCCGGACGATATCGGGTAATCTTCGCCCCCGGAAATGGCGTGGGAGAAACACATGAACGACTCTTTAAATGGTAAAAACGGCAAAGTGAAAGTAATGTATGTCCGCAGTGAGGACAAACAGGACGATCAGAAAAAATCAGACAGACGCGGTGGCCGGGGATCAGATCGCGGCGACCGCAACAGCCGCGGCCCGCGCGGGGATCGCAATGAACGCAGCAATCGCGGAGAACGCAGAGGTCAGGGAAGTTATTCCTATGACAGTCGTTCACCGTGGAAAACCGTATCCCGTCAGCCGTCAGAAGACGGAGAGGGGCTGATCCCGGATCACGGCGGTATCAGCGGCAAAAGCCAGATCGACCCGGCACAGCTGCGCCGTCAGCGTCAGGAAGAAACCCGTATTTACGGGGAAAATGCCTGTCAGGCCATGTTCCGCAGCCGTCCGGAGCGCATTGTGCGCGCCTGGTTTGTTCAGTCAGTGACACCGCGTTTCCGCGATGCCCTGAAATGGCTGGCAGCGAACCGCAAAGCCTATCATGTGGTGGATGAGGAAGAGCTGGCCAAAGCATCCGGTACCGAACACCACGGCGGTGTCTGCTTCCTGATTAAAAAGCGCGGCGGTGTGAGTGCGGAAACCTATCTGGAAACCGCCGGTGAGCAGGATTGCGTGCTGGCGCTGGAAAACGTCGGTAACCCGCATAACCTCGGCGGTATTATGCGCAGCTGTGCTCACTTCGGTGTCAACGGTGTGATCCTTCAGGATGCCTCTGTGCTGGAATCCGGTGCGGCTGTCCGCACAGCGGAAGGCGGTGCCGAGCATCTGGTCGGGATTGATGCCGATGGTCTGACGGATACGCTGGATTTATTCCGCAAAAAAGGGTACGCCATCGTCACCACCTCCAGCCACAAAGGCAGCACCGATCTGGCGAAAGCCACACTGCCTGCAAAAATGGTACTGGTTCTGGGTGAAGAGAGTGACGGCCTGAGTGACGCGGTCTGGGAAGGCGGGGATATGCGCCTGTCAGTCGGCGGTACCGGTAATGTCGAAAGCCTGAACGTGTCCGTTGCGACCGGGATTATCCTGGCACGCTGGTGGCAGCAGAATAAAGTCAGCTGATACCGGCTGATTATGATTAATAAAACCCGGCGTTTGCCGGGTTTTTAATTAATGATGTTCATGAATGTTTTTTCTGAAATAAATATCTCCCGTTATATTCACCTGTCTGTCAGCACGCCAGTCATAACGGCTGTACGGGGATAGATGCTGTTAATGTCAGATATTATAAAAAAACCATGCCGGAGCATGGTGCAAAAATGTGCATTAAAAATAAAAATTATGGCAAACAGCATTAATAATGCTAAATCATGCTCACACTCCTTTGTGAATATAATATTGATAATCATCCGTGATATTAATTCCGCAACCGGAAAGTGTATTTTCCTGCGGTGAAATAAGAATAGCAATTTAATGATTTTAATAGCAAGTGATTATTCTGTTAATAAGTTTTTGTTTTATTATTGTTTAATTAATTTGTAGATAAATATATTTTATTTTTATATTAAGCACATCAATAAAAATAAAGGCACCGCAGTGCCCTTAATTTCTTATTTAATGTGCACCGCCGCCGCCACCGGCAGTAAACGGTGGTTTGGCAAACCAGACCAGCAGCATCAGCACCAGGAAGACACCGGCAGAGAGCCAGAAAATCTCGTTCGCAGAGATAATCAGCCCCTGGTCGGTGATCACTTTTGCGATATAGGCCGATGATTGCTGCTGCGACATCCCCATTTCACCCAGCGTGTGATACATCTGCTGTGTATCCGGGCTGAACGGGTTGATATGCTCGGCAAAATTGGCGTGATGCATGGACTCCCGCTGTGTCCACATCGTGGTGGTGATCGATGTTCCGATAGCGCCGGCCAGTGTCCGCGTAAAGTTTGACAGGCTGGATGCCGACGCCATTTTCTCCGGCGGCAGGCCGGAAAGCGTAATGGTGGTCAGCGGCATAAAGAAACAGGCGATTGCCAGCCCCTGTACAAACTGCGGCCAGGCTGCGGCGGCAAAGTCCATTCCCGGCTCAAACGTATAGGCCCGCCAGTAGAAACAGACGGTATACATAATGAAGCTGAATGTCACAATGATCCGGTAATCCACTTTATGGGCATATTTGCCGATAAGCGGTGTGATCAGCAGCGGCAGAATACCGACCGGCGCGGAAGCCAGTCCCGCCCAGGTGGCAGTGTAGCCGAATACCCCCTGCAACAGCTGCGGCAGCAGAACAATGGTGCCGAAATAGAGCATATAAGCCAGACTGAGGCTGAGGCAACCTATTGTGAAGTTCCTACTCTTAAACAGAGACAGGTCCACCACGGGGTGATCATCCGTCAGCTCCCAGACGATCAGGAAGGCGATGGCAACCACAGCTATCACGGTCAGGACAATAATCTCCGTCGAGTTAAACCAGTCCAGCTCTTTGCCCTGGTCGAGCATAATCTGCAGACAACCAACCCCCACCACCAGCAGGATCAGCCCGACAGTATCAATCGGACGGATTTCCGTTTTGGTTTCCCGGCCCTCCAGGGTTTTTGCGGTCAGCATCATGATCACAATCCCGAACGGCACGTTGATGAAGAAAATCCAGCCCCAGTGATAGTTGTCACTGATATAGCCGCCGAGGATAGGCCCGCAGATCGGCGCGATAACAATGGTGACTGACCAGAGTGCCAGCGCCATAGTGCGTTTTGCGGGAGGATAGTTATTGAGCAGCAGACTCTGTGACAGCGGGATCAGCGGCCCGGCCACCAGACCCTGGATCACGCGGAAGAAAATCAGCATGCCCAGGCTGTTGGAAATACCGCATAACCAGGAGGAGATGGCAAACAGCGCTGTTGACCACATAAACAGACGCACTTCGCCGATCCGCTTGGCCAGCCAGCCGGTGATCGGGATGGAGATGGCATTCGCCACCCCGAATGAGGTAATCACCCAGGTTCCCTGAGAGTTAGAAGAACCCAGGTTACCGGCGATCGTCGGGATCGCCACGTTGGCGATAGTGGAGTCGAGCACCTGCATGAAAGTCGCCAGTGACAGGGCGATAGTCATCCAGGCCAGTCTTGCTCCGGTCAGTGGCGCCTGCATAACCCTGACCCCTTACTGACCGGCATTGCGGCTGATAATCTCAGCGATCATCTGATCCGCCGGTTGCATATCAATGCTCAGGGCACTGGTATGATAGGCCGGATCGGTGCGCACGCTTTTCGACAGCACCGGGCCGTCAGTATTCTGTGTGTCCACCGTGACATCACCGGAAAGACCGATACGCAGCGGGTATTTCTCCAGCTGTGCCGGATCCAGCGCGATACGCACCGGCAGACGCTGCACCACTTTGATCCAGTTACCGCTGGCATTCTGCGCAGGCAGCAGGGAAAAGGCGCTGCCGGTGCCCATATCCAGCCCGGTAACGGTACCGGTGAAGACCACTTTGTCGCCGTAGAAATCAGTAACCACTTTGGCCGGCTGCCCGATACGCATGGCGCTCAGCTGGGTTTCTTTAAAGTTGGCGTCAATCCACATACCGGTGGCCGGAACCACGGCCATCAGCGGGGTAGCAGGAGTGATTTGTGCACCGACCTGCACACTGCGCCGGGAGACATAACCGTCCACCGGACTGCGGATATCGGTCCGCTCCAGTGCCAGCCAGGCGTTACGTACTTCGGTGGCCGCCTGTTTCACTGCCGGCTGTTCGCTCAGCGGGGTATCGAGGATCACGGCTTTGTTGGCATTAAACTGCTCGGTGGCAACATCCAGCTGCGCTTTGGCGCTCACCACGGCTTCACGGGCGTGCTGAAGTTCTTCTTTGCCGATCACATTCTGTGCGCCCAGTACTTCACGACGGCGCAGGTCATTCTGCAGGCGGGTCAGTTCTGAACGGCGGACTTCAATACCGGCCAGCAACTGACGGCTGTTGATCATCTGCTGATGTGTCTGGCGGACACTGTTTGCCAGCGCAACCTGTGCTTTTTCCAGCGCCAGTCCGGCATCGCGTTTATCGAGCTGCACCAGCAGCGTTCCGGCGGTCACATAATCGGTATTATCCACACTGACAGTGGTGACACTGCCGGGAACCTGTGACATCACAATCACCTGGTTGCCGGTGACATAGGCGTTATCGGTCGATTCATGGTGGCGGAGCACCATAAACCAGTAAACGGTGTAAGCCGCACCCAGTAATACAAACAGTAATGTCAGTAACATCAGCGCATTACGGCGTTGTCGTTTTTTGTTACGGACTGGGGGCTGGACAGCCTGAGTTTCCTCACTGACACTCATCAGTTATCTCCGGATATTGTTCTTTTTTTAAGGTGTTGCATGACATAACCGCAACAAAGACAGGCTTGCTATTGTCGTCACTGTGATAAACGACAACCGCAAGCCCGGATGGTCAGCACATCAATTGATGGCAGAAATGTCAGCCTGTGAAGGATAAAGGATCCGGGCCAACAGAAAAGGTTTTTTTACACCTGCTTATTGAGAAAAGCTCTTATTCATTAACCTTAAACAATAAAAGGTTATTTAGTTGTCGCTCTTATCGAGCTGAATAAGCAGTTTGCGCATCAGCTTTTCCAGGTTTTTCTGTTCATCTTCGGCCAGTGCTGACCAGATATGACGTAATGCATCATGCTGAGGCGGCAGCAGACTGTGCAGAAAATCTGAGCCTTTTTCTGTCAGGTGCAGATGCAGACAGCGGCGGTCATTGTGGCTCTCTTTGCGCTCAATCCAGCCGTTTTTCTCGAGTTCATCCGCGATGCGGGTCGCATTGGTGCGGGAAGATCCGAGCGCGGCGCTGAGTTCTGAAGGCTGAATGCTGTGAGATTCTTTAGTATCCAGAATCATCAGAGCCATGAATAATGTCTCATTGATACCCTGAGATTTCAGCATATTGTTGCGTTTTTCTAATAATTTACTCTGAACGTGCATTGAAAGCCGGGTCAGTAAAATTTCCTGATACGGCAGATCGGCACCCAGATTCTTCTGTTGTGAGATCCGGCTGTTAAGCAATTCTTCTGTCGGTGTAAATGAACTTTCCATTATTGAGATACCTTATTAGTTTCTGTTGGTATGTTAACCCGGCTATGACCCGGTGAAATGACCGGCCAAAAGATTAATTTAACAATTATAGCAGGTTAATATCACTACATTTCTTTTGATAATGCCACCTGATTCATAAATTTTATGAATGTTAGTCACAAATATCACTTATTATTTAGCAAATCACTTACATTTTCATTACCGGGCGGCTGACTCTGATTATGCGTAATTTTTGCTTCATAAATTACGTCAATTTTTATTAGTGAACCATGATAATGAAGAATATCAAATGACCTTCATTGCCGTTATGGCAGTGATTATCGCTGTGGTATCTATTTTACGTGGTCAAAAATTATTTTCTTTGATTAACAGTGTTATTTGTAACTTTTAACGAAGGAATAATCCACAGGTGGTAGATTATTATGCGATGTTTGTTGGATTTTTGAGTGGAAAAAGCACCCGAAGGTGCTTTTTCCGGAGGAATCAGGTGTGTGATGGCTGCTGACGGGTAGGCGTTTCATCAGACTGCGGTACATCATACTTCTTCCCGGCAAGCCAGATCACCAGTCCCAGGGCACTGACTGCCGCGCCGCTGTAACAGACGCCATCCCAGCCATAGTGGCTGTAGGCATAGCCGGACAGCAGTGAACCGAATGCGCCGCCGCAGAAATAGCAGGTCATATAACCGGCGGTCAGACGGCTGCGTGCCTCCGGCATCATCCGGTAGAGGGTACTCTGATTGGTGACATGCACCGCCTGTACCGCCAGATCCAGTACCACCACCCCGGCCACAAAGGCTGCGACAGAATAACCGCTCAGCGCCAGCGGGATCCACGAGAGCAGAAGCAGCAGCAGACCGGCGCTGGTGGTCAGGCGGCCTTTGCCTTTATCGGCAAAACGCCCGGCCGGGCCTGCCATCAGGGCACCGGCGGCACCGGCGAGGCCGAACAGCCCGATAGTGCTCTCGGAATAATTAAACGGATCCGATGCCAGCAGGAAGGCCATAGACGTCCAGAGCAGGCCGAACGCGGCAAACACAATGGCACCGAGTGCCGCCCGGACACGCAGAACCGGGGTGCGGACAAACAGCACCACAATGGAGGCCAGCAACTGACCGTATTTCAGTTCAGACACCTGCTTATACTGCGGCAGGTGCAGATACAGGATCAGCGCCAGCAGAACCAGCAGCCCGGATGCAGCCCAGTAGACTGTCCGCCAGCCGCCGAATTCCGCCAGCACACCGGCGACGGTCCGTGCCAGCAGGATACCGAGCAGCAGGCCGCTCATAATAATCCCGACCGCCTTGCCGCGGTGCTGCGGTTTGGCGATAGTCGCCGCCAGCGGAATAAGAATCTGCGCCACCACGGAAAACATCCCGGCCAGTGCGGTGCCCAGCAGCAATTGCCAGAGGGTCTGTGACAGAGCAGAAATCACCAGCCCGATAGCTGACAGCAGTGTCATGGTGACAATCAGGTTACGGCGCTCGAATTTGTCCCCGAGCGGCACCAGAAACATCAGGCCGGCAGCATAACTGAGCTGGGCGGTGGTGACGATAAATCCGGCCATACCGGCGGTAACGCCGAATTGTGCGGCAATCGTCTCCAGTAAAGGCTGTGCATAATAGTTACTTGCGACTAACAACCCGGTTGCCATTGCCATCAGGCAGATAAGCTGAGGTGTCAGAACCGCATCAATAGTTTTCTTTTTCATGATTATTATAAGATTGATTGAGTATGAAATGATTACGGGTACTACGGAGCGCTACTATATAGAAAGCAGACCGGAAAGGGTATCGATTTTGTGAGGTTGATCACGTTTCGTTGAGGGTAAAAAAAAGCGGCCATATGACTATGGCCGCCGGGAGGCTTTTTCAGATCCGGTTATTTATCAGCGGCTTTGCGTGCCTGTTCAATCCAGCCGTCGAATTTTGCCTGATTGGCTTTAATCCAGGCATTGGCGTGGCGTTCAATATCCGCCTGCGAGTTTTCGCCGTTATGCATGCGCAGGTTCTGGGCGTTGATGGCCGAGACCGGCAGTTTCATGACAGCGAACAGCTCTGCGGCTGCCGGGTTTTGTTCAGCCCAGGCTTTGTTGGCTGCGATATGCATGGTGCTCGGCGGGAAGCCGTAGTTTTTGCCGTTCGGCAGTTTGGTGTCAATTTTTTCGCCGTCCGGCATGGAGGAGAACGGTACTTCCAGCCAGACCACATCGCGTCCCGGTTTCAGCACATCACTGATCCAGTACGGCGTCCAGGTATAGTAAAGCACCGGTTTGCCTTCTTTGTAACGGGTGATGGTGTCTGCCATCATCGCAGCGTAGTTCCCCTGGTTGTGCTCAACGGTGTCTGTCAGCTTATAGGCGTTCAGATGGTTGTTGATGGCGGCCTCACAGCCCCAGCCAGGGTTACAGCCGGTCAGATCCGCTTTACCGTTGCCGTTGCTGTCAAACAGTTTGGCGATTTCCGGGTCTTTCAGTTGTTCAATATTGGTGATGTGGTATTTCTCAGCGGTTTTCTTGTCAATCAGATACCCCTGAGCGGCGTTCACGACATAATCCCCTTTGCGGTAGAATTTATCGTCACCTCCGGCCGCTTTGTACTGGGAATTGTGCAGCGGCACCCAGCTTACTGCCATAAAGGTGGCATCACCGTTGGCGATTGACGCATAGGCTACGTTGTAATCCACTTCCTGAATCGGCTGCACGTCATAGCCGAGTTCTTCCAGTGCTTTGTTGACGATAAGGGTCTGAAAGGTTTCTTCAGTAATGGTGCTTTGTACAGGCAGCACTTTGACCCCTTTGCCCGGCTGCGCGGTGTCCGCGAAAGCCTGAGTACCAATGAGTGCCGATAAGGCGATTGCTGCGATTGCTGTCTTACGCATCGTTTTCCCTCTTGTTGTGCCTGCCGCCGCGATAACAGCGGCAGGGTGATAATGAGCGGGAGCGGAAGCCCCCTGCCGTGTGTTACGGCGCGCGGCGGAACGGACGGGTGATAAGCCCGGCTGGACCGGTGTGATACCAGCGGCGGCCGGCTTTGCTGCGGGAATCTTTCCCGAGTGATTGTGTCAGACGGTCAAGAATAATGGCGAGAATGACAATCCCCGCACCGCCGACAGACGCCAGCCCCATGTCGAGGCGGCCGATACCGCGCAGTACCATCTGTCCCAGACCGCCGACGGCGATCATGGAGGCGATAACCACCATTGACAGCGCCAGCATCAGCGTCTGGTTGATCCCGGCCATGATGGTCGGCATTGCCAGCGGCAGCTGGACTTTAAACAGCATCTGACGCGGATTGGCACCAAAGGATTCTGCGGCTTCGACCAGGTCAGCGGGCACCTGACGGATCCCGAGGATAGTCAGGCGGATCACTGGCGGCAGGGCGAAGATAATGGTCACCACCACACCCGGCACGTTACCGATACCGAACAGCATGACAATCGGCACCAGATAGACGAAAGCCGGTGTTGTCTGCATGGCATCAAGCAGCGGACGGATAAATTTCGCGGCGCGTTCATGGCGCGCCAGGGCAATACCGGTCGGTAACCCGATGATAATACAGAATATCAGGGCGGTCAGAACCAGTGACAGAGTCACCATTGCTTCATTCCATGCCCCGATGGCACCGATAAAGGTCAGTGATACCACGGTGGCAAGTCCCAGCCCTTTGCCGCTCATCTGCCAGGCGAGCAGGGCAAAGATAAGAATGGCGATCGGCGCCGGAATGGCGGTCAGTCCCTGTTCAAAGGTCGTGAGCACAAAGTCGATCGGCACACGGATGCCCTGAAAGACCGGACGGAAGTGCAGCACAATCCAGTTGATGGCATCGGTCACCCAGTTGTCAAACGGGATCAGCGAGTGGTCAAACGGATTTGCCCAGTCAAACGCGGGGCCGGTATCTGCCGGTGCGGCATCCAGCCAGTCACTGCCGCTGTCCGCCGCGCCACCCCACGGGTCGGCATCCGCACCGCCGGTATCGGCGGCACTTCCCCACGGATCACTGCTGTCTGCGGCGTCAGGGGCTGTTTGTACTGATGAAGGATCCGGCTCTGATGTTGCCGCCCACGGATCCAGTTCTGTATCCTGTTGATTATTCCGGCTCATTCGGCGTCTCCTTATCTAAAGCCTGCAGTAGCATCCCTTTTGAGATAACCCCGGCATAGCGGTTGTTGTTGCCGACCACCGGAACAGCACACGGTGACTGCGCGACAACGGTCAGCAGCTCATTGAGCGGTGTGTCAGCACTGACCGCCTGCGGCTCGCTCAGAATGGCGTCTGTGATAGGTTTTTTCGCTTTCAGTGCCGCCTCCAGTGAGGCAACAGAAACAATACCGGCAAATTTTTGTCCGCGTTCAATCAGGTAACCGTACTCGCGGTCATCATCATTGAGAACTTTCAGTGCCGAACGCGGGCCGAAGCCCGGCGCAACATGCAGCAGCGCATCCGCACGGCGGCGGGCAATATCTTTGGCGCTGAACACATGACTGATATCCACACCACGGAAGAAGGTACGGACATAATCATTAGCCGGATTATTGAGGATCTCATCCGGGGTGCCGACCTGCACCACAACGCCGCCCTGCATAATGGCAATACGGTCGCCGATACGCATGGCCTCGTCGAGGTCATGGGAAATAAACACGATGGTACGCTGTTTATCGCCCTGGAGGCTCAGCAGCTCATCCTGCATTTCGGTGCGGATCAGCGGATCAAGGGCGGAGAACGCCTCATCCATCAGCAGGATATCCGGGTCATTCGCCAGCGCGCGGGCAAGCCCGATCCGCTGACGCATCCCGCCGGACAGCTCATCCGGATAGGAATTCGCCCACTGCTCCAGGTTGACCTGTTTCAGCGCATCCAGTGCGCGCTCATGGCGTTCCGCTTTGCTCATCCCGGCCAGTTCCAGGCCGAATGCGGTATTATCGATCACCGACATATGCGGCATCAGAGCAAAGGACTGAAACACCATGCTGATTTTTTTACGCCGTACCTCGCGCAGTGCCTGATCGGAAATCACAGCGATATCTTCGCCGTCGATCAGCACCTGGCCACGGGTCGGTTCTATCAGGCGATTGAGAAGACGAACTAAGGTAGATTTCCCTGAACCGCTCAGTCCCATGATGACGAATATTTCGCCTTCTTCAATGGCCAGATTGGCGTCCTGTACGCCGACGGTAGCACCGGTCTTTTCAAAGATATGTTCTTTGTCCAGGCCCTGTTCTAATAATTCAAATGCCTGTTTCGGGTGCTCACCGAATATTTTATAAAGATTTTTAACTTCGAGTTTTATTGCCATGCAGTATATCCATTCAGAATAACGTGGATGTGAAATGGGTAAATGTGGATCCTCTCCCTGAAAAAAACGTTATTTACCCTAGCATACGAGATAATGCTGACAACCCCTTGTTTATGAGAATTAATCAAAAAGAACGGATATATTTTTGGTGTAAAATCACCGGGATCCGCTGAATATCTTATTTCATTAATATATGAATAATCTGCGGAAAATAAGAAAGGAAAAGTACCGGAAAGTTAACCAGGCACTTGTTTTAACCGCTTTTTATCCGGAATGCCTGAAAAGGGAATATGATGATATTTTGCCGGATAATCCCGGCGTCAGTAAGTTGTGAGA
>OLIL01000908.1_pt1 | contig 11996 bp, 10 predicted proteins | sample 1609701 | NCBI WGS metagenome assembly OLIL01 (sample SAMEA4350146, study PRJEB24818) | metagenome | biome: human; feature: gut; material: faeces | place: Denmark | collected 2013-09
TGATAGCTCGTCGGGAGCGTAAGATGAGTGTAAGAGACAGGAGTGCCATGAAATGGAACAGCTTCGCGGGGACACATGGCTAAGCGGACAATACTATGCAGGAAATGCGTCAAGTTGTGTGAGCAAGGCGAAGCGTTGTAAATGTTGTTTCTTTACAAGCAACCTTCGGCCTCGAAGAGGCAATGTCCTGGCGAAGCGTTGTTACTTGTTGTAAAGGTTGTTTTAGTTGTTTTCTTAACTCAACCTAATGACATTGAGGATATTGAGTTGACAAAGCAAACTTGGTTGTAAAATATTGTAAAAGTTGTATCGGTTGTCTTCTTAGCATGTCCTAACATTGTCAAAGAAATGAGAGAAAAGACTTCATTTGTCAAACCCTTAAACGAAAGAAAAATCATGGATGAAAAGAAAAGACAGGTATGGCGCTTCGTCATTCAGACCGCCATCTCGATCCTCACGGCCATCGCCACGGCCCTCGGCGTGACGAGCTGCATGGCGGGCGTATAGCCCTCGGGCTTAGGCTTTGCAGCGCGCCCAGCACAGTGCAGCACGGCCATCACAAACGCAGTACGCCAGCACAACGCGGTGCGGCCACCCACAAACGCAACACGCCCCAAGGCAGGGCCTTGGGGCGTGCGTATGAAGAAGTCGTACCGACGATGTGATGAAAAGTCCGAGTATAAACGATATGAGTGCTCCTTGTCGTTTGTAATCCACCGGCCTTGCGGCTTAGTCGCGGAGATGCGATTTATGTGGCCCGCCATTGACTTTAAGGAAGCGGTCTCGGTTTTTCTGTTTTATTTGATGACTATCCCGATCGAATCGATACGACCCTTTTTTCTTCTTTCTTGCGTGCAAAGTTAGCATATTATCTCGTTATCACCAAACAATACGCCCACTTTTTCTCCATTTCCCACGATTTTCTTACATCGCTGCGTCGAGCAGGATTTCGGAAAGGGTGGGGTGGATGTGGATCGTGTCGTGGAGATCCTCGACCGTCGCCTCGCGGCAGATGAGGGCGGAGACCTCCTGGACGATGTCGGCGGCATGGGCGCCATAGACGTGGCATCCCAGCAACTTGCCATCCTCGGCGACAAAGAGCTTGAGCAGTCCCTCCGTCTCCTCCATCGCCACGGCCTTGCCATTGCTGCGATAGAACGACTTGCGCACGGTGTAGGGCGCGCCGCTCTGCTTCAGCTGGTCCTCGGTGGGACCCACGCAGGCTGCCTCAGGATAGGTGAAGATGGCGCTGGGGACGACGTCGAGGCGGATGCCGTCGGTCTTGCCCAGGATATGGTTGACGGCACGCAGGCCCTGTGCTTCGGCGGCATGGGCGAGCTGGACGCGACCGTTGACGTCGCCGATGGCATAGACGCCGGGGACGTTGGTCTGCATGTTGTCATCGACGCTGATGCCCTTGCGGTCGTAGGCGACGCCAGCAGCCTCCAGGTTGAGGTGGTCCATGTTGGCACCGCGGCCCGTGGCGACGAGGACGACGTCGGCTTCCAAATCGACGCGCTGACCCTTGCGCTCGAAGGTCACGATGGCCGTGTCCTTGCCTTCCTCACCTTTGACGGTGCGGATATCCTGGACGCCACTCTGCATATAGAACTTGATGCCGCGCTTCTCCAGCGCCTTGCGCATGCGCTTGGCGATGTCGGCGTCGATGGGAGGGAGACACTCCTTGAGAAACTCCACCACCGTCACCTCGCTGCCAAACGTCTGGAAGGCGGAGGCAAACTCCATGCCGATCACGCCGGCACCGATGATGCAGAGGCGGCGCGGCACGAAGTCGATGTTGAGGAGCTCCGTGGAAGTCATGACGTTGCTACCGATGTGGGGATTGTCGTGCATGAAGGGCAGGATCTTCGACTGCGAACCCGTGGCGATGAGGATGTTCTTGGCCGTATATTGCTCCCCGTCGACCTCCACGGTGTGGGCGTTGACGAAGTGGGCCTCGCCCCTGACGAGGGTGATGCCGGGCTGCGAGAGCAGCGTTCCGATGCCTGAGACGAGCTGGGCCACGACCTGGTTCTTGCGCTCCAGGATGGGCTTGAAGTCGATGCCGTTCTCAGACTTCGGCACCAGCGGGTTGCGATAGAGGTCGGCGTCGTGGGCAAAGCTCTTCGTGGGGATGCAGCCCACGTTGAGGCACGTGCCACCCAGTTCGCCCTTCTCGATGATCACGACCTGGAGGCCGTGCTTGGCAGCATAGCCGGCGGTATGATAACCGCCGGGTCCTGCTCCGATGATGATCAGATCAGTCGTTGTCATGCTGCAGCTGCTTGAAAGTGGTGATCGGATGCTTGGCGGCCAGCACGTCATCGACGCGGCCGATCGGCGTGTTGTGGGGAGCCGACTTCACCTCCTCGGGCGTCTCGCGGGCCTCCTGGGCGATCTTGTGCATCACCGCGATGAAGCCGTCCATCGTCTCCTTGCTCTCGTTCTCCGTCGGCTCGATCATCAAGGCCTCGTGGAAGAGCAGCGGGAAGTAGATCGTCGGCGCGTGGTAGCCGTAGTCGAGCAGGCGCTTGGCCACGTCCATCGTCGTGACGCCCGTCGATTTGTCGCGCAGGCCGTTGAAGACAAACTCGTGCATGCAGGTTGTCGGGATCGGGAGTTCGAAGTCGTCCTTGAGCGACTCCTTGATATAGTTGGCGTTGAGCGTGGCGAGCGGGCCGACCTTCTTCACCTGGTCGCGGCCGAGCGTGAGCAGGTAGGTGTAGGCGCGCACGTTGACCAGGAAGTTGCCGAGGTAGGCACCGACGTGGTTGGCCTCCGTGGAATACTCGCCGTCGCAGGCGGGATTCTCTACGACGAAGCGGTCGCCATCCTTGACGACGTGGGGCTTCGGCAGGAACTGCTCCAGGCCCTTGCGCACACCGACGGGACCGTCGCCAGGACCACCGCCGCCATGAGGCGTGGAGAAGGTCTTGTGGAGGTTGATGTGCATCACGTCGAAGCCCATGTCGCCCGGACGAGCCACACCGAGGATCGGGTTGAAGTTGGCACCATCATAATAGAGGAGCGCGCCGCAGGCGTGGACGAGCTTGGCGATCTCGGGAATCTCCTTCTCGAAGAGGCCCAGCGTGTTGGGGTTGGTCATCATGATGGCGGCGATGTCATCGCCCAGGAGCGGCTTGAGGTCCTCGACATCGACGAGGCCCTCGGCGGTGCTCTTCACCTCGACGATATCCAGTCCGCAGACGGCAGCCGAGGCGGGGTTGGTGCCATGGGCCGAGTCGGGGACGATCACCTTCGTGCGCTTGACGTCGCCACGGCTCTGATGGTAGCTGCGGATGATCATCAGACCCGTCAGCTCGCCATGAGCACCAGCGCAGGGATTGAGCGTGAAGTCGTGGAGGCCGGCGAGCGTGGCGAGGCTGTGCTGGAGATTATAGACCACCTCCAGGGCACCCTGAGCCGTCTCGACGGGCTGCAGCGGGTGGAGGTTGTTGAAGCCCGGCAGGGCGGCCATCTCCTCGTTGATGATGGGGTTGTACTTCATCGTGCAGGAGCCCAGGGGATAGAAGCCGTTGAGCACACCGAAGTTGTTCTCGCTATGGTTGGTATAGTGGCGCACGACGGTCATCTCGTCGCACTCGGGCAGCTCGGCGTCCTGCTCGCGGCGCAGCCCGGCGGGCAGCTCGTGATGGGCGAAGCGGTTCTTCGGCAGCGAATAGGCACGACGGCCGGGGCGGGAAAGCTCAAAAATCAGATTTCCGTATAATTTGTTGTTCATCTTTCGTCCTCCTTATTTATTGTTCAAGATAGCGGTGAGTTGATCGATCTCCTCCAGCGTGCGCTTCTCGGTGACGGCGATGAGGAGCTTGTCGTCATCGACCTTGACGCCGGGCAGGATGCCCTGGGCGAGGCAGCGGTCGTAGAAGGCGTCGCGGTCCTCCACGCGGACGAGGAACTCATTGAAGAACGGCTGCTCATAGACGAGCGCAGCCTTGCCCGTGGCGACGAGCTTCTCGCAGAGCGTGTGGGCGCCGTCGAGGCCGATCTGGGCGGCCTCCTTGATGCCTTCCTTGCCCATGATGGAGCAATAGATGGTGGCGAAGAGCGCCATCAGGCTCTCGTTGGAGCAGATGTTGGACGTGGCCTTCTGGCGGCGGATATGCTGCTCGCGGGCCTGGAGCGTGAGGACGAAGGCGCGCTGGCCGCGGTTGTCCTTGGTCTTGCCGACGATGCGTCCGGGGATCTTGCGGATCAGCTTCTCCGTGCAGCACATGTAGCCGGCGTAGGGACCACCAAAGGCCATCGGCAGACCGAGGCTCTGGACATCGCCCACGGCGACGTCGGCTCCCCACTCGCCCGGCGTCTTCATCAGGGCGAGGTCGGCGATGACGCTGTTGAGGACGAAGAGGGCCTTCTTGTCGTGGCAGGCATCGGCCACGCCCGTGAAGTCCTCGACCACGCCGTAGTAGTTGGGCTGCTGGGCGATGAAGCCGGCGATGTGGCCCCCGGCGAGCTGGTTCTTGAGGTCCTCCTTGTCCGTCACGCCGTCCTTCTGGGCGATCTTCTGGAGCTTGATGCCGTGGAAGTGGGCGTAGGTTTTGAGGACGGCGACCGTCTTCGGGTCGAGCGTGGCGCTATAGGCCACGGTGTCGGCCTTGCGCGAGTTGGCGTAGGCCATCATCATGGCCTCGGCCGTGGCCGTCGTGCCGTCGTACATGGAGGCGTTGCTGATCGCCATGCCCGTCATCTCGGCCATCATCGACTGGAACTCGAAGATGTAGTGGAGCGTGCCCTGGGAGATCTCGGCCTGATACGGCGTGTAGGAGGTCAGAAACTCGCTGCGCTCCACGATGTTGGGCACAACGGAGGGCGTGTAGTGATCATAGACGCCAGCGCCAGCGAAGCAGGTGAACTGGGTGTTCTTCTGGGCGAGCTTGCCGAGCACGTCGCGCACTTCCTGCTCGCTCATGGCCTCCGGCATGTCGTATTCGCCCTTGAACTTCACCTCTTCGGGCAGACCTGCGTAGAGGTCTTCGAGGCTTCCGATGCCAATCTTGGCCAGCATCTGGCGGATGTCATCGTCGGTATGTGGAAAAAACTTATAGGTCATAGTTTAAATAGCAATATGTATAAGAGTAAATGTGAAAACGCTTGCCTGATGAGAAGAAAGGCTTCCACCAGACAAGCGTTAGGTGGGATCAGGGGGCGGGGATTAGTGCTCCTTGGCGCAGAACTCCTCGTAGGCCTTGGCGTCCATGAGGGAGTCGAGCTCGCTCTTGTCGCTCAGCTTCACCTTCATGATCCAGTTGCCGAAGGCGTCCTGGTTGATCAGCTCGGGCTGGTCCTCAAGGGCCTCGTTGACCTCAACGACCGTACCGGAGACGGGGCTCACCAGGTCGCTGGCGGCCTTGACGCTCTCCACGGCGCCGAAATCGTCCTCGGCGGCGAACTCGTCATCGACCTCGGGCATATCGACATAGACGATATTGCCCAGGCTCTCCTGTGCGTAGTCGGTGATACCTACATAGGCCTCATCGCCCTCAACCTTCACATACTCGTGGCTCTCGCTGTAGTAGAGCCCTTCAATTACTTTTGCCATAGTTTTTGTTATTGACACCCCCGCGGCCCGCGCCCCGGGAGGGGGTGGGGGAGTGGGGATGTGGTCATGAATTTTTAAATTGTTATCTGGAAAAAATGTTCTTGATAGATTACTTCTTGTAGTGCTTGTCGTAGAACTTCTTCTTGACGACAGTGCCGGGGAAGGTCTTCTTGCGGATCTGCACCTCCACGCGGTCGTCCATCTTGACGGAAGCATCGACCAGGGCCACGCAGCAGCTGCCCTCGGCGGAGATGAGGCGGTAGCCCGTCGTGACCTCGCCGACCTCCTGGCCGTCCTTGAGCACCTTGTAGCCATGGCGGGGCACGGCGTTGCCGTCGAGCTTGATGCCGCGCAGACGCTGGGCAGGACCCTCGGTCTTCTGCTTCAGCAGGGCCTCCTTGCCGATGAAGTCGTCCTTGTCAAACTTCACGAACATGCTCAGGCCGGCCATCACCGGGGTGATCTTGTCGCTCAGCTCGTCGCCGTAGAGGGGTAGGCCCACCTCGAAGCGCAGGGTGTCGCGGCAACCGAGACCGCAGGGCTTCACGCCAGCCTCGATCAGCTTGTCCCAGCAGCGGCGGATGTACTCGTGGGAACCGTAGAGCTCGAAACCGTCCTCGCCCGTATAGCCCGTGCGGGAGATGATGATGGTCTCGCCGTCCTTCTCCAGCGTCTTCACCTCGTAGAACTTCAGGTCGCTGCAGGCAATCTCCAGCACCTTCTCGATCGTGGCCTCGGCCTCGGGACCCTGGATGGCGAGCTGGCCGTAGTAGTCGCTCTCGTGGCTCAGCACGACGTCGAAGCCCTCGGTCTGCTTCTTGAACCACTCCACGTCCTTGTCGATGTTGGCGGCGTTGATCGTGAAGATGTAGTGGTTCTCCTCCAACTTGCAGATGCAGGTGTCATCGACCACGCCACCGTCCTCGTAGCAGAACATACCGTAGATCACCTTGCCAGAAGCCATCGGACGGACGTCGTTGGTGAAAATGTAGTTGACGTACTTCTCGGCCTCGGGACCGGTGATGCGCACCTCGCCCATGTGGCTCACGTCGAACATACCGACGTGCTGGCGAACGGCATTGTGCTCGTCAATAATGCCACTATACTGGATCGGCATGTCAAAACCGCCGAACGGGGACATCAGGGCTCCCAAAGCCACATGCTTATCATGAAGACAAGTCTCTTTCATCACTATATCCTTTCTTTAATTATTTAGTTATTTTGCGTTATTGATTTCAGCGCAAAATTACAAAAACATTTTTGAGGGTACAAACTATTTGGTTTGTTTTTTCGTTAAAAACATTAAATCCGTCACTTTGAACCTAAGTGGTTTAAATTCAGTCCAAAGCGAAACGTTTTTGGCCATGCAGGTCGTTTCGAGTAAGGTAAATCGGGGAAACGCCAACACTTTGACAAGTGGACGGGGAAATATCTTGCTCGCCCATTAAAAAAAACATAATTTCTGAGGGCAAAATGATAGGCCGGGGCCGGGGTGGTGAGGGCAAAATGAGAAAAAGAAACCCTGCAAGCGGGAGATTTCTCAGAAAAACGCACCACCAACTATTGCACGTCACGAACCATTGTCGTAACTTTGCACCCCCAGCCGACGCAGCAGCTCGGCGAAGGACGAAGAACAAGCAACGCAATAGTCATATATTTATATATAGAGCGACATTTGCAATAGTCACTTTTAGAATCATTGATAAAATATGGAATCAAAGCAAGACATCAACGACTTCGAACAGGCGCTACGCACCGACCTCCACCAGTATCTCCTCTCCCTCGACAAGGTGGATGAGCGTCTGCCCGAGGCGCCGGACATCGAGGGGCTGTGGCCGAAGATCGGCGAGAGCTATCTGCCCGACGGGATGCGGGAGTTTGCCGACTATCCGACGGTCTCGCTCGGCTGGACGATGTTCCTGGGCATGGCGATAGCAAAATACTGGGACACGGACTGGGAACTCTACAGCAAGGTGGCGGATTTGTACCATTATCTAAGGGACCAGCGCGACTACGATCACCTTGACGACCATATCTGTGAGAAGGTGCTGCTGCTGACGGAGGAGGAGCGACAGGCGATGGTCAACGTCGTGGCCGAATGCGCCGCACGCACCTATCACCAGCTCTGCCACGGCAGTCTCCAGCCTGGCACGCCCGAAGCCTTCCGGGGCTATGTGGCGGCGCTCCACCAGCTCTACCTCATGGGCATGGCGATGGAACTGAAACGGCTGGGCTATCACATGACGAAGTGGGGCTAAGGACTGTGCCAAGGGGGATAAGGTTTTGCGCAGAGGGGCTAAGGACTGTGCCAAAAGGGATATTTATTTGTGGCAGCAAACCACATTCCTCGTTAAAATACTTTAATGAGTGATGGTCGTTTGGTGTTTTCTTCATAACTTTACCCCCTGATTTTATGAAATAATTCGGTAAAATGAGTAAATATAGATACCTGACGGTCCTCTTGGCCTTGTCCTTGGCGTTCTGCCTAAGCTCCTGCTTCAAGGACGAGCCGCTCAACGCGGAATGCGACATCGAGCAGGCCTATCTGCGCGCGGGCGACCACCTGGGCAGTTGGTTTCTCTTCGATTCCGACACGCTGCGCAACGTGCAGTCTGACCAGACGACGATAGAATTTACCATGAGCGGGCAGGCGGACCTCACGCACCTGGCTCCCTACTTCCGCATCAGTCCGGGTGCCACGATCTCGCCGGCCAGCGGCAGCGTACACGACTTCTCCCAGGGCGCCGTGGAATACACGGTCACATCGGAGGACGGCCAGTGGACGCGTACCTACCTCGTCAGTATCAAGAAGATGATCGAATTTGGCAGCGCCCATGACTTCGACTTTGAGCACTGCCATCTGGACAAGGGATTTTATGTTTGGACCGAACCGTGGCAGGACCAGGACGGACAGGTCACGCAGGAGCCGCTTTGGGCCACGGGCAACCCGGGCTACAAGATCAGCAACAGTTCGACGGCGCCGGAAAACTATCCCACGACGCCCACCGAGGCGGGACACGAGGGCAAGGGCGTGCGACTCATGACCTGCCGCACGAGCGGGCTCGCCGACATGGTGCAGAAACCCATTGCGGCTGGCAATCTCTTCATCGGCCAGTTTGACCCGTCCGACGCGCTGCGCGACGCGATGTCGGCCACGAAGTTTGGCCGCCCGTTCAGTTTCGACACGCCGCCCAAGGTCTTCACGGGCTGGTATAAGTACAAGGCTGGCCCGCAGTTTACCGACCGCTTCATGAACGTGTTGGAGCAGCGCGACTACGGCACGATCTACGCCGTGCTCTACGACAATCACAACGCCAAGGGCGAGGCCATCTGCCTCTATGGCGACAACGTGCAGACCAGCGACCGGGTCGTGGCGCTCGCCCGCCTCGACAATATCGACGACACGCCGGAGTGGACTCCCTTCACGCTCAATTTCATCTATCGCAAGGCCGTGGACGCTCAGAAACTCAGGACGGGAGGCTATAGCCTGGCCATCGTCTGCTCGTCGAGCACGAGCGGTGCCGAGTTTATGGGGGCCGTCGGCAGCACGCTGTGGGTGGACCAGTTTAGGGTGGTCTGCGAATAGCGACTATTTTAGAATCGACTATTTGGGGAATCTACCATTTGGGGAACCACCCATTTGGGAAATCCACCATTTGGAGAACCCACTATAAATAGGAAATGTAAGAACAGAGACTACGATGAGAAAAATCATACTTGGGGCCCTGCTGGCGACGATCAGTCTCGGCGCATGGGCAGGCGAGAAAGACCAGGTGGGTGGGAGCGCATGGAACCGCTTCCTCCACGGCTACCGCTACCACGCCCACGTCGGCTACCACATCGGTGGCACGGCGCCCATAGGAATGCCGGCCTCGATACGCACGCTCCACAGCTATCGGCTGCGCCCCAACTTCGTCCTGGGCGTCGATGCCTACCACGCCATCTCGGGCAGGTGGGGATTCGTCGGCGGACTCCATTTCGAGGAGAAGGCGATGCGGACGGACGCGGGAGTGAAGGGCTACCACATGAGGATCGTGCGCGGGGGAGAGGAGCTGGAGGGCGTCTTCACGGGCAGCGTGGTGACGAAGGTGGACATGAGCCTGATCACCGTGCCGCTGCAGATCGCCTACGACCTCAGTCCGCACGTGCGACTGAAGGCGGGTCCCTACGTGAGCTACGTCACCTCGCGGAAGTTTGAGGGATGGGCCTACGACGGCTACCTGCGCCGACGCGAGGAGGGCCACGACAAGCACGATCCAACGGGACAGAAGGTGATGCTGGGCCACAACGACGGCGAGCGGGGCAACTATGATTTCTCCGACGACATGCGATCCTGGCAGATGGGCATAGACGTAGGCGCCGACTGGTATATCACGAAGCGCTGGGGAGCGAAGGCCGGACTGTCATGGGGACTGACGGGCATCTTCCACAGCGGTTTCGACACCATCGAGCAGACGATGTATCCCATCTATGGCACGATCGGCGTGGTCTATCAGCTGAAATAGGGATTTTCTCCCCTCCCTGCAGCCGTTGCGCTGCCAGGCCAAGGGTTCAGAGAAATCAATATCATCCGGTCCGCCCGTGGTGATCTCCTCGGACCCGAAGGGAGAATCAAGAGTGTGTAGAATAAAAGAAGCTATTCTTATAACAATAATTATTAATCAAAAAAGTTTAGATGAAAATGAAAAAGTTTTTTTATTTGATGGCCATGGTTTGCTCCATCGGCCTCCTGGCATCTTGTGGTGGTGATGATGATGATGAGGGTGGCGGCAGCGGACCCAGCGGAAAACGTTTGCCGGCCATCGAGGGCACATGGAACGTATGGAGCCAGGGTGATGACATCAATGGCTACAAGGGTTCTGCACAGATCACCTGGGAGGTGGTGGAGGACGCCAAGATCAACATCGACCTGGGTACGGGTACGGCAATGCCTATCCCCATCAAGACGACGCTTGTGCCCCTCGCCAACAGTATGGCCAACAAGTTCCTGCCCAGTCTGCTGAAGAGTGTCACCTTCACGGCCGACGGTCAGATCAACGCCATGGTGGCTGGCGATATCGACGATGGCCAAACCACGTTGTGGAGATCCATCAACGGCTATTCTTCCTACACCGTGATCAACGACCAGCTCATCATGCTCCACATCAATGCTGACAAGGCTACGGAGGGTATGGACGATCCCGAGCTCAAGGCGCAGGTCCGTGCTATCCTCGTCAAGTATAGCGCCATCCCCATCAACATCCGTTGGAATGGTCCCGACAATCCTTACTTCTATGTGGATAAGGCCTTCATTGAGCCGCTGATCGCCACGATGGTGGGCGTCGTCAACAAGATCCCAATCACGGACTTGGACGATGATGACATCAAGACCTTCAAGATGATCAAGGGCGTACTCAACCAGCTCCCTGCCATCATGGATCAGACCACGAAGTTTGAGGCGGGTATCGAGCTGACGCGCTAATCTTCCGCTCCCTTTCGGAGCAACCCTCCGCATTCTAACGGAGTAATATCGGAACAACATCGCCAAGGGGTGTGACAACGGCTTTCGCCATTGCCACACCCCTTTTCCGTATAGTTGCAAAGACTATATCGTTGCAAAGACTATATAGTTGAAAGGCCGTATTCTTGTTTTCCCTACTCAGCAAGGCCGTATAATGGTTATTCCTGCTGAGCAGGCCGTGTGGAAACAACCCAGTTACGCCATTCTCTGGGTAAACGCAAAAAGGCTTCCCCCAGCGATGTGGAGGAAGCCCTATGTCATGAGACGCTATCGGCCCGCAAGGCGGCAGGCCGACAGGTGGGAAGTCGATGGATTAGATGATATCGCTCCAGTCCTCCTGTGACTTGCGCAGGTAGCTCTGGTAGCGGCGCTTGGCACTCTTCTCCGTCTCGGCGAAGAGCTCGTCGGCCTCATCCTTGAACGCCTTCTTCAGCGAAGCGAAGCGAACCTCGCCCATGAGGTAATCCTGGAACTTATCCCACTGCGGCTCCTTGGAGTCGAGCGTGAACGGGTTCTTGCCCTCCTTGGCGTTGTTGGGGTTGTAGCGCCACAAGTGCCAGTAGCCACACTCAACGGCGAGAGCCTCCTCGTGCTGGCTGCGACCCATGTTGCGGCGATCCTTGGCCGTGCCCTTGATACCGTGGTTGATACACGGAGCGTAGGCGATGATGAGAGACGGACCATCGTAGGCCTCAGCCTCGCGGATAGCCTTCAGCGTCTGCTCGTTGTTGGCACCCATGGCGACCTGGGCCACATAGACGTAGCCGTAGGTGGTCTCCATCAGACCGAGGTCCTTCTTGCTCACGCGCTTGCCACTGGCGGCAAACTGAGCGATGGCGCCGAGCGGCGTGGACTTGGAAGACTGGCCACCGGTGTTGGAATAGACCTCCGTATCGAGGACGAGAATGTTGATGTCCTGACCCTGGGCGAGGA
>OLIL01000914.1_pt1 | contig 11894 bp, 8 predicted proteins | sample 1609701 | NCBI WGS metagenome assembly OLIL01 (sample SAMEA4350146, study PRJEB24818) | metagenome | biome: human; feature: gut; material: faeces | place: Denmark | collected 2013-09
TCTTTGGATGGTTATGCAAATCACAGCAGGATGCTACATTCTGTTTATTTCTAATTCGTAACCTCCTCTTTTTATGAGATAAAAACTTATCTCATTCTCAATCACTTATAAAAAATACGTACTTTCTTATGCCAAAACTTGCACCGGAAAGAGAAAACACATACTTTTGCAGTGTACTATTTAAGTAGTACACTATAACAAGAGAACAATAACGAATATAAACCAAAAACAGACAAGGATATGATTGAAGTACAGAACCTCAGCTTTTCCTACCCGGGCGCCTCAAGCAAGGTGTTCGACGGGTTCCAGCTTAAGCTCGAATCGGGCCATACCTATGGCCTCTTGGGGCGCAACGGAACGGGCAAGAGTACCCTACTCTACCTCGCCTCGGGACTACTCCGCCCCAAAAAGGGCCATCTCTATATCGACGGCATGGAATCGGCCCAGCGCGATCCGTTGATGCTCAGCCGCATCTTCCTCGTGCCGGAGGAGTTTTCGCTGCCCGAGATGTCGCTTCAGAAATACGTCTCGCTTATCCGTCCCTTCTACCCCCGCTTCAACGAGCAGGTGCTCAACGACTGCCTCTCGGCCTTCGAACTGCCCGACGTCCGCGACCTGCGCCAGCTCTCGATGGGTCAGAAGAAGAAAGTGTTTATGAGCGTCGCCCTTGCCGCAGGCACAGAGTGGCTGTTGATGGACGAGCCTACCAACGGCCTGGACATTCCCTCGAAAGCCACGTTTCGTCAAGTAGTGGCGAAGAACTTGTCGGACGACACGACACTCATCATCTCCACCCACCAGGTCCACGACGTAGAGCAGCTGATAGACCACGTCGTCATCCTCGACCAGTCGCGTCTACTTTGCGACGCAAGCGTGGGCGAGATCACGCAGCGCTACAGCTTTGAGACCCGACAGGCCAACGAAATGAGCAACGAAGTCCTTTACGCTGAACCGTCGCTCCAAGGCAACAACGTGATCGTCCCCCATGCAGCCAACGAGCCGGAGACACAACTCAACTTGGAGATGTTCTTCTCGGCCGTCACCTTAGGCAAGATTCAAATGTAAATTGTAGAACCCAACAAAAGAAACAGTATGACCCAGTTCAATATACAGCGCATGAAGCAATACGCCCAATGGCAGCTTGCCACTCACCGTGCCACCCTGCTAAAGATTACGGGCGTAGCCACATCCGCATTCATCCTCATGTTCCTCTTCGTCAAGTATGTCTCCCATAGAGACCTCCAGACGCAGAGCGACGACCTCACCCTGTTGTGGATAGGCTGCTTCGCCTTCTGCGGTGTCCAAGTGTTCCCCAACCTGCTAAGCAAGCAAGAGCGCACGTCGCTCCTCATGCTGCCGGCCTCCAATGCCGAGAAATTCCTCACCAGCTATATCGGCGTTTTGCTCACAGCCTTTGTCGTTCCCCTCGTCTCCTTCTTTGTGGCCGACGTGGTGCAATGGCTCATCTCGCTCTTGACCGACCACAAGCAAGCATTGCTGCTCACCCCGCTCGCCTTCTCCGACGCCCTCGACCTGCTAAGCAAGTTTTTTGGCGAGAACGCACAGATAGCATGGGCCGGACTTCCGAACATCCTCTGGCTCCACTCGTTCTATCTTCTAAGCGGCCTATTCTTCAAAAAGCTGCGCTGGCTATCGGCCACCATCACCCTGGGCGCCCTTGCCACCTTGACGACGATATCCATCGCCATCGGTGGCTTCCTATTCCTCGACACGCTGAAGGACAGCGATTACAGTATCGAGTTCGTGCCGTGGGCTGGAGACGCCCTCATGCACGGCACGTCCATCCTCTTCCTGCTGCTGACCGTGCTCAACTACTGGTTGTCATTTCGCATCTTCAAGCGCTTGCAGGTCATTAACAATCGCTTCTTCAATTGGTAAATATCATTAAAGACTAGGGGGCTTATGTCACAAAACTGCATTTTGCTGCGTATATAGGAAAGAGCGGCAGGTGCAAAACATGCTATCCCCCATAAAAGAAAGGGACAAGAATATGAAAACCATTTGCATCAAACTCATCGCCCTTGTCACCATCCTGGTGACCAGTAGTTGTAGGATCCACTCCACCCAAGAGGAGTTTGGCCCCAGCCGCAAGCAGAACGTCGCCGTAGCCGACTACGACGAAATAGACCTCTCAGGCGGTCTCCAGGTCGTCTATGCCGAAGGCACTACCCCCAAGGTGACGGTAGAAGGCCCGGAAAAACTGATCGGCTACGTAAAGGTAGTACAAAAGGGCAAGCGACTCTACTTCAGTTGCAAGCCTTTGCCCAACAAGGGTCCGAGGATTGGCAAGAACCCGATCGACCTGATCACGATCACCATCCAGTCGAAGTCACTTCGACGCGTAGAGGTGAGCGGCGCCTGCGACCTGAAGGCCAAGCACATCCAGACAGCTGACGACTTCAAGCTCAAGGCCAGTGGGGCAAGCGACCTGGAACTGGGCACGCTCCGTTGTGCCAAGACCCATATAGAGGCTGATGGCGCATCCGATATCGATATTGATCACATCGCTTGCGGCGAAGTCAATTTGCAATCATCAGGCGCCAGCGACATTCAGCTGAAGAACGTAGAAAGTCGCGAGCTCAACGCAAGGCTGAGCGGAGCGAGCGAACTGGAGGCTTCCCTCACGGGCGTGGAGACCATCAAGGCAGACCTTAGCGGCGCTAGCGAGGCCGACTTGAAGTTCAACAACTGCGGCACAGCCCTCCTCTCGGCCAGCGGGGCGAGCAACGTGGACCTCTCGGGCACGATCCGCTCGCTGACGAAGAACGTCGGCACGGGCAGCAACGTCAAGGAAGAAAAACTGACCATTGGTCGCTAATCTCAAGCAAGGAAAGGACTACAGTTATGAGTTTCACGAATAACAAGGCCATTTTCGAGCAAATAGCCGACCGTCTGGCCGACGAGATCATGGCGGAGAACTATCCGCCTGGCGGACGGATACCCAGCGTCCGAGAGTATGCGGCTCTGCTACAGGTCAATACCAATACCGCCATCAAAGGCTACGAACTGCTCGCCCGCGAGGGAATCATCTTCAACAAGCGTGGCATGGGCTATTTTGTCGCCGAGGATGCACGCCACCACATCGCCCAAAGACGGCAGGAGGAGTTTATGGAGACCACCCTGCCCGAACTGTTCCGCCAGATGCGGCTGCTCAACATCAGTATCGATGAAGTAGCCCAAAAGCGGGAAGAAAGCAAAAGGGAATAATACCCGCCTCCTCCCCTCTCCTATCGGGAGGGGAGGAGACGCAACAAGAGATATTAAAGACAACAAAGAACGATTCATCATGGGAAGAGACAACACCAAAGGCAAAATACAGAGGACAATCCTCCACCATTTGTCATGGAGAGGGATGGCCGCAAGCCTCGCCATGGCCGCCCTTCCAGCCGCAGCAGCTGAACCCGACTCGCTGGCCATCGACACGATGTCCTACGACCTGGGAGACGTCACGGTAACGGCCCAGCGCAAACTCGTCAAGAACGACATCGACAAGCTGACCTACGACGTGGCCAACGACGAGACGGCACGCACCAAGAACACGCTTGACATGCTCCGTTCCGTGCCCCTCGTGACCATAGACGGTCAAGAAAACATCAGCATCAAGGGATCGCCCTCGTTCAAGGTCTATCGCAACGGCCACCCCGACCCCACCCTCTCCTCACAAAACCTCAAGGACGTGCTCAAGTCGATCCCTGCCTCACAGATCAAGAAGGTGGAGGTCATCACCGACCCTGGCGCCAAAGAAGATGCCGAGGGCACACAATATATCCTCAACCTCGTCATGCAGAACAACTCCCACCTGGCAGGCGTGACGGGCACGGTGTCGGCCAACTACAACCCCTTGCGCCAAGGGCCGGGCATGGGTACTATGCTGACGATACAGAAAGGCAAGTTGGCCACGTCCATCAACTATGGATACCAGCACGACAAGAAAGACCAAGGCAACGACGCGACCCGCCAGTACCTGAAAACGGACCAGACGATGGAGTCGCGCTCACGCAATACCGTGATGACAAACGTCCATTACGGCAACATCAGCGCAAGCTACGAGGTCGATTCGCTCAACCTTCTGACTCTCAACTTTGGTGGCTACTACTACAATGCAGGCATCGGAAGCGTGAACGGATACGAGCGGATGACCAATGGCGACGGACAGTTGGCCTACTTCTACAATGTCAACGCCCAGCTCCCGACCTACTACGCCTACAACTTCGGAGGACGACTGGACTACCAACACAAGACCCGCAAGGAGGGAGAGGTGTTCACCGCATCCTATCAGTTGCAGACCACCCGCTCCCACCAGGACAAGACCGAGCAATACCTGAACATCTTCAACCTGCCCGTCAGCTACACAGGCTACGAAAACAACAGCCGCACGCAGTTTGACGAGCATACCTTCCAGCTCGACTACGTACGCCCGCTAGGGAAGTGGTTCAAGTGGAATGCGGGTGCGAAATACATCTTCCGCACGAGTGAGTCGGACGTATGGCTGACCTATACGGGGGCGGAGGAGATGAACCAGCACTCCCTCTTCCAGCACAACACCCAGATAGCAGCAGCCTACACGGAGTGGCTCTACTCGGGCAGCAAGATCCAGGCACGAGTAGGCTTGCGCTATGAATATAGTTTCTTGAAGGCAGAATACCCCGACGGATCGCAGTCTGACTTCCACAAGCGGCTCAACGACTGGGTGCCCTCGGTTTCCGTGCGCTACGCCCTGACGGACGCGCAGTCGCTGAAGCTCTCGTTCTCATCCAACATCAACCGCCCTGGCATCGACTACCTCAACCCCGCCGAAGAAAGGAGCCCCAACTCCCTGAGTTATGGCAACCCGGGGCTGAACAGCTCGCGCAACTACAACCTGCAACTGGAGTACAACTACATCACGACCAAGGCTACCTGGATGGGTGGCGTCAGCCATACGTTCTGCAACAACCAGATCGGACAGTTGTGGTTTGACCAAAACGGCCTCTCCGTCACGACCTATGGCGACCTTCTCCACAGCCGCAGCTGGATGCTCTGGGCCTACGTGCAGACCGCCCTTTGGCGAGGCGCCAACCTGGGTGGAGGTCCCAACATTTTCTATCTCACCAAGAAGGACAGCCAGACGGGGCTTGAGCATAGCAGATGGAGCAGCTGGAACACCATCAACTTCACCCAGAAGCTGCCCTGGAAACTCACCTTCGGCCTCAAAGGAGGTTTCAATATCGGCAACGAGGTGGAGAGCGTCTATTCCTACTCCGAACCTTCGTACTACTGGAGCGCCTCGCTCAGCCGTTCCTTCCTCAAGGAAGACCGTCTGTCGGTACGCCTGTCGGCAGGCAACCTCTTTGGCCCAGACCTGCGCTCCTATCCCTCCCACACCGTCCAGGGCGACTTCCGTGGCACCCAGACATGGCTGGGCTCACAACGACATGTGGGCATCAGCATCTCGTGGCGCTTTGGTTCGCTCCGCGGAGGTGTGAAGTCCGTGGACCGCACCATCGAGAACGACGATATAGTGGGCGGCATCTCGACAGGAGGCGGCAACAAGCAATAGTTTAGTCGATTACCCAAACGACCGCGCACGCATTGGAATGGTCAAACTATGGCACGACATTCCGATGGGTGCGCTTTTTTGTGCTCATCCGGCTGGGGTGGTTAGCGTTCTTTCAATACTGCCTGCTTATGAAGCAAACAACAAGTACAGTATATCCGCCCCGCAAGGATTGGAAATACTATCACAAAAAAGGCACCCTGCCCTCGATGAAGAGGACCGGATGCCAAAAACTTCACATTATGAAAATTTAAAACACTTAGCCTGGCTTAAGCCTCGCCCTTCGGCGTACCGAACGGGGCGACGGTGCGAGCACCACCCTGCTGCGGCAATTCAATTTTGCCAAACTCCTTCTCGTAGCGAGTGATGTTGTCGTTGAGGGCTGCGAGCAGACGCTTGGCGTGCTCCGGAGCGAGGATCACGCGCGAACCGACCTGTGCCTTCGGCATGCCGGGAAGCAACATGGCGAAATCAGCTACAAACTCGTTCTTCGAGTGAGAGATGATTGCGAAGTTAGAATATATGCCCTTGGATACCTCGGGGCTGAGGTCGATCTGCAAGCCTTGCTGCTGCGGCTTCTGGTTGTTGTCCATTGTCTTGTTATTTTTTCGTTAGTATTGATATGTTTTGGTATGCAAAGTTAAGAAAAAAAATGGGGAGTGCCAAACAAAAAGGCAGAAAAAGCCCACAAAAATTCTTACCCCACCAGCATTTCCCTTTTCCCATGGGGTGGAAAAGAAGTCAAGGCCACCTCGCCTGCCCTTGCGGGAGGAGAGATGGCCTTGGTCTTTAGTATCTGTTGCCGCAGACGACGCGGCTCTTCGTCATGTTGCGAGGAGCGCGCCATGCGGATCAACCTTCGGCGTTCTTGAGACCCTCGGGAAACCTGAGAGATCTGCTTTCTTGAGACCCCTCGGGAAACTTGAGAGCTCCGCGGTCTTTAGAACTCGGCGTTCTTCGGCGTGCGTGCGAAGGGGATGACGTCGCGGATGTTCTGCATACCCGTGACGAAGAGGATGAGGCGCTCGAAGCCCAGTCCGAAACCGCCGTGGGGGCAGGAGCCATAGCGACGCGTGTCGAGATACCAGTCGTAGGAGCTGGCCTTCATGCCGCGGGCCTCAATCTCGGCCACGAGCTTGTCGTAGTTCTCCTCGCGCACGGATCCACCGATGATCTCGCCGATGCGCGGGAAGAGGACGTCCGTGCCCTGCATGGTCTTGTCGTCGGCATTCTTCTTCATATAGAAGGCCTTGATCTCCTTCGGATAGTCGGTCATGATGACGGGGCGCTTGAAGTGCTCCTCCACCAAGTAGCGCTCGTGCTCGCTCGACAGGTCCATACCCCAACCCGTGATGGGGAACTCAAACTTGCGACCGTTCTTGACCGCCTCCTCCAGGATGTTGATACCCTCGGTGTAGGTCAGTCTGACGAAGTCCTCCTTGACTACCGACTCGAGCGTGGCGATGAGCTGCTTGTCGATCATCTTGTTGAGGAACTCCAGGTCGTCGCGGCAGTTGTCCAGGGCCCAGTTGACGCAATACTTGATGAAGTCCTCCTCGAGGTCCATCAGTCCCTCCTGGTCGAGGAAGGCGACCTCTGGCTCCACCATCCAGAACTCGGCCAGGTGGCGCGGCGTGTTGCTGTTCTCGGCACGGAAGGTCGGTCCGAAAGTATAGATAGCGCCGAGGGCCGTGGCTCCAAGCTCACCCTCGAGCTGGCCGCTCACGGTGAGGTTGGTCTTCGTTCCAAAGAAGTCCTTGGAGTAGTCCACCTCTCCCGCCTTGGCGACACGGTCGAGGTCGAGCGTCGTCACCTGGAACATGTTGCCCGCGCCCTCGCAGTCGCTGGCCGTCACGATCGGCGTGTGGAAATAGTAGAATCCATGATCGTGGAAGTACTTATGGATGGCGATGGCCATGTTGTGGCGGATGCGGAAGACGGCGCCAAAGGTGTTGGTGCGCAGGCGCAGATGGGCATACTTGCGCATGTACTCGAAGCTCTGACCCTTCTTCTGCATGGGGTAGTCGGCCGGGCAAAGACCATAGACCTCGATCTCCTTACATTGGATCTCGCTGGTCTGCCCCTTGCCCTGACTCTCCACGAGCGTGCCGACCACACTGAGGCAGGCTCCCGTGGTGATGCTCTTGAGCGTCTCAGCATCCACCGTGGCCGGATCTACCACCACCTGGATGTTATTGATCGTCGAGCCATCGTTGAGGGCAATGAAATCTACGGCCTTGCTGCTGCGATGCGAGCGCACCCAGCCCTTCACATTTATGTCTTTTCCGAAGTCGGTACACTTGAGTGCATCGACCACTTTTGTTCTTTTCATCTCTTGTGTTGTTTGAAGATTGTTGCTCTCTACAAGCATCCCCATCCCCCAATTCTCCACAGAGCGCTGGTAGTGTTCATGCGGAACTACAATCCGCACGGCTCCCCGAGGCCCTATATATATAAGGAGAAGACGGGATGAGGGTGTTGTGAGATGAGTACTTATTCGAATGCGCCCATACGCAGCATCTCCACCTCCTTCTGGGTGAGGAAACGCCAGTCGCCGCGGCGCAGATTCTTCTTCGTCAAACCGGCAAACTGCACGCGGTCGAGCTTCACCACACGATAGCCAAGGCTCTCGAAGATGCGGCGCACGATGCGGTTCTTGCCGCTGTGGATCTCGATGCCGACCTGCTTCTCGTCCGTCGGGCTGGCATACTCGATGGCGTCAGCATGCACCTCGCCGTCCTCCAGCTCGATGCCCTCGGCGATCTTCTGCAGGTCCGTGGCCGTGACGGGCTTGTCGAGATAGACGTGATAGACCTTCTTCTTGAGGAACTTCGGATGGGTCAGCTTGCTGGCCAAGTCGCCATCGTTGGTCAGAAGCAGCACACCCGTGGTGTTGCGGTCGAGACGTCCTACGGGGTAGATACGCTCCTCGCAAGCGTTCTTCACCAGGTCCATGACGGTCTTGCGCTGCTGCGGATCGTCGCTCGTGGTGACATAGTCCTTCGGCTTGTTGAGCAGCACATAGACCTTCTTCTCCATCGTGACGGGCTGGTCGCGGAACTTCACCTCGTCGGAGCGCAAGACCTTCGTGCCAAGCTCTGTGACTACCGTGCCATTGACCAGCACGGCACCAGCCTGGATATATTCGTCGGCCTCACGGCGAGAGCAAACTCCGGCGTTGGCCAGATACTTGTTCAGGCGAATCGGCTCGTTGGGATCGATGTTCTCCTCCTTATATTCGATACGCTTCTTGAGCGAATACTTCGCGTTGGGATTGTAGCCCGGCGTATGCTGCCTGCGGGGCTGTCCGTAGCCGCCACGCTGCTGATAGCCGCCCTGCTGGAAGCCCTCCTGCTGATAGCCGCCCTGCTGGTAGCCCCGCTGCTGATAGCCGCGCTGCTGATAGCCACCCTGCTGGCGCTGCTGGTAGCCGCCCTGCTGACGCTGCTGGTAGCCGCCCTGCTGGCGCTGCTGATAGCCACCCTGCAGACGCTGCTGATAGCCGCCCTGCTGCTGACGCGGCTGATAGCCCTCCTGCTGCTGACGCGGCTGATAACCATCCTGCTGCTGACGCGGCTGATAACCGCCCTGCTGCTGGCGCTGCTGGTAGCCGCCCTGCTGGCGCTGCTGGTAGCCACCCTGCTGGCGCTGCTGATAGCCGCCCTGCTGACGCTGACGGGGCTGGTAGCCACCCTGCTGACGCTGCTGGTAGCCACCCTGATAATTGTTTCTCGGGCGATAGCCGCCCTGATACTGTCCGCCCTGCGCGCCCTGGAGTCCTGCTCCGAAGCCTTCTGGACGGAAGCCGCCCTCGCCACCTTGGTTGCTGCGGTCGCTGCTGTAAGCGCGCTGCGAGTGGATGCGCGGACGCTGAGGCCGCGATGAGCGATAATCCTTCTGCTCACTATTACCCTGACTCTCAGAAGAGTTGGCCTCGCGGCCACGCTCATCCTGTCCGTAAACGGGTTCCTGCTTGTTCTCTAATTCTTCTGCCATAACAGTATTGTTTTGAATGATAGATATGGCCTCACGGCCAAGTAATATATAAAATTGTCTTGATTAGATACCTGTGTAGTTGTGCGGCGTGATGGCGAGCAGTTCCTTGCGCACCTCGTCGCTGACGTTGAGCGTGGCGATGAAGTCGTGGATGGTCTGCTCCGTCACCTTCTCGTTGCCACGGGTAAGCTGCTTCAGGGCCTCGTAGGGATGCGGGTAAGCCTCGCGACGCAAGATGGTCTGGATGGCCTCAGCCACGACGGGCCACATATTGTCAAGGTCCTGTGCGATTTTCTCCTTATTTAATATAAGTTTGCGAAGTCCCTTGAGGGTGCTCTGGATGGCGATGATGCTGTGGGCCACGGGCACGCCTACGTTGCGCAGCACGGTGCTGTCGGTCAGGTCGCGCTGCAGACGGCTCACGGGCAGCTTGGCGGCGAGGAACTGCAGCACGGCGTTGGCCACGCCGAGGTTGCCCTCGCTGTTCTCGAAGTCGATGGGGTTGACCTTGTGGGGCATGGCGCTCGAGCCGACCTCACCCTTCTTGATCTTCTGGTGAAAATACTCCATCGAGATATACATCCAGACGTCGCGGTCGAGATCGATCATGATGGTGTTGATACGGCGGATGGCATCGAAGATGCTGCCCAGGTGGTCGTAGTTGCTGATCTGCGTGGTCCATTGCTCGCGCTCCAGTCCGAGTTTCTCGGAGACGAAGCGGTTGGCGAAGGCGCGCCAGTCGTACTCGGGGTAGGCGACGTGGTGGGCGTTGAAATTGCCCGTGGCGCCACCAAACTTTGCCGTGAACTTGCAGGCCTTGAGGGCGTCGAGCTGCTCGCGCAGGCGATAGACATAGACCTCGATTTCCTTGCCCAGGCGCGTCGGCGAGGCGGGCTGGCCATGGGTCTTGGCGAGCATCGGCACGTCCTTCCACTCCTCGGCATAAGCCTGGAGCTGGTCGATGAGCTCCTCGACCTGGGGATAATAGACCTCCAGGAGCGACTCCTTGATGGACAGGGGCACGCTCGTGTTGTTGATGTCCTGCGAGGTGAGTCCGAAATGGATAAACTCCTTGTAGGCATCCAGTCCGCCGATGGCGTCAAACTGCTCCTTGATGAAATACTCCACGGCCTTGACGTCATGGTTGGTCACCTTCTCGATGTCCTTCACGCGGGCGGCATCCTCCTCCGTGAAATCGCGGTAGATGCTGCGAAGACGGTCGAAGAGGGCCGTGTCGAAGCCCTTGAGCTGCGGCAGGGGGAGCTCCACGAGCGTGATAAAGTATTCGATTTCCACGCGGACGCGATAACGTATCAGCGCAAACTCTGAGTAATAGTCGGCCAGGGGCTCGGTCTTGCCTCTGTAGCGTCCGTCAATAGGAGAAATGGCGGTCAATGTATCCAGCTTCATCATTATATATATTAAACGCTGCAAAATTACGAATTTTATTCCGTTCCGCTGCCATACGGGTGGCTAAAAGTCCTTAAAATCTCGCCTCTTTTCGTCAACGCCTCCTTTCTCCCCAAAAAATCTTTAATTTTGCAAGCATCTGTACCAAGCTTCACCACGAGCCCAACACAGACGACAAAACAACAAAGCAAGATGAAGAAAACTACTCGCTTATTTAAAATGGCATTTTAAACTTTTGTGGCAAAATATAAAATGCCATTTTAATAATACAGGATAGACAACGGCTATATAGCTTGTCATGAAAAGGAGGCTTGGAGAACCATCACGACCTCAATTGCATGATATCACAAAAAACACTTTGTTGGCTTTGTTTACCACTAAGACTCATCTAAAGTCACGTATTATGACAACACGCAGAAGACGGACGAAGCGGCCTTCTCATTGACAGAAATGCGGGAAAGGGCGAAGAAGATGGGCGCAGCAAGGACTTTTTGCCTGATTTTGATTTTGTTAAATGGATACGGAGAAATAGTTAATGGGGCGTTAATTCATGCTAATCGGCTTGCACTTGGCTGGACGGAAGGCTATTTTTGTATAGTGGCTGCGCCATGGCAATTTGCAAGCCAGCCATCAATCACATGAATTGCAGGGCGCGTCGAGTGGTTAAAATGTAAAATATAATCAAAAGAAACGATGACGAAAAAGTTAAATTTCTTATCAATCTCTTCGGTTGGGAGTCGGAAAAGACCGTTCTCGTATCGGTCTCGTATCAATCACGTATTGATCACGTATTGATCCCGTATCGATCCCGTATCGTTCTCCTATCGTTCTCCTATCGTTCTCGCTTCCGGAAGCGGAAACAATACGGAAACAATACGGAAACAATATGAGGTCGATATATGCTGGAAGGGAGGACGATACGTGGTGGGTA
>OLIL01000919.1_pt1 | contig 11842 bp, 4 predicted proteins | sample 1609701 | NCBI WGS metagenome assembly OLIL01 (sample SAMEA4350146, study PRJEB24818) | metagenome | biome: human; feature: gut; material: faeces | place: Denmark | collected 2013-09
ATTTATGTGTATACAATGAGAGTACAACCGAAAGACTAACCGTTTAAGCAATAGAGAGAGGATAATTAGCCTTTACCCTCTCTCCAATTCTATCAGAAACAAATATTTATTATTACCTAATTAATTCCATCCCGGGTTCTGATGTCCTTCCAACGCAGGATTAGCCTGAATTTCATCTAACGGGATAGGCCATAACAAAGCATATTCAGGAATGGCACCGGCTCTTGTGCTTCCATCTGGCTTGTTTTGGATTTGAGCCGATGCAAGAGCAGTCCATTTCAATTTTCCTGATTCTGTAGATGCTTCCGGATACAAACGAGTACGGCGAATGTCGTCCCAAATCTTAAATTCCAACGGTAACTCATGTAAACGTTCAGTCAAAATCGATTGTATTAAATCATTTCCTGTAGCCGTCTCATCTGCCAATCCAGCACGTTTACGCACTTGATTGAGATAATATTTAGCTCCACCGACAGCATTATCTTCATGATTTGTACGTGCCAGACCTTCGGCCGCAATCAGCAAGACTTCCGCAAAACGGAATACTGGCATATTATAATCACCGTCGTGACCACTAATCAAAGCATTTTCATCAAACCATGCCCAGTTGCCTGCATTGTTCAAAGTATAAGTCTTTCCTTCAGCATCGGTATATTGCTTAAAGAAGAACTGTTTCTCATGTCCTCGAATATCATTAGAGGCATAGCTGTTAAGCAACATATCACAGGGAAGGTATGCATTATACAGCACGTCTCCTCCCGGATGGAACACTCCCCACTGGAAAGCATCTGTTCCGATAGAACGGCAAGCATAAGAGTTACCTACACTATAATTGGTGTAATTGTATTCTTTAGCATAAATGATTTCAGCTGATTCTTTCGTTGTCTTAATCACATTATACGCAGAGTTCAAATCATCAGTCGTTCCATTCGGATGAATAAGTTCGTGAGGACTGTCATTGATCACTTTCAATGCCATCTGTGCAGCTTTTCCATAATAGTCTGCCCCTCCGTTTAACGGTGCACCAGCCCATTGTAGATAAACTTGTGCCAGCAAAGTCTGCGCCATTGCTCTGGTAACATAACAGCCATTTTCATAGAACGTTTTATTCGGCAATGCATCCCCGTTGACAATATCCAGCAAGTCGGCTTCAATTTTCTTATAAACCTCTTCAGCAGAAAGACGTTCTTTGTACATACCTTCTGTAGATGTGTAAGGTTCTGAAATATAAGGAACGCCACCAAATTCTTTGACCAGCCAAAAATACCCGTATGCACGGAAAAATTTACCTTGAGCCACATAATTATTAATAGTAGCTTCATCCAGCACACCGGTCATTGTCGGAATATTGGCAATAACAAAGTTGGCACGTGAAATACCTTTATAAAACTCATGCCAGTATTTCATTGCAATATCATCAAAAGATTCAATATTGAAGTTACACCCTTCGGATGCCGTAGTAAATGTTCTATCCTTACGCTTATCAACGTACAATCCGGACACAATACCACCCCACATTGTCGCTTTAGGAGTCCAGCCACCGCCTACATCAGTGTTGTGTAAATAAGGTACACCACCAAAATACAATGCGTTCACCCCCGACTCCGCATCAGCTTTCGTCTTCCAGAATTGGTCAGATGATTTCATATCCAATGGTTCTTCTTTCAGGAAATCGTCGCATGAATTCAGCAACACAGAAAGTGAACACATACAAAATGCAGATATATATACTTTTAATAGTTTCATAATTCTTATGGTTTTTATAACGGTGAATTAAAATGCTACATTAAGACCGAACGTAAACGTTCTCGGACGCGGATAGGTGAAGAATTGGCGGTTAGCCCCCCATTTGTTGTCACCTAAACGAGATGAGTTATCCGGATCGTATCCGTTATAGTCCTTAGAAGTAATCAGGAACGCGTTATTCACATTCGCATACAAACGCAATGAAGACAGACCGATCTTCTTAATCAATGTTGGATTGAAGGTATATCCGAGCTGAATCATGTTACAACGCAAATAAGAACCATTGCAAACCCAGTCATCATCTGCCTGGTTATTAGCTCCCTGACCAAAGTTATTCAGACGAATTGCCTGTTCTTTACCCGACGGATTGAGAGTTGGATGCCATGCTTCCTTATAAAGACGGTCTATACCGTTAGTTAGGAAACGGGCTACAGTAGAGTGATAATATTCTTGCATCACGTCTACCCCCCATGTAAACTGAAAGTCTAAAGTCAAATCAAATCCTTTATAATTGAAGGTATTGATAAATGAGCCCATCCAGTCAGGTAATCCGTTACCGATAATTTCGCGTTTCTTATAAGTTACCTTTTCACCGATAGTGGAAGGTATGTTCATTGTCTCCGGATCCCAGTTAGACGGAATACCATCGTAAATACCGGCACGCTTATAACCATAGAAAGAAGAAAGCTCTTCACCTTCACGGATCAACATATCGTAACCCACAAAACCATCGGTTGTAATCTGACGCTTACCGGTGACAGGATCAACAGATGCACTTTCATCCAGTTTCTCTACACGATTTTTGTTGAAACCTAAATTAAGAGTGGAAGTCCATTGGAAATCATGTGTCTGAATAGGATATGCTGTAACCAGAATATCTAAACCACGATTGGAAACGGCTCCAATATTATCCATAATGGAAGAGTAACCTGTTGATTCAGGAACCGGACGGTCGAGCAACAAATCCGAAGTATACTTATAATAATAGGAAATATCGAAATTCAGTCTGTTATTGAATAAACCCAACTCGAATCCTAAGTCCCACTGTCCTGTCTTTTCCCATTTCAGGTCCGGATTAGGCATATTGTCCAGATAAGACACTACATGCAGAGCATCACCAATGATCGTATTCGACTGGCTCACCGTAGCCAATGATTTATATGTACCAATTTCCGAATTACCTGTCAGACCGTAAGAAGTATGTAATTTCAGCTTGCTGATCAATGAGTTATCTTTCAAAAAGTCTTCATTAGAAATCATCCAACCCAAGCCGACTGACGGGAAAAATGCATATTTATTGTTCTGTCCGAATTTGGAAGAGCCATCATAACGACCGGTTACGGTAGCCATATACTTGTTGTCATAAGAATATGCCAGACGCAAGAAATAAGAGTTCATCGCCCACTTGTCGTAATCATTGCCTACAGAAGGACGGTTCGTTCCGGAACCTAAATTATAATATCCGTAGAAGTCATCAATATACTTACTGTCGGAAGCTTCGAATTTGGTATAATTATACTCTTGCCAAGACATACCCGCCATTGCATTAATGTGATGTTTGTTTATATCTTTCACATAAGTCAAATAGGTTTCTTCCTGCCAATACAAAGAGTTGGAGTTATTTGCAGAAGCTGCTCCCTCGGAACTTTGATTAATCATCGGACGCGGAGTGAACGGCGTATAGTTAGCATCACGATTATTGTGGTAGTCGATACCGAACTGGGTCTTCAAATCCAATCCTTTCATGAGATGGAAAGTCAAAGCAGCATTACCAAAAATCTGCGTACGATATTGCATAGCCTGCATCCGTTCGAGCAACTCAACGGGATTACCTACACCTTCCGGGCTGAATCCTTGTTTTCCGCTATTAGGATCAGTCTGATTATTGAGAATAGAGCTTGTATTAATAATGTTCGTCTGCGTATATTCACCATCCAGCTTAACCGGTAAGAAAGGCAACTGTTCGATCATCGTACGCAATGCGCCTTGTCCGTAAGGGTTATCAGAAGTTCTATTACCCCAAGTATGATTTACTAATAAATTAACGGAAGTAGACAGCCAATCAGTCGGTTTGTCATCATACGCCAATTTTGCATTGATACGTTTGAAGTAAGAATTCAACAAAATACCCTGTTGATCGGTATAATTGATGAATGCTCCGATAGAAGATCCTTCTCCTGTACGTTGGATACTGATCTGATGGTTATGAGAGATGGCAGTGCGGGATGCTTCATCCTGCCAGTTGGTATTATATTTCGGAGAACCGTCTGCATTGAACAAACGTTCGTCTGTGAATATCTGTGACAGATCAGTTGTGAAGTTCTTGCCTTGAAATTCGTTGGCATTTTCCAATCCCTGCTTGAAGGTAGACATCCATTCGTTAGCATCCATTACATCTATTTTTCTAGCCATCTTACCGATAGACAATGAACCATCATAGGAAACATGGACTCCTTTTCCTGCATTACCGCGCTTGGTAGTCACCATGATAACACCATTCGCACCACGGGCACCATAGATGGCAGCAGAGGAAGCATCTTTCAATACTTCGATAGATTCGATATCATTCGGATTAAGCAATTCGAAGTTTGAAATCACCACTCCATCTACTACGTACAGCGGTGATGCCGACGCGTTGATAGTAGAAATACCACGAATGATGACACGTGATTCTCCACCCGGCTGACCGGTATTAGAGAAGATATTCACACCGGCCACTTTACCCTTCAATCCGTCAAGCGCATTGAATGATTGTGCTTTCAGCATGTCTTTACCTTTGGCTGTGGAAATGGAACCCGTCAAGTCTGATTTGCGCATGGTACCATAACCTACAACGACTACTTCGTCCAGTGCTTTCGTATCCGATTGCAGAACTACGTTCAGAACATTACTCTTTAATTCCGAGACTTTAAATTCTTGTGTGATATAACCAATATACGAAAACACCAAGGTGGCATTGGAAGGAACAGAGAGAGTGTATTTACCGTTAATGTCAGTGATTGTTCCTGTACTACCGTTTTTAACTTTCACCGTACCACTGATAACCGCCTCTCCCTGATCATCGGTTACCGTACCGGAGATTGATTTTACAGATTGAGCATTCATGCCCAAACTCAACATCATACCTATTACAAATAAGGTAAGATACTTTAGTTTTTCATTCATAATTCCTTTAAATTTGATTAGTAATAAGGTTAATTCCCTTTAAAAAGATTGTTGCAAATAAAGGCTATTCGAATAAAAGTCCAATGCTCTACCTTGCCAAAAAAACGGCAAAATAAAGACACATATCTAAAGCACAGAATGGTAAATTAGAGCACAGATTAACACACTAATAATCAATACAATAAAATCGACAAAAGGAATTTAGAGCACAAGGTTGTGACAAACAAAGGTTCTTAATCAAATTCCGTGCTAGTAAAGCTCATTGAAAGGCCGATGGATAAAGGGATATCGGCATATTAGAAATAGCAAATAAATTATCCAAACTATATGCATCTTAAAGTACTCCGGAATAGCCATGAATAAGGTAATTGAACATAAATAAGTAGCACGGAATTTGAAGAAGAACCCAAACAAATAAATAATAATGTTTCCCAACTAATCACCTATACGAAAGAATTTAACCTGACAATCAGCATACCTTTCGCTGTTCCCGATAATCTTTCGGTGTCATCCCGAACCGACGGGTAAACTCTTTATAAAAATAAGACCGGCTGGAAATACCGACCTCCATAATAACATCTTGAATAGAAAGTTCTTCATCAAGTAACAGGCGGGCTGCCTTTTCCATACGGTAACTCTTTATTAAATCACCGGGAGCAGTATTGGAAATTTCCTTGAATTTACGATAGAACTGACGGGAACTCATTGCCATACGATCAGCGATCAACGTTGAGCCCAGTTCTTCCTTGTCCAGGTTTTCTTCAATCACCTTTAACAATTTACGAATAAAATCAGCTTGTTCGGTAGTTGTACAGACAATCTGTCCCGCCAAATCTCCCAGTTCCTCCATATATATCTGCTTCGCTTCCCGCTTTCCATAAATAGCATTATGGACAACTTCCCGCAAGAATAATATATCATAAGGAAGTACAATATAAGAATCAGACCACAAGATCAGTTCCCGCTGAATGGCCGAACCAACTTTCCAGGTTAACAATGGAATAAAAGCTGTCTTTGAAAGCAGAGTACGATTCCGGCTAACATACTCCATAAAAGTACTTTCAGCATTGGCATACATTGTCATATCCACTAATAATAGAGCCGGAGCCGACCGACGAATTTCGTCAAAAGCAAGCTGCACACTCTTTACTTGATGAACCACGTATTCATCAGCCAGGAAATTACTAATCAACCAAGTCATTTCATCTCTGTCTTCCAACAAAAGCACAGTTTTTTTCCCTTGTTCACCTGCTACTGTCAAGACCGCCGGTTCAAAGATAATCGTCAACCGACTACCACTCTCATCATCATCATAACGAAGAACGGCATGAATACGTTCCAAAGTTGACCGTACAAAACCTAAAAGTAAATGCACAACAAACACATGATCGGAATCTTTCTCCGTCACTGAAGAAGCTTTATCTGAAAGATATTCATACAACGCTTTCGCAGTAGCATCTTTAGAAGAAAAATGTAGCTGCATCTTACCATCCTGTTCTGACATTTCTACTATTACGCCATGAGTACCTTTCATTTCAGTAATCCGGAGATAGCAGCAATAAAGAATACTGTATAATGCATTCTTGTAAACTGGAAATGTTAAGTGTTCCGGAATCATTGACGATATAGAAGAATGATCAATCCCTTGTTCTTCCAACGTACGCAACACCTCTTGAGAAACTCCCTGTATACTCATACGTGCAGAAACAATAAACCGATCCGGAAAGAATTGTCTAAGTTCTTCCAAAAACAGAGCGTCAGGATTAAGAAGTGCGCTCATCACAGTTTCGCGTATCAGTGACACTTTCTCAAGACATTGCTCATAAGAAAGATTCTCAGCACGCAATTGGTCACAATAATTATAAATGAGAGTAAAATCTTCAAGCATCCTACGGTTTGTATATACAGTCTCGGATTTCCGGCAACTTTCTGTCCCCATCAGTGTTTTCATCATCCGTTCCTGAAGGTAGTTTTTGCGTAGTAAATATATCACGTACCCTAACAACAACAAGAAAATGACCAAATAAACAAAATAAGCCGCCACCGATCGATACCAGGGAGAAAGGATATATACCGGAATAGAAAAATGCCGATATTCCGTATCAAATACATCCCTCTTATAGCGTACCTTAAAGATATAATCACCTGCCGGCACTCCTGTATATGAGGCTTCATTAATACTACTAAAAGAGGTCCAATCCTTATCATATCCTTCCAACTGGTAAGAATATTCTATATCTTCTCCTGATAAAAAATCCGGAACAACAAAAGAAAGTGCAAATGAAACCTCCGTCCCCTTCAACTGTAATGCCTTACCATCGTCTGTATAGTAATCTCCATCCCCCTGAACCACTTGCGTATGTCCAACAGTCAACTTACGTAACAAAATATCCGGATAAAATTCCGGAGCAGCCTGCACCTCTTTATCCAAATAAAGCAACCCGTCAATCCCACCGAAAAAAAGCTCCTGTGTATATGGGCACATGTAATAAGCATCATCGCTAAACTCGCCGATTTGAACACCTGCACTGTAAAAGTAGGCATGTGATGAGCCATTTATCGGATTATATTTAATCAGCCCCCGATTCGTACCAAGCCATAAGAGTCCGTTCTCATCTTCAAGTACACCATGAATCATATCATTGAGCAAACCTTGCTCCCGTCCGATATAAGTAGCTTTCATCTGTTTTCCATTAGAATTCAGACATACCAACCCTGATGTTGTCCCTACATATAACAGCCCTTCTTTGGTCCGATACAGGCTAAGCACATCGTCTACCGACTTATGAAGCATTTCTTTCAAAGAAATCACTTTATATTCTTCAGTCCGCTTATCAAACCGTACGAGTCCTTTCTCCCGACTGCCAAGCCACAAAATAGAATCCCCTTCGGGCAGCATTGGATAGAACATCGTAATTTCTCGCTGACCGTGAAAAAAATGATAACTTTTCTGCGACTTGAAACGAATGGTACCTGCCTGCTTCTCAAGTATTAATTTATGAAAACCGGAACCGGCTGTCACCACATAAAGTACACTATCATTTTCCTCATAAATGCCATGTATCTCGGTGGGTTGTGCCGGCAGATTCTCCACAGAATGCAAAGCTTTGTCTTCAAAAGAATAGTAAAATAGTCCCGGATCTCCAGATCCTATCCAAAAGCCATCCATATAACGGCTTTGAACCAATTTATAAACAGGAAATTCTTTATTCCATCGTATATAAGACACAACATTTTGCTTACCTTCAGGAGAGTAAACTGTAACGGCAGAAGCCTCCTCATTCTCACGATAATCCGGTATATGCAACAGTCCATCACCCTTCGTCCCGAACCATAGCCCACCACTATTGTCTGTCATAACAGAACGTACCTGCCTGCTTAAGTTAGATGACAGTTGATTGAGCATCAAATTGGTGGCAATAGAATATTTCTTAGCATACATAATCGTTCCTTGTCCGTCCGAAGCAACCCATAAGACATTCTGATGAGGATCTCGATAAATACTATATATACGCACATTCCGGTCGACCACTTCTTCTTTATATTTTTGTGAAGTACGGAGACGGACTAACCCATTCGTTCGAAAACCAATAATAATATCTTCATAGAAAAGGGCTATTCCTGCAATAGTTCCATTCTTCTGCACTAATGAAGAAAGGTTACGAATATAAATTTTAGATTGTCGGGAAATATCATAAACATAAAGATCATGCTCACTATCGATGAAACAAAGAACGCCATTCTGATAAAAGACATCTTCAATAGGTTTCGCATGAAAATTAGTAGATAAAACAGTTGAATGAATTGATAATGTGTCACAATCAAAAGCATCCTGCGAAACCTGTAACAGCTCCCCTGTTTGTTGAGTGAAAATCCACAAAACACCATCATCCGTGACGAACGCCCGTTTATCCATATCCTCTACGGGTACTTTCAGATTCTTAATCTGTACAAATCGTTTATAAGATGTATTATAGTAGAAAATTCCACCATGACTCACCACCCATGTGTTTCCTTTAGAATTGGAATGTAGATAATAATCATCTGTAAAGTCATAATATCCGACAACTTGCCGTGAATCCTGTGAAAGACGATTGATCCCCAAATGGGTAGAAATCCACAAACAATTATTATCCGCCTGCTGAATAGAATGGATTACGTTGTTACTCAAAGCCTTGGGAGCTGAAAAATCGGAACGGAAAACTTCCATGCTTCTGCCGTCATAACAATTGACGCCATCGTAAGTACCGAACCACATCAACCCTGTATTGTCTTGAAAAAGACAAAGCACAGCGCTATTAGATAATCCTTGCTGATAATCTACTTTCCGGAAGATATATGAATCTTTACCGCCATCTGCCTGACAGATCAATGAATAAATCAATAGAACAAAAGGAAAAATCAAGCGCATTTTCATTGTGTTAATCATTAATATCATCTATTAAATATCAGGCAATCGCTTATATGTTTTGTTTCGCAGTGCGAAAAAAATAGCCATTAATAATCGATGTCTTTGATTCTCTTTACACAAAGATACGTTTTTATACGGAAAATGCAACTCTATTTTATCAAGTACCTCTATTTTTCAACAATTACTTCACTACTAAGTTCACACAATCTAAGAGTCTGCCTCTTCCATTTTTCAATGATCTCATCATTATAAATAATGCAATCAGTTTTATTTTCATGCCGTACGTTTATCAATATGCATATTTAAGCCATGTGTTTATCATTGATATAAGACCTATAAAGTTGTATACCAATTGATATTCTTGTGGTGTATCTATGCTAACGACGCAGAGAAGTAAGCTTTGTTGATTACTTCTCTCTCAACACTGCTTACTTCTCATGTAATCTATTAATAGAAAAGTTGCTCTTGATTAAGTCCAAACTTTCTTTTTATTAACAGTAAAGTTGCTTTTCATCCCTTCCAATCTATAAATGCAATCTTCATTTATAAAAACAAAGGTTCCGTTTTTAAAAACAAAGCTTGCATTTATAAAAATGAAGCTTTCATTTTAAGTTTGTAAATAACAAAAGAGAAGTTTACTATTAGACGAAAGGAAGTTTAGACTTAATCAAAAGAAACTTTATTGTTAATACTCAAGGAGAAGAGTAACTATTATCATTCAGTGGATATCATCCTAATAAAAAGTCTCGTATATCAATGAGACAACTTATTCAGTTATCTTTATGATATACGAGACTCAAATGTTATAAATAAAATCCTATTTTGCAGGATATTATTTTGCTAATTCATTAATCACATCCATTATCTTCTGACCGATTTCCTCGGCAGCTTCCATAGTAGAAGCTTCACTATACACACGGATGATCGGTTCTGTATTACTCTTGCGCAAATGTACCCATTTGTCAGCAAAGTCAATTTTCACACCGTCGATATCGTTGATTTCTTCGTTCTTATAGATTTCCTTTACTTTTGCAAGGATAGCATCTACATCGATTTCCGGAGTCAAGTCTACACGGTTTTTAGCAATGAAGTAAGGAGGATAAGTAGCACGGAGCTCGCTAACCTTCTTTCCTTCGTGAGCCAGATGGCTAAGGAATAATGCGATGCCTACCAATGCATCACGTCCGTAGTGACTGGCAGGATAAATTACTCCACCATTTCCCTCACCACCGATAACAGCATTGATTGCTTTCATCTTCGTTACCACATTTACTTCGCCTACGGCAGAAGCGCTGTATTCCATTCCATACTTGCGAGTTACATCACGCAAAGCACGGGTAGAGCTTAAATTAGAAACAGTGTTACCGGGGGTATGTTTCAGTACATAGTCGGCAACAGTAACCAATGTATATTCTTCACCGTACATTACGCCATTCTCGCAGATCATTGCCAGACGGTCAACATCGGGGTCTACAACAAAAGCTACATCGGCCTTTCCACCTTTCATTAAGTTCATGATGTCACCGAGGTTCTTTTCAAGCGGTTCGGGGTTGTGCTGGAAGTTTCCGGTAGGTTCACAGTAGAGTTTTTCTACATGTTTCACACCTAAACGTTCAAGAAGTTCGGGAAGAATGATACCGCCTACCGAGTTTACACAGTCAATGGCTACACGGAAATCTGCTTTTTTGATAGCTTCTACATCTACCAAGTCAAGAGCCAATACACTGTCGATATGTTTCTGGTTATAAGTCAGGTCTTTGCGGTAAGAACCCAAGTGATCTACGTCGGCATAGTCAAATTCTTCTGCTTCAGCAATACGAAGCACTTCGTTGCCTTCGGCTGCATTCAGAAATTCGCCATGTTCATTCAGTAACTTCAGTGCGTTCCACTGCTTAGGGTTATGAGAAGCTGTCAGGATGATACCGCCACAAGCGCCTTCCATTGTCACAGCAAGTTCTGTGGTCGGAGTAGAAGCAAGATCAATATCTACTACATCCCAGCCCATTCCCATTAATGTGCCGACTACTACGTTTTTTACCATTTCACCCGAGATGCGGGCATCGCGTCCCACAACAATCTTGTTGCTCTTCGCTTTGCAGGTCTTACGAATTAAAGTAGCATAAGCCGAGGTGAATTTTACAATGTCAAGCGGGTTCAGTCCTTCTCCCGCTCCTCCGCCGATGGTTCCGCGGATTCCAGAGATAGATTTGATTAGAGTCATAGGTTTTTAACTAAAAGATTTATCTAATGTTAGTGCTTTAGCTTTTTGCTTTCTCAAACTTCCAGATATCATAGAAATAAGGATTGACATATTGTTGTGCAGTTGTATGCCCCATCTTAGAAGGTACGATCAGACGTACATGGGCATTATTACGCAAATAAGGTAAGGCAATCAACCATCCGGATGGAATTGCAGTTCCATAGCCATTACTATTCCATAATAAATCATATTCCAAACTACCGGATAAAACGATTCCATAAACAGTAGACGCGTTTTGTACATAACGGAATGTTAATGGA
>OLIL01000923.1_pt1 | contig 11804 bp, 8 predicted proteins | sample 1609701 | NCBI WGS metagenome assembly OLIL01 (sample SAMEA4350146, study PRJEB24818) | metagenome | biome: human; feature: gut; material: faeces | place: Denmark | collected 2013-09
GTATTCATCATGGTAAGTAGCTCCAGCACCTTAATAACTGCGAGATGCGAGGCTCACAATGCTCATGGCAGAAGCGATCTCGAAATTCAAACTGACAAAAACTATTGGGTACTGGAATTCAAATATTGTCGAAAAGGCGCTTCTCCCGAAGCTCTCCTTCAAGAAGCCGTTCGTCAAATAAAGGCTCGGCAGTATGGAAGTCAGCTGCCACAGAGCAACTTGATAAGAGCAGCGTTGGTCTTCTCCCAAAAAGGGAGGAAATTCACTCATTGGGCTGAGGTTTGGGACTGATCTAATTTATTCTCAGTAAATTTTTTGCCTATACGATGTCCACTTAATTTCGCCAAGTCCACAAAAGTACAATTACACAAAAAAGGAACTAAACGGCAAGTTTTACAAATTCGGGAGCGCGAACAATATGTTCATATTTTCTCAACAGACAATCCGAGAACTCTACTCGAAAGAGCAATACAAAAACTTTCCTGCATAAGTAAAAAATACACCGCCCTGAAGAAATAACGTAATCCTTCAGGGCTGACCAGCATTAAAAAATTACTTCCAGTTTTCCAAAGCAGCCGCGTTCTTTCCCGCGACTCTTCCGAAAACCATTGCGTCAGCATTTGCGCAGGCGCCTTGGTAAGTCAGGCCCCAAGTAGAACCAAGCTCACCGGCAACATAAAGCCGCGGGATCGGCTCACCGAAAGGATCTAAAACTTCCGCCTTCACGGACTTCTTCGGGCCTCCCATCGTATGGTATGTAACAGGAACCAGTTTCACGGCGTAGAAAGGTCCTTCTTCAATCGGAGCTGACCAGCTCTTGACGTCACGTCCCACAAAGACTGCCTTCATATTCGGATCTGCTGTCAGCGTACGACCGTATTCTGTGTCAATTCCTTTTTCTCTTAAGTCGCTGTTCCAGCGCTTCACTGTTGCAACGAGCACTGCCGGGTCGGCAATGCCAAGTTTCTTTGCCAGCTCTTCAACCGTATCGGCTTTGATGATGACGCCGGAATCAATTTCTTTTTGATTGTCCTTGCTCCATTTATATCCTTCACAGTTGATAGCCCAGCCTGAACCGCCGTTGGAGATAAGCGGACCGGCTTTCAGATAGCTCGAGTCCATGATCATGTAGCATGGAATTCTCGGATAACGATGATTAATGGCGTCGAAATTATTGACAGCCATCCAAGAGCAGTGGTAATCCAATTTCTTCTCATTTACGAAGCGTTTGCCGTCTTGGTCGACCCAAATGAAGGCCGGCTGCCTTGTAACCATGGCAATACCTGCCTTAACTCCTGGTACCTGAATGCCTAAGGGTGCAGAAACCGAATTCATATGCCACAAGTCGCACCCCATGGACTGCGCCATCAAAAGTCCATCGCCGGTATGGGCAGGACTCCCGAGGTAAGCCATCGGATTGCCGTAAATGTAGCGAGCCATCAGTTCTGGATTAGATTGGAAGCCGCCGGTACAAATCACAACGGCTTTGTTGGCTTTTACAAAATAAGGCTTGCCCTCATATATAGCTTCGACACCCAAGACCTCGTTTCCTCTTCTGACCAACCTTCTGGCAGGACAATTAACAAGAACTGGGATATTTCTCGCCTTGACCGCGCGATCAAAGATTCCGAAGAGTCGGTCTCCGCCTTTCGCGCCGGGAACGTTTCTCATTGACATCTTGTTTACACAGTCTGCACCCGGCAGGTTTTGATAACCTGCATGACCGTAAACACTGATCTTTCCTTCCGGAGCCAACGAAGAAACATAGTCGCCCAAATGAAGAGACTCTTCGCAGAAAAGATCCAGAAGGTCCTTGTCCCACTCAGAGCGAGACAATTCATACAACGCTTTTTGGAACTTATAATAGTCTTCCTTGTTTGTCGGAACGACAAACCCACCGGAGGAGACAGATACGTTTCCTCCTCCGGCAGCTGTTTTCTCCAAAATAAGAACTTTTGCGCCGGCATCAGCCGCTGCGATCGCAGCATTGGAACCTGCATTGCCATAACCGAGGACAAGAACATCTGTCTCTTTGTCCCATTGCGGCATGTCCTCTGCGTGCGCTACTTCAATAGCAACGCTCATTCCAATAGGAACCGCCGCAAGCGATAAAGAAGTCTTGATTAATTGCCGTCTGGTAGTCATTTGCTTCTCCTTGATGAGGTGGTTGGGATATAAATCAACCTATCTATATGCCAAATTTTTGGGAGTGTCAATGATTTTGTTTTGCGCGCTACAAATTTATTTTTAGGAAGGTCCCATATGCCATGTTGAAATTATTCTGGTAATAGGATGGTCCGCGAAGCGTCCTCACTATTCACGGGAGTACAACAGAAAGTTGCCCATCAATGATATTGATAATCGTTATCAATATGTGCTATATTTCCTCTTGTCGATTGAGTGATTTCAATCTTCTCCTTGGAAGCATAGAGACATGAATGTACTCCGTGTCAACAAGAGCAATTGGGGTGAAAAATTTTGGGCGAGAGTCGTTCGGCTCCCGCCCCTTTTCTTATCAATCGAAGAACAGCAGGCCGTGCAGGTTTGCTTCGGCCCGCAATTTAAGCACCACTCCCACTGATAGTGTTTTAGATTTCAGCAGATACATTTACAAACAAATGTAAATAGGAATCGTTCTCATCTCATGGTATGATCTCAATCACTAGATGATGTCTTTGAGACAGAAATCTTCTCCTTGGAGCAATCCAAAGAAATGGGGTGAAATTAGTTTCGCGGAAGATCTTTTGATCTTCCGCTTTTTTATTGTTTGAAATGCACGGTTTGAACCGGGTCAGCATTTCCTCCAAACCGCACGGGGGAGTCGAACGACTCAGCCTCCGTTGTCGGTAAAAGATCGTCCCTTTCCAATTTTATTTCTGAATTTTTCATTGCAGAGAGTGACAGAATTGCCCCCGTGACAGCTCTCCATGGAGATTCCGATTTCTGAAGCGCAATATCAATCGGAGCAATATGGCGCGCAGCACTATCTAAAAGCGCTTGAGCCTCAGAATAGCCCAAGCCCGATAAGAACTCTAAGAACATCGGCAGATAATCCGGGAACTCATCACCCTCAATGCTCAAGCCTCGTTCTTCGTAGAGCTTTTTAAGATTGAGCATCGCAGAACCTCTCTCACGCGAATCTCCGTGCATATGCTCAAAAAGATTAAGGCTCGCCTTCTTCCCGATATCAAATGTCGAGACATAATCTTTTTGCAAATCGGATAAGGGAGTCTCTGCCAGGTGGTTAATAAAAATATATAGTTTGTCTTTCTGATCGTCGGAAAGGCTCGATCCGCCGACGCCTTCCTTAATTTCAGGCAGATTATCTTTAAGCGCCGCATCCGGATACAGAAGCAAGCAAGCCAATGCTTTCAAACCAAAATTCATTTCTTCCTCCCTAACTCGCGGATTTGTATGTTAGTAAATTCCGCCAAAGAACCCATTCAAGTCCTGCTCAATTCGAACAAACAAAGGGTTACAAATTCAAGGGAACCCATAGAATAAGAACAAACCCGAATATTAGTTCGAGTCAAATTTAGCATTGAATAAGGAAATAATATGCGTCCAGATATTAAGGTTTGGAATCCTGAAAATCCAGCCCAATGGAATAAGACGCTGGCATGGACGACTGTATGGCTTAGTACCTTCAGCCTGACCTTTGGCTTCTGCGCTTGGTTCTTGGTCCCTTCTCTTGCCCCTCGGTTAAATGAAATCGGCTTTTCTTTAACACACAGTCAGCTTTACTGGCTGGTGGCTATGGTTGGTCTGTCTGCAGGTACACTGCGCATTCTGTGGACCTTCTTACCGCCGATATTAGGAACCCGAGTACTCGTGACGTTTTCAACCGGCCTCTTGCTTATCCCGCTCTTCTGCTGGGTGTACGCCGTTCAGCACGTCGATACCCCTTATTGGGTCCTTCTCGGTTTTGCTTTGTTAAGCGGCATCGGCGGCGGAACCTTTTCCGGCTTGATGGCCTCTACTAACTACTTTTTCCCGAAACATGAAAGAGGTTTCGCCCTCGGTGTACAAGGCGGACTCTCTGATTTTGGTACCGGTCTGGTCCAATTCGTCACACCGCTGGTTATCGGCTTTTCTGCTTTAGCCTGCTTAGGATCCGGTCAGGTTGCGCATCTTCCCGACGGTAAGACGATTACTTACTGGCTGCAGAACGCCGCCTGGGTGTGGATTCCGCTCGTTGCTCTCGTCACTATCCTCTCTTGGCTCTTCCTGCGCTCTGTTCCTGTCACCGCAAATATCAAGCAGCAATGGGCCATTTTTGGGAACAAGCACACTTGGTTCATGACCCTTTTCTATTACGGGACTTTCGCTACCTTCGCTGGTCTCGGTGCTCAGCTGGCTCTGTTAGGCAACCATACCTTTGCCGGCATTGAAGGAGCGCCTAGCGCTGTCGCTCTCGCTTGGTTGGGACCGGTCATCGGAGCCCTATCCAGAGTCGGAGCGGGTCAGGTTTCCGATAAGATCCGCGGAGGCAGAGTTACTACGATTATGGCCATCTGCAACATTATCGGTTTACTTGCGCTTTGGTGGTACAAACCGACGAGTGTCGCAGGCTGCTGGATTTGGCTGATCATTATGTTCTGGATTTTCTTCTGGACTGGCGTCGGCAATGCATCTACTACTGAACAAATGGCAGTTCTCTTCCCGCCGCTTCAGGGCGGAGCCGTTGTTGGCTGGACTTCTGCTATCGGTGCTTACGGTCCTTTCACGATCGGAATGCTGCTTGCCGAATGCGGAGCCGGCGTGATGTTCGGAGTTTCTACTCTGATCTTCGTTGCCATCCTCGCAATCAACATCTACTACTACGATAGAAGGAACGCACCCGATCTTTGCTGATCGTCCTTTTTCACCTCAAAAATATTGCTTTAATTGGAGAACAAAATGTCCGGAATCATGAAGTCCTCCCTATTCTTTACCAAAAAAGTCGGCTCCTATTCAGACGGATGGGGAGAAGTGACCGGTGAAGACAGGACTTGGGAACAATCCTACCGGGATCGATGGGCTCACGATAAAATCGTTCGTTCTACGCACGGCGTAAACTGCACGGGCTCTTGCAGCTGGCAGGTTTACGTTAAAGACGGAATCGTCGTTTGGGAAACTCAGGAAACGGATTATCCCCCCACTCCCGCAGGTGTGCCGAATCACGAGCCCCGCGGTTGCCCCAGAGGCGCCAGCTATTCCTGGTACCTCTACTCTGCATCCCGAGTAAAACATCCTCTCATTCGTGCTGAACTCAAGGCCGCATGGGAAGACGCCCGTAAGACAATGAAACCGATCGAAGCTTGGGCTTCCATCGCCGAAAACCCACAGCTCCGCAAGTCCTACACTGCGGCGCGCGGTTTGGGCGGTATGGTGCGTACCACTTGGGATGAAGCTTTAGAGATCATTGCTTCTGCCAACCTTTACACCATCAAAAAGTACGGACCTGACCGTATTTCCGGCTTCTCACCGATTCCGGGCTACTCCATGGTTTCTTACGGAGCAGGTACCCGCTACCTCAGCCTGATCGGCGGTGCACTCCTTTCCTTCTACGATTGGTATTGCGACCTGCCACCTTCTTCTCCTCAAACCTGGGGTGAACAGACTGACGTTCCTGAGTCTGAGGCCTGGTATTACTCGAGTTACATCATCGTTTGGGGTACCAACATCTCGATGACTCGTTCTCCGGACGCGCACTTCTTAACCGAAGCTCGCTACAACGGAACGAAAGTCGTGAATGTCTGTCCGGATTATTGCGAAGTCACGAAAGACGCGGATTGGTGGATACATCCCAAACAGGCTACCGATGCGGCACTGGCTATGGCTGTCAGCCACGTCATCTTTAAAGAATTCCATTACGAACATCCGGATCCGTATTTCACAGAATACTGCCGGAAACTGACGGACTTCCCAATTCTTGTGACTATGGAACCGCGGGCGCATGGCCGGTATACCGCGGGGCGCACAGTTCGCGCCTGCGACTTGGGCTATAAGGAACCGGAATGCAACAACCCCGAATGGAAAACCGTTGTTTGGGATGAACTCTCCAAGGCTCCTGCGGTGGCTCAAGGTTCCATGGGATACCGTTGGGGACAAAAGGAGGGCCAGGATTTAGGCAAGTGGAACCTCCATGAAGTTGACGGTGAAACCGGTAAAGCGATCAAACCACAGCTGACTTTTCTTAATGATTCCGATGCTGTGATTGATGTTGAATATCCGTATTTCGGTGGCCGTGAACGAGACGGCTTCCCGAATAACGCAATGGCTTCGGATGTTATGGTTCGGAGGGTTCCGGCTAAGAGGGTACAGCTCAACGGGCAGGATGTATACGTTGCAACCGTCTTTGATCTCTTCGGAAGCTATCTTGGTGTCGACCGCGGCCTAGGCGGGGAATGTGCAAAAAGCTACGCGGACAATATTCCCTTCACACCGGCTTGGCAGGTAAAAATTACCGGCGTAGAGGCTCAATACGCCATTACATTGACCAGAGAGTTTGCGACGGCCGCCTCTAAGACTCAGGGCCGCGCCTGCGTGCTGATGGGAGCCGGCGTTAACCAATGGTTCCAAACGGACAATACTTATCGTTCCATCATCAATATCCTGCTGATGTGCGGTACTTGCGGCGTCCCGGGCGGCGGATGGTGCCATTATGTAGGACAAGAAAAGATTCGTCCGGAAGCAGGATGGAGCGAATATTCCTTCGCAAAAGATTGGGAACCGGCAAGCCGCCATATGAACTCGACGAGCTACTTCTACGAACATACGGACCAGTGGCGCTACGAGCGGATTCCTCTTTCGGACATGCTCTCTCCCTTGGCTGATACCAAGGTATTTGACGGCACTTACGTGGATTACAACATCCAGAGCGAACTAATGGGCTGGCTTCCGTCGGCACCTCAGCTCAACGTCAACCCGACAAAAATTGCTGCCGCGGCAAAAGCTGCTGGCGTCCAGCCGGAACAATTCCTGATAAACCAACTAAAGGATAAGAAAATATCCTTTAGCTGTTTAGATTTGGATGCCGAGGAAAACTGGCCGCGCAACCTGTTCATTTGGCGCTCCAATGTACTCGGTTCTTCCGGCAAGGGACAGGAATACTTCCTGCGTCACCTGCTTGGAACTGAAAACGGCATCCTCGGCGGAGAGCTTGACGGCTACAACAAAGAGCTCATGCCGCTCATGGAGAAATGGCGTCCAGCGCCCGAAGGCAAACTCGATTTGTTAGTCAATATGGACTTCCGCATGAGCACGACTTCGATTTATTCGGACATCGTGTTGCCGGCGGCCACCTTCTATGAGAAGAACGACATCAATACGACGGATATGCATAGTTTTATTCATCCATTCGTCAAAGCCGTTCAATGCTCCTGGGAGGGGCGAAGCGATTGGCAAACCTTTAAGGACATCGCAAAGAAATTATCAGAAATCGCCGGCGAATATCCAGAAGATTTCGGGAACGTCACAGATATGGTGCTGACGCCTCTCGGCCACGATTCTCCGCATGAACTCGGCCAAGCCCTGGATGTTAAGAATTGGTATAAAGGGGAATGCGATCTGATTCCCGGCAAGACCGCCCCGCTGATTCATGTCGTTGAACGCGATTATCGGACGATTTACGACAAGTACACCTCCATCGGCCCGCTCCTCTCTAAGAACGGCGGCGGAAATCGCGGAATCAAATGGGATCTGGATCCTGAAATTACTGAACTTTGCCAGTTAAACGGTACAGTTCAGGAAGGCGTCGCAAAAGGGCGTCCTAAGATGGAGACAGATATCAATGCAGCAAACTTTATCCTCCGGGTCTCTCCGGAAACCAACGGAGCTTTGTCCTATCGCAGTTGGGACTTTGTTAAAGAACAGTGCGGTGTAGATGCCCGCTTCCTTTCCGAAGGTCACATTGCCGACAAAATCACCTTTGATGACTTGGCTCATCGGCCCGCTAAGACGTTCAGTGCGCCGGATTGGTCAGGCACCGAGAACGATGAGATCCCGTATGTTGCTTTCTGGCAAAACAAGAATTTGCTTTTACCGTGGAGAACGATCACGGGACGTCAGCAGTTCTATCAGGATCACTCTTGGATGAGGGCTTTCGGCCAGCAGTTCGCACAATACCGTGCTCCGGCAAACCAGAGAGCGTTAACCGGCTACAAAGATATTGCGGACAACGGAAACAAAGCCATCATTCTTAACTTTATGACGGCTCACCAGAAGTGGGGTATCCACTCCAGCTATTATGACAACGAAAGAATGCTGACCCTCTCCCGAGGCGGTCCCGTTGTGTGGATGAGTGACATTGATGCCGCCAACGCAGGCATTGCGGATAATGATTGGATTGAGTGCTGGAACGCTAACGGTGCTGTAGTCGGACGCGCCATCGTTTCCTCCCGCATGCCGCAAGGGCTGTGCGTTATGCAGCATGCGACCGAAAAGACGGTTAACACCCCGGGATCCGAAGTCACCGGTCTTCGCGGAGGCGACCATAACTCTCCGACGCGTGTCATTGTAAATCCGACGCATATGATCGGCGGCTACGGCCATCTTTCATACGCCTTTAACTACTACGGAACGATTGCTCCCAACCGCGACGACTTCGCTTGGGTCAGAAAGATGAATAAGGTTGATTGGATGGATGAAGAAGCGGATAAGAAAGGAGGTGCAGTATGAAGATTCGTGCTCAAATCGGCATGGTCCTGAATCTGGACAAATGCATCGGCTGTCACACCTGCTCCGTCACTTGTAAAAACGTTTGGACAAACCGTCCGGGTACTGAGTACATTTGGTTTAACAACGTTGAATCAAAACCCGGCGTCGGTTATCCGAAGAGCTGGGAAGATCAGCAGAAGTGGACAGGAGGCTGGGAACTTCATAACGGTAAACTCCGTCTGCGGCGCGGCTCTAAATTAGGACTTCTCTCCGGCATCTTCGCCAACTCTAAATTGCCGCAGATTGACGACTACTACGAGCCCTTTACGTTTGATTATCAAAATCTTCAAAAAGCCCCGCGCATGAAAACCTGTGTGACAGCTCAGCCGATCTCCTACCTGACCGGCAAGAAGATGAAAAAAATCAACAACTCCGCTGCATGGGACGACAATCTAGGCGGTGTGGATATTAAGACCGTCAATGACGTCAACCTGAAAGATGTTGAGCGCGATATTTACGCCCAATACAAGAATACGTTCCTGTTTTATCTTCCTCGTTTGTGCGAACACTGCCTGAATCCGGCTTGTGTTGCAAGCTGTCCCTCCGGCTCAATCTATAAGCGGGAAGAAGACGGTATTGTTTTAGTAGACCAAAATAAATGCAAGGGCTGGCGTATGTGTATGAGCGGCTGTCCTTACAAAAAGGTCTATTACAACTGGTCAACCGGAAAAGCAGAAAAATGCGTTTTCTGCTATCCGCGCGTCGAGTCCGGCATGCCGACGGTATGTTCCGAAACTTGTGTCGGCCGAATCCGCTACATGGGTGTGATGCTTTACGATGCAGACAAGATTAAAGATCTTGCCTCGACTCCGAATGAAGGAGACCTGTATGAAGCTCAGCGCCAAATCTTCCTCGATCCGAATGACCCCGACATTCAGGCTTCAGCTCTGAAAGCGGGCATCTCTCATGATTGGATCGAAGCGGCCAAAGCTTCTCCGATCTACAAGATGATTTCCAAGTGGAAAATCGCACTTCCTCTTCATCCGGAATTCAGAACTCTTCCTATGGTTTGGTACGTTCCGCCGCTCTCTCCGATCGCTCAGGCTGTTGATGTCGGTAAACTTTCCGTTAAAGGATTCATCCCTGATGTAGAAAGCCTGCGTATTCCGATGCAATATCTTGCGAATCTGCTTGCTGCCGGAAACGTTAAACCTGTCGTAGATGCTTTAAGCAGACTTCTCGCCGAGAGGACGATTCTGCGCAAATATTCCGATGCGGCGGGGATCAGTCAATTTCTAACGTGTGAAATTCTGCCCGAACAGCTCGAAGGGATTGAAGAGGTAAATGAACTTAAAGCCTTAGGCTTAACGGTTCAGGATGTCTGCGATATGCATCGCCTTTTAGCCATTGCTGATTTTAAAGATCGTTTCGTTGTACCCTCAGCCAACCGCAACAATACCGCATCTATGCTGCTGCAAGGTACTCAGGGCTACAACCTCGGCGGCGGAGAAGACATGCGCCGCCGCGCTGATACTATCTTCGGCGGTCCTATGAATCGTAAGATTATTCCGCTTTTTGAAGAATATCAGCGTGCGCCGGACTCCACACAGGAGGGCAAATAATGAGTAACTTTACTTTGGTATGGCACTTTCTAATTTTCGGAGTGCTTCCTTACGTCGTCATTGCAGTCTTAGTGGTAGGCAGCTTGCTACGGTTTATTTTGGCGCCTTACAGCTGGAAGAGTCAAAGCAGTGAGATTTTAGATAAGAAAGATCTTTTTTGGGGTGCAAATCTTTTCCACATCGGTGTGATCTTTCTATTCTGCGGTCATTGTTTCGGGTTGTTTACACCGACAGCGTGGCTAAATGCAGTCGGTCTAACGCCCAGACTCCACCAATGGATGGAAATCATCGCCGGAGGAGCCTCCGCCGCACTTGCCATTGCCGGTCTTCTGCTTCTGACATGGCGCCGCCTATCCAACGAACGCGTAAGGACGGCATCCCGCCCGAGCGATTTTTGGGTCTTGTTCCTCCTGCTGGCGGTCATCATTCTCGGAATTTGCTGCGTTGTAAATTCTTACTTTACTGACCGCTCCGGTGCGACCATCATTCTTTTCGGAGAATGGGTCAGGGGCCTCTTCACCTTCGACTATGAAGCATGGCAGAAGATCCTTCTCGTTCCCGATTGGCAGAAGTGGCACATCTTTGTCGGGCTGATCATTTTCCTGATCGTCCCCTTTACAAGACTCGTCCACATTTGGAGCGGCTACTTGTCAGTTTTCTACCTAGTTAGACCGCATCAAATCATGCGCGCTAACGGAAAACCAATGAAGTAGAAAACTATCTCCTCTCACTAAAAGAGCTCGGTACCGCCGAGCTCTTTTCATATCTCCTCCTTCGAAACTGATCTTGTGACTTTTTGACACCCATCTCCGTAAAAACAAGCGGTTCTAATTAGGATTAATTTATTGCCAATTCACAACAAACAAATGAACGATAATGTTCCCGTGCCTTTTCAACAAAGCAGTAAAGAAGAGAAGAAAATCGAAAGTTCACTAGATCGGAGATTGCAGCTCAATCCGGCAATAAAAGCACGAGATGTCCTCGAGGTTCTTGACATTAACGACAAATTCCCGCGAAATCTGAAAGACTAAAAGTCAATACCGAACTATTTCGCGGAAGTTTGGGGTTTCTTACGACCTTGAAACGGGCGACCTCCTCTCCTTGCCAGATGATCGGAACATAGCCCTCAGGATCGAACATCGCTTTTGTTGTCTTTTGATCCAGATTGCTTACTTTCTGTGCCATCAGGAATTCGATGTCGTTGCTCTGAAGCATCCTTAAGTTGGCTGCAGAATTAAGACATCGGTCGTCTGCGACGATGTCCTCTTTAACGTCGTATTTCTGTTTCAGGGAGTCAATCGAGGTGGCCATGGTTTTGAATTCGGAGGCGTTTCCTGCGTAGACATAAAAGTCAATCGGGATTCCTTCCTCGCTGATTACCAGGGCGCTAGAAGCCAACGGAAAATCGAAGCGAGGCTCTTTTGAAGAACCTCTCATCCGCAGGTATTAGATTTTTTGAGCTTGAATTCCCTTAAGGGAATCATCCGCTTTTCGACCGGGCAGCCGCGAAACTCGTTCGCATAAGGAACCGAACGTGTACAC
>OLIL01000940.1_pt1 | contig 11655 bp, 8 predicted proteins | sample 1609701 | NCBI WGS metagenome assembly OLIL01 (sample SAMEA4350146, study PRJEB24818) | metagenome | biome: human; feature: gut; material: faeces | place: Denmark | collected 2013-09
ATGATGGCCACGCCGCGTCCGGTTTTCCAGTCGCCGTCCTGTTTGCGCGGGGAATCCCAGTTAATAAGTTCGCGGCCTTTTTTCAGGATCGGGCCGAGGGCGCAGCTGGCGGCAGTCGGTACCGAGGTCGGCATTTTACCTTCCCCGATAGCACCGAGGATCTTCAGTTCCTGACCTTCATGCACGCGGTTGGTTTCAATCAGATCCAGCAGGTCGATATTCAGTTCTTTCGCCAGTTCGGCCAGGATCATGGTCAGGGCGAAGTTACCTTTCGGTGCCCCGTAACCCTGATATGCACCGGTCGGGCAGATGTTGGAGTAGTAAGTGGTCACCTGAAAATCGACGTTATCACACGGATAGAGCGGCAGTGACAGCGCCGGACCGTTACTCGGTACCGTCAGTGAGTGGTTACCGTAAGGGCCGGTGTTCGCCAGGAATTCCATATTGATGGCGGTGATTTTCCCGTCTTTTTTCGCGCCCAGTTTGATCTTCACTTTTGCCACATGGCGGCTGGTGTTCGCGATAAACTCTTCTTCACGGGTGTAGCGGAATGAGACCGGACGGCCGGTGACATACGTTGCCCACGCGCAGACTTCTTCCAGCAGGATATCCTGCTTGGAACCAAAGCCGCCGCCGACACGCTCTTTAATCACATGCACTTTGTTTTGTTTCAGGCCGAGAATACGCGCCACCTGGCGGCGTAAGTGCCACGGTACCTGAGTGGAGGCGTGGATCACCAGACGGTCGCCGTTCATGTAGGTGTAGCAGATATGCGGTTCGGTCGGGCACTGCTGAACCTGGCGGGATTCATAGGTGCGCTCGATAACGGTATCCGCTTCGGCAAAGCCTTTATCCAGATCCCCGATATGGCCGTGAACACCCGCAGCAATGTTTTTGCACGGTTTTGCGCCGATCGGGAAGTTAATCTGTAAATGCTCGCCGCGATCTGCCGCGTTTTTATTCTGCTCTGCCAGGTCGGCCGGCGCGCCGTTAACATAAATCACCGGCTCATCATGCACCAGCGGTGCGCCGTCAGCTTTGGCTTCATCGATAGACAGAACCGGTTTCAGCACGTCATATTCGACTTCGATTAACGATAATGCTTTCAGTGCGATAGCTTCGTTTTCTGCCACCACAGCGGCCACGCGGTCACCGACGTGACGGAGTTTTTTACCGAACATGCGGCGGTCAAGCGGAGACGGCTCCGGCGCACTCTGTCCGCCGGGGGTGTAATACACATCCGGACAGTTTTTGTGGGTGATAACATGCACCACGCCCGGCAGGGCTTCCGCTTTACTGACATCCAGGCGGGTGATCAGCGCGTGAGCGTGCGGGCTGCGCAGCATTTTAATGACACAGGTATTGGCAGGAATGCGGTCTTCCACATAGCACGGTTTTGCCTGCACCATTACGGCAGCATCGGTTTTCGGCGTGACTTTCCCGACAACGGTCAGGTCATCACGGAAGGCCGGTGCATTGTCAGCTTTGTAGTGCGGATCTTTGCGGCGTTTTACCAGCAGATCAATGACTTCATAGAATTGCTGATAACCAGCGTCACGGCTGAACAGTCCGGAAAGGGCATCATCAATCTGGTCGCGATCCGGCTCCGGAATACGTTTGATAAGATCAGTCAGGATCAGGGCAGCCGCCGGGTCGTTATAACCGGACTGGATCACACCCACATCCACCATCGCCTGCTGAACATCACTCAGTTCATTCCATTTGCCGAGAGATTCGGCGGTTTCAATCACTGCGCCTTCCAGCTGGGCGGCGATCAGCAGTGAGGCGTTGACAATACGGCCGTTGAACAAAATGGCGTCAGAGCCTGCGAAGCCATAGCCGTCATCACTGTTACGCACAGAGTGCATACCCAGGCTGAACAGAATGTTACGGACGTTTTCGCCCGGAATGCAATCGGGTGAATGCGGGGTGCCGTTAAGTATAAAATGGACGTTCATTTCTTATTCCTCCCCCATTTGCCGGCAGTCTGTCAGCAGGTCTGAAACTAAAATTCCGGTGATATAGCGTTTATATTCTTCGCTGCCCAGTAAATCCGCTTTCGGATTCACGGCCTGACTGACGGCTTTCTCCAGCGCTTCCCCGCTGAGATTTTTCGCCTCAACCTGCGGCAGACGGCTGATACCGCAACCGACACCGTCAACGGCGATCCGCTGCTCATTATTACCGGTCAGTGCGACAGCGGCAGTGACCACAGCCCAGCCGTCAGCGGTTTCGCGGACAGTACGGGTGGCACAGCGGCGGAACGGATCCTGTAAAATCAGATGGGTGATCAGGCGGTCATCCGGTGCGGCGAGATAGCTTTCCAGCGGGATCACATCATTGCTGGCCAGCTGAACCTGAGCATCCAGTACCAGCAGCACCGGCAGCAGCGCATGTTCGCGCTGACAGGCGGCGATCTCCCCGCCGATGGTGGCCTGGTTACGGATATGGCGTGAATAGACAAAACCGAGCGCGTCATACAGCGCACGCGGGATCAGCGGGCTTTCACGCAGCGTTTCCAGCGTGACAACCGCGCCGATGCGCAGAATACCGTCCTGCCACTCGATGGACTTCAGCGGCAGCAGTGACAGTGAGATAGCGACAGTGCGGTCAGTTTTGGTCGGTACCGCATTCAGTTTACTGCCGCCTGCAAACCAGACAGCGTTTTCCTGAAAGCGTTGTTTCAGCTCAGTTGCCTGCGTTAAGGTGGCAGGGCGGAAAAATTGTTCGATCATGGGTTACCCCTACATTGCTCTTCCGGCCTGCGGCAGTGCCGCAGGCCATGGTTTTTTATTACAGTGCGTCCATCCGGGCCCACATCTTTTTCGCGGCTTTGCGTGCTTCTGCAAAGAGCGGTTCGATATCGAACGGGAACTGACGGTTTTCATACACCATCACACCATCCACCATCACGCTGTTCACACTGTTGGATCCTAAACCGAAGGCCAGATGGCCCGGCAGGTTATCCCCGACAAACGGTGTTGGTGGTGTGTAATCACAAATGGTCAGGTCAGCCTGATACCCGGTTTCCACGCGGCCGAATTGTTTGCCGAAGTTGCGTGCCAGTAAGCGGTTACCATTCCACAGGAAGCGGGTGAAGCTGTCCGGCCACATAGCGCCGCCTGCATCGCGGTGTTTGAAGAAGGCAAACTTCATTTCTTCTAACATATCGGAGCCGATACCGTCTGTGCCGAGTACCACGTTGTTGTAGTCACCCAGGCGGTGGTTGTAGCCGACATGGTTGTTCATATTGGAGCGGGCGTTGTGGACCAGGAAGCCATCTTTTTTATTCAGCAGCTCAATATCTGCGGAAGAAAGATACAGGCCGTGGGCGATCAGGGTTTTTTCATCAATCAGATCAAACTCACCCAGGCGGATCAGCAGGTCCTTGCCGTATTTGTCATGGCTGAAAGAGACGTCATAACTGTCTTCCGCCGCATGGATATGCAGGCCGCGTCCGGTTTTCTTAATCGCCTCGCGCAGCATTTTCAGACCTTCATCCGCCACGGTGAACGGCGCGTGTGCCCCGATGTGCGCTTCCACCAGATAGCGGGATTTACCGCTTTTGCGTTCGCTGTCGATAAGCTCCGCAAAGGCGATATTCTCTTCCACCCCGGCTTCCAGCTCTTTCAGGCCGCCGTTGCGGTCGGTGGTTTCGTAGCAGGTCATGCCGCGCAGACCGGCTTTCAGGAAGCCGTCGCGCAGGGTTTTCAGGGAACCGGCGATATAGTTTGGTGAGGCATGGTGGTCAATCACCGAGGTACAGCCGCTCTTAATCGCTTCGAGAGAGCAGATAAGGCCGCTGTAATAAAGGGATTCCTCATCCAGCGCGCGGTCGAGCCGCCACCACAGGTTTTTCAGGGTGGAGATGAAATCAGGGCTCGGCGCGATATTCGCCATAATGCCGCGTGACAGGCCGGAATAGAAATGGTTATGGGAACAGACGATCCCCGGCATCACCAGTTTGCCGTTCATCTCTTTGACTTCCGCGCCCGGGTAACGGGAATGAAGCCCGTTACCCACAGCCGCAATTTTGTCACCCTCTATGGCGATATCGACCCCTTCGCGGATCCCCGCCGGTTCGAACTCAGTGATGGTGGCATTTTTCAGAATCAGCATAATTATTTCTCCACCCGGCCTAACAGATAACGATAGTGTTTATGGACATGGCTCATGATGCGGCTCATCTCTTCCAGCTCCTGAGGAACCTGACTGAATTCCCCGTCAGCACCCAGCTGTAATTTGCTGACTTTGCCGTCCAGGCGGACAGTAAAGGTGCTGCCGTCAGCCAGGAAGCCCGGGTTGGTGCTGTTTTCGAAGTCTTCCGGCAGGCTGAAGATAGTGACTTTGTCTTTGTACGGCTTGCCCTGCCACGGGCAGAACTGGGCACAGTTGCCGCATTCGTTACACATCGCATCCAGGTGCAGGGTCTGATAACGGTTACGGAAGCCCGGAATCGCCACTGAAATGTTGGCGCGGTTCGGGCACACATCGACACATTTCGCACAGATGTAATTACATTCCAGGCAGCGCTGAGCTTCCTGTTTCACGAACGCCTCGCGGTCGTTGCTGTCCACCATCTGCACGGCGATAGCGCCTTTGCGGTCAGTGATATCCTGCGGATCCACATTGAGCCAGTATTTGTCGCTGTAGTGAGAGAGGATATTTTCGCGCTCCAGAATGGCATCCGTCGCACGACCCGCATCACCGATAGCCGCCACGATAGAGGACGGGCCGCTCTGCACATCACCAATCAGGAACACATTGGCGCGGGTGGTTTCACCGCTGTTGCGGTACACCGCCGGCCAGCCGTCCTCACCCATCGGCACGCCGATTTGTGACAGCACTTCGCAGTCCTGCTGTTCGCCGATAGCGGTGATCACGCTGTCGATTTTCAGGGTGACAGTCTCTTCTGTCGCCACCGGACGGCGGCGGCCTGACTCATCCGGCTCACCCAGTTTCATGGTGCGGACCAGTAGGGTGCCGTCAGCATTGAACTGCTCCGGATTGTGCAGGAACATGAATTTCACATCATCTTCAACCGCTTCTTCATACTCTTCCGGCCAGGCTGGCATTTCTGCCTGAGAACGGCGGTAAATAACCGTCACATCTTCCACACCGGCAATTCGTTTGGCGGCACGGGCGCAGTCCATCGCGGTGTTACCGGCACCGATAACGGCAACATGTTTGCCCATTTTCAGCGGCGCATTGTTGTTGTAATCATGCAGGAACGGCAGGGATTTATAGACGTTGCGGTTGTCACCGGCGAGTTTCACGCCGCTGTTTTTGTCTGTCCCTATCGCGACCAGCACATAGGTGAAACCCTGCTCCAGCAGTTTATCGACGGTCAGACGCGGGTCACAGCCGTATTCAAATTTCACGCCGTGGTCAGCGACGAACTGAATATCGTGCTCAATAGTTTCACGCGGGATACGGAAGTGCGGGATGATATTCGCCACCACACCACCGGCATTGGCTTCTTTCTCAAATACCGTCACCGGATGACCGGCACGGGCGAGGAAATACCCGGCAGCCAGACCGGCAGGGCCGGCACCAATCACCGCGACCGGGTTTTTATCACCGGAACCGGCCGGTTTGTGCCAGCGGGCTTTGTACTCTTTCCAGCCTTTTTCCACCGCCACTTTTTTCAGTTCGCGGATATTCAGCGCACTGTCGTAATCCAGGCGGGTACAGTTGTACTGGCACTGGTGATCACAGATATGACCGGTGATGGCAGGCAGGGCGTTACGCTGGTAAATCAGTTCCAGTGCATCCGCATAGCGGCCTTCGCCCAGCAGGCGGATATATTCAGGAATGTCCTGTTTGATGGCACAGGCAGTCACACACGGTGCGACATAACAGTCGGTCAGCGGCAGCGGGCCACCGGCGTCGATTTCCTGGTCTGATTTCCAGTGTTTCTGGGTATATTCCATGCTGACGGCACGTTCTGCCAGCGCATTCAGTTTACCCACATCAATCTGCGTCATGCCCCACGCATCGGACTTATCCAGCTCACGCAGGCACTCGGTCTGGCGCATATAACCGCCCGGTTTCAGCAGGTCAGTCGCCATGGTGATAGGGCGGATACCGGATTCAAAAATATCGCGGATATTGAACTTACTGGCACCGCCGGAGTAAGAAATCGGCAGTTTGCCGTCAAAATGACGGGAGAGCAGCGCGGCAACGTTGATGGAGAGCGGGAACAGGGCTCGGCCTGACATATACATCTCGCCGCCCGGCAGACGCCCTTTGTTATTGATGGTGCCGAGGGTGTTGGTCAGCTTGACCCCGAAACCGCGATCCACTTCCTTCGCCAGATCCATCAGGCGCTGTAACATTTCCAGGGCGCGATCCAGTTTCAGGTCATGAGAGAACGATTCCTCACTCAGCCCGATGTAATCAAAGCCGCAGGTGTCGAGGATTTCACGGACACGCGGGAAGCCGAGCAGTGTCGGGTTCAGCTTCACATAGGTATTGATGTGCTTTTCTTCCAGCATGTAGCGGCAGATAGCCTCAATCTCATCCGGCGGGCAGCCGTGCATGGTGGAGAGGGTCACACCTTTGGATAAATCCCCCGGCACGCGGTCAGTCATGGCCAGCAGATCGGCTTTGCGATCTTCCAGACCCAGCTCTTTCAGGAAGCCCGGACGGGAAATAAAGGCTTTCATCTCCTCGCGGTATTTCGCGAAGACCGGCAGCTGTGAGGAATCCATCATGGCGTGGATATACTGCTGCATGCGCGGTTGTTTAATCCCTTCCAGGTTATAACCGACACTCATATTAAAGATGAAGGATTTCGCCTCGCCTTTGGTGCGCGGGTCAAAAATCGCTTCTAATAAATGAAGGGCAAACCAGGCTTTGAGGTATTCGTCGTGGGCTTTCGGCAGGGTAAATTCGGTGGACCATTCGGTGTTGAAACATTCGTCCTGAGCATCGATACACGGCTTTTCGAGCTCAAGTTCATCGAGGATCTGAACGGTTTTCACCTCGATAAAACGGCCGCCGGTCAGCCAGGAAACCACAATATTCTGAGCAAGCTGAGTATGGGGACCGGCCGCCGGGCCGATCGGCGTCTCGCAGGTTTCACCGAAGACAGACATCAGAGGATTCTGATGTTCTCTGCGGTAAAACTGCCGTTCATTGATACCAAAAATGGAACGGCTCGCCTTATATTCTTCAAAGATCCGGTTCAGAAGTTCGCCGAACGGGACGGGACGCATTATATCTCCCATAAAACTCTCCTTGCTGCAATATGAGGGGGCATGCCGGTGGTGCCGGACATGCAACTGTATGCACTCACAGTTGCAACAATTACGCCAGGATTGTTTAAGGCTGCGGATTTCGTATTCAGAGAAATAAAAAAATGTGAGACAAATCTAATCTTAATGTCAAAGTGTGAAACAGCTCGCACAGCGCTAAATGAGAATATGAATCAATAAAAAAGATCTTTATTACCATGGGATTAACATGTGAATGAGATTCTCAAAAAAAGAAAAAATGTATCACATTGATAATGGGAAAACCGCGTTAACAATTAATGTTATTAATGAGACGGAAGTAATAGTGTACAGCCGGATTACCCGCGATAATGCTGCTGATAAGCCTCCGGTGTATCGATGTCGGTAATAACCTCATCGCTCTGCATATTCAGGAAGGTGTGAGGACCGGCCAGCAGCCGTTTTTTCATGGTATTGCCCGCCGGTTGTGATAGTGCGGCGAGCAGACATGCGCGGGAGAGCAGCACGGGGTGGCCCGGAACTTGCTTGTAACAGGGAAGGAGTGCGGCATCACCGCGCTGTGCCCACAGGGTCTGCCAGATAGCCGGGGTGAGAAACGGTACATCACCGTGGGTAAGAAAACAGTATTCGCTGGTCACCGCCTGTGCGGCCAGGTGCTGCGAGGAGAGCAGCCCGGTTTCATAGTCCTGATTATGCAGAATCTGAATACGTTTTACGGACTGATAACGCGCAGCCAGTTCCGCGCCGCGAAAGCCGGTCACCAGCAGAACCCGGTGACAAAAGCGCAGTGCATTCGACAGACTGGTATCCAGCAGAGTGGCACCGCCGCTGCCCCATGGCAGCATCATTTTCCACTCACCCATCCGTGAGGAGAGCCCGGCCGCCGTCATTATGCAGTCCGTTTCCTGCGGGCAAAGCGGCTCCCGGACTGATAAATAAGATAAAGCGGTATCGGCTGAGGTCGGGTGAGACGGCATAATGGGTATAAACTCCGCTGATAAATATTGAAAGTGACTGATATTCAAAGGATTCGGTAATGACGATGACAACGGCCCTCAATACACAGATCCCTGTCCGAAGTTGCGCCACTATACCTGAACCGCTGCGCCGGTTATGTGATACACATCCGGGCGGCCATGCAATGGTGATCAGATTGTCGGGGCAGGCGGCAAAACCAGCTGTCTGTTCTGGCTGGCACAGGCTTTTTCTCAATTAGGGAAAAAGGTGATGATCACCACCACCACCCATATGTTTCTGCCCCGCGAAGGGTTCCCGGTCATTCTCGCCTGTCACCCGGTCCGCCTGCCTGATGCGGTCACAAACAGAGGCTCATTTGCCTGTTATACCGGCTGGAACCCGCTGAATAACAAGGTTCGCGGCTTTTCCTCCGCCGATATTAACGCCCTGGCGGAACAAAATGCCGTTGATGTTATTTTAGCCGAAGCTGACGGAGCTCGCGGTTTTGGCATAAAAGCGCCGGCTGAGCATGAACCTTGCATACCTGATTACAGTGATTGTGTTATTGCTGTGACGGATGGCCGGCTTCTGGGGGCTCCCGTCGGGCCTGACAATGTTCACCGGTGGTCACATTTCTCTGCCGTTACCGGCTTAAACAGCGGTGATACGCTGGATTTGGGGGCGATAAGCCGCCTGATCCGGCATCCGCAGGGGATGTGGAAATCAGCACCACCGGACGCATTACGGATCTGGCTGATAAACCGCTTTTCTCAAAATGAGAATTTTTCGCCGGATATACTGGCAGACTGGCTCCGCGGCACACCGCTGAACGCAGTATGGTTCGGTGCCGTCAGGGAAGATCCCGCAATTACACACATATTGCAGCGACAATAATATCAATGATAAATGCAGGGATATCCATTGAGGTCTGTTTATGAAAATTTTTACCGAAGCAGCGAAGTTGGTTGAGAAAAATTGCCCGTTTGCCATGGCGGAAATTATTGAATGTTCAGGCAGCACTCCCCGTCACAGCGCACAAATGCTGGTGCTGGGGGACGGAAAAACTATCGGTACCATCGGCGGTGGTATGGTGGAGCGCAAAGTGATTGAAGAGGCGGTGGAAGCGCTGCACGAAGGGCGTTCCCGCATGTTCCACGGCCGGATGGCCCGCAACGGGCAGCATGCTGTCGGCTCTGACTGCGGCGGCGCGATGTCGGTGTATATCGCGGTACACGGTGTGCGTCCGCGTCTGATCCTGCTCGGCGGTGGTCACGTCAACCGTGCCATTGCACAGCTGGCGGCTTTCCTGAATATCGATATTCATGTGGCGGATGTGTATGCCGGCAGCCTTGAGCCGGATCTGTTCCCGCCGTCAACCCGCCTGTGGCACGTACCTTCATTTACCGATGCGGTGAATCAGCTGGATCCGCAGCCGGAAGATTATGTGATTATCGCCACCAACAGTCAGGATCTGGAATCCCTCAACTGCCTTATCGATAAACCGTTAAAATACCTCGGATTACTCGGCAGCCGCCGTAAAGTACAGACATTCACTAAACAATTAAGCGAATCCGGGGTATCTGATGCACAGCTCTCCCGGCTTCATGCGCCGGTTGGCTATGATATCGGCGCGGAAACGCCCCATGAAATCGCGGTCAGTATTCTGGCCGAGCTGCTGCAGGTTATGAATGATGCCCCGGGCGGGGCAATGAAACAGAACCCGGCAGAAGTCCGCAGAGCAAAACGTGTGGTGATCCGCGGCGCGGGTGACCTGGCAACCGGCGTGGCATTACGCCTGTATCACAGCGGTTTTGAAGTGGTGATGCTGGATGTCTGCAAACCGACCGTGATCCGCTGTACGGTCTCTTTCGCCCAGGCGCTCTATGACGGCGAAAGCTGTGTGGAAGGCGTCTGTGCCCGTTATGCTCATGATATTGATGAAGTAAACCGCTACCTGAAAGAAGGCGCTATCCCGGTGCTGGCGGACGAAAACGGCGAACTGTTACCGGCGCTGCACCCGGATGTGGTGGTGGATGCCATTATCGCCAAACGCAATGTTGCCGGTACCCACCGCAAGATGGCTCCCTGCACCATTGCCCTCGGACCGGGCTTTGAGGCCGGTGTGGACTGTGATGCGGTGATTGAAACTCAGCGCGGTCATCACCTCGGACGGGTGATCACCCACGGCAGCGCGGCACCGAATACCGGTATTCCGGGCAATATCAACGGCAAAACCACCGAACGCGTGTTACGCGCACCGCACAGCGGCATGATGACGCGCCATGTGAATATCGGCGACCTGGTACACGAGGGGGATGTGATTGCCCGTATTGGTGACACAGAAATTCTCTCGCCGATGGACGGCATGGTACGCGGCCTGCTCAATGAAGGGCTGTGTGTGCCGGAAGGGTTTAAAATCGCTGACGTTGACCCGCGCGGTGCACTGGCGGACTTCCGTTCGGTTTCTGACAAAGCCCGCGCGATCGGCGGCGGCGTGCTGGAGGCCATCATGACACGGCTGAATAAAATGGACAGCGCCCCGAAGTGCTGATCACGGATTTTCCGGGTACGGCACCGTACCCGGATTATTCAGGCACGGAACAGCATCCCGGCCACTTCCCGGATCAACTGTAAATTGAGGATCACCAGTGCTACAGTGGAAACAGTCCCGAGTATGATCGTCAGCTGCGAGTTCACAAACACCCCCATGATTTTTTTGCTCGAGGTCAGCAGCAGCAGCGGGATCATGGAGAACGGCAGGGCGATACTCAGAAACACCTGGGTATAAATCAGCAGACTTTCCACCACATCCTCGCGATCCCCCCACAGGTAAATACAGATAATCACCGGGATCACGGCCAGACCACGGGTGATCACCCGGCGCAGCCACATCGGCAGCCGCAGATGAATAAAGCCTTCCATCACAATCTGCCCGGTCAGTGTACCGGTGATTGTGGCGTTCTGCCCGGAGGCGAGCAGCGCCACCGCGAACAGTGTGGAGAGCGTGGCACTGGCGATACCGCCGACGATACCCGGATTCTGCAGCGCGTCATACAGCTGGGTGAAACGTCCGAGGTCAGACGGATCGTTACCGAAAAACAGCGCTGCACCGAGCACCAGCAGCAGACAGTTGATAATAAATGAAAACCCGAGCTGGATATTGGAATCAATTGTTGCAAAGCGGATCGCCTCGCGCAGCCCGGCCTCACTGCGGCGGTCATACTGACGGCTCTGCACAATAGAAGAGTGAAGATAGAGGTTATGCGGCATCACCGTTGCCCCGACAATCCCCAGCCCGATCAGCAGGGCGGAATCCTGCCCGGCCAGTGTGGCGGGGAAGATTTTCTCCGACGGAAAAAAGCCGCGCAAAACCGCACTCATGTCCGGGTCCGGCAGCCTCACCTCGTAGGCAAAAATCAGGAAAATCGGTTAGATCAGGACAAAAACAAAAGACTCGAAT
>OLIL01000942.1_pt1 | contig 11649 bp, 7 predicted proteins | sample 1609701 | NCBI WGS metagenome assembly OLIL01 (sample SAMEA4350146, study PRJEB24818) | metagenome | biome: human; feature: gut; material: faeces | place: Denmark | collected 2013-09
CGTGTGCCAAGGTGCGCAGGGCCGTCCGGATGTCCAGCATGGGGGAGAGCTTGATGAGGCTGAAAGCCGCCTTGCGGCGGATGGCTTCTTGGAGGATGGATAAATCCGGCTCGCAGTCTTCTATGGCCACCGTCTTGCGCCCGACGGTGTCGCGCCGTGCCGGGTCGATGAAGCAACAGGCGGCGTCGGGCCATTCGTCCGGCGAAAGGGAAGAGTCGGTTTCTCGGATTTCCGCTTGTGCCAGTCCCAACGTTTTGAAGTTATGTGCTGCGATACGGCACAATTCCGGTTGGCGTTCCATGTAGACAGCCCGGTCGAACAGTGGAGCCAGAAAACTGAAATCGATGCCGAAACCTCCGGTCAGGTCCATCAGGGTATGGGGAGTTTCCGTGCCGTCGTTGTCCAACAAGCGTTTTACGAGGGCTTGTTTGTACCTTGCCGTCTGTTCCGAAGAACATTGTTCCATCGGGAGACGGGGCGGATACAGTATCCCGTCTCGTTCCGCCCATGAGGGGAGTTTGCGCCTTGCCGTCTGCCAACCCTCGATTTGTTGCAAGGCCATGCGCAGGTCCACGTTCTCCGGGGCCGGTTTCAGGGCCAGTCGGCGTACGTCCTCCTCCCGGTGTGTCCGGATGAAGTCTTGTGTCTTTTCGTCCAGCATGTGTTTTATGGGATGGGTTTATAATGCGCTTTGGCTTCGGCGCGCGTGATGAAATTGAAATGCCACCATTCCGTGCGCAGGGCTTTGAACCCGGCTTGGCGCATGACCCGGCGCAGCAATTCGCGGTTGCGCCGGGCTTCCGGCGTGAGTTTGCCCAGCTTTACCATTTCCGCCTCGTTGTCGATATGGGCCAATTTGCCTAAATAATCTATTTTCGTGCCCATGGGCAGCGTGTCGCCTTTCACGTCGCAGAGTGTGAGGTCCACGGCCATACCGTAATTATGCAATCCCCCACCGTTTTTGGGATTGCTCACGTAGATATTCTTCGGTGTTCCGGCCACTACGTTCCACATTTTTTGCTGGATGTGCATCGGGCGGGCTGCATCGTACACCTTCAGGCTCAGTTCCGGGTGGGAGGCTTTCAGGATTTTTTGGGCTTTGGCCAGGGCGCGTGCGGCTTTCGGGTGCAGGTAAGCTTCATGCAGATCGGTGTAAAGCACCCGTCCCGTGAAGTTGTCCGCCCGTGCGTACATCAGGCTCACGCGTATCGTGCTGTCCATGCTGCGGACATCCACGAAGCCCGACCGTTCCATGGCTTGCGCCGTCCGTCCCGGAGTTTGAGCACAGGCGGTACTTCCGGCTAAAAAGCATGCTAAAAGGATATTTGGAGTGAACGTCATATTTATGGGGTTGTCATTTTGTACCGCAAAGATACGGATTATGCCTTAATCATGGGGCGAATCAACAGGGTTTTTGCTTGCTTTTTGTCAATTTTATCCTTGTCGTTTTATGGCTTCCAGAAGTTTTGTCGGCTCATGGAACGGTCTGTTTTTCACACAAACTTCATTCTTCTGCTTCTATTGCGCATTTCCGGTTTTTAATCTCAGCCGAACTGAAAATCGTTTGGCTGAAAGAGATTTTTCGTTTGGCGCAGGGCGGTGGTGAGTTGTCGATATTTTGGGCCGGAAATGTCCGTCCGGCGGCGGATGGAAAGGCTTTAAATACCTTGTAAATCTCTATTTGCCGAGAAAAGACGTACCTGAATGGAATGGCAGAAAGAAAGGAAAATGTTTGCAAGGATGACGCGCCCGGGAGTTTCTTCCGCATGGTGCGGGGAGGCGGGAAACGAAATGGCAGCCGAACGGGGAAACGGCTTTCTTTCCGGGTTTCCCTGACGGCGCGAGAATCGCTTGAAATCTTCTACGGCGGATTTTCCCCGGAATACGCGCCGCATTTCGGATGAAAATGACAAAATGTCAAAACGGCTTAGGGATTGCCAAAGGAGGTCTTTCCGGTTACAAGGGAGCACTGCGGATGGGAGTAAGGAGGGGCTTATATACCTAAGAAAAAGGATTTTGCCTGTCATACCGAGAATATCTTGAAGATTTATTTGTTTCTTTCAACCTTCTTTAGTATTTTTGCCCTTGTACTCCTGCGTTCCTATTTTTCATGGCGAGGACGGATGGGTTCAGTGCCGTGATAAGGATGGGAAAAGCTTACGCCGGGCCTGAAGGAAAGAGGTTGTGCTCGGAACCGACGGCGGGTCTTGGGCGAGCCGGAGCACTATATATTGGGAAAAGGCGTTTACATGCGTCTTGTCTTGGGCTTATCAGAATCTCGCAAGTTCACAGTTTGGTCAAGATAAGGCAACAGTAGATGTCCTCGGGATGTGTTTTATACGCATCCCCTTATATTTGGTATATTCACCTTAATTATTATATAAGGTGTATGTGCCGGGTATGGGGGAATTGTATACATATCGGCGTGGGCTTCTGCGTTGCTCGTTCTACCAAACTGGGCAATGCGAGAGCCTTGATAAGCGGGATGAGTAACGGGTACAGACTCTCACGCTTTTTTTCGTATATAATGATGTACTAACTGGATTGATTTGCGGGGAGAGTCGGCAGATATGGCGAAAAGAAATGCTTTTGTCGCCTGAAACGGTCGGTGCGGCAAATGGCAGGTAGATTAAGAAAATGTCACAACAAAGTTTAAAAAGGAAGTGGGCACTCTGCTTGTTGCTTTGCTGGGGGATAGTGGCAGCCTATGCCCAAAAAGACTTGGAACGCTTGCATAAGTTCACTATCACGGAATTTTATGAAGACCAGCAAGCCACTACGGCCACGTCCGAAGAATACAAGGATGTGGACGGCAGCGGTTCGCTCATGGCCATCATCAAGTTCATGTCGGCCGACCCCACGGTGAAAATCGACAATATGGAGGCTTTCATGTTCAATTTCGGGAATATGAACCATAAAACCGTGCTGCATGGCGATGAACTGTGGATTTACGTACAGAAAAACGCGCGCACGGTGACTATCAGCCGTGAGGGCTATGCCCCTATCAAGAAGTATGATTTGAGGACCACCATCAAGGAAGGGGCGACGTATGTCATGAAGATCACGTTCGACAAAGTGACGTGGAACGTGGAACGTTCCCTGAACAAACAGTTCCTGCAATTACAATTGGAGCCGGGGTTATCTAACGCGGTGGTCACGCTGACACGCGAGGGGGAACGTGAACCTATGGAGACTTCCACTACGGATGCGACGGGCAGCGTGGCGTGGAATCTTGAATTCGGTACGTATTTCTATGGTATCAAGGTGCCCAATTATGTGGAGGCATCGGGGCGGGTGAAGCTCACGACCTCGGACAGCACCTATGTGGAAAAAGTGAAATTGACCCCTAATTTCGGTTATCTTGAAATCCAGGATCCCGGCAACGCTTCGGGGGCTAAAGTCTTTGTCAACAATAAGGAAGTGGGCTCCGTGCCTTACAAAAGCGATGTCAAATGGGATTGCGGCACATACCAACTGCTTTTGGTGAAGGACCTTTATAAGAGTCATACAGAGGAGTTTACCATCAAACAAGGCGAAACCACGGTCATCAAGCCGGTGTTGGAGTCCAATTTCGCAGAAACGACACTGACGGTGGAAGGTGGAGCGGACATCTATATCGACGGGATACGCAAAGGAGCAGGCCGTTGGGCCGGTCCTTTGAAGGCGGGTACTTATCTGGTGGAATGCCGCAAGGCCAACCATCGTAAGACGCAAAAGGAAATCCACGTGGAGGTAGATGTGGCCAGCACCATCACACTCGACCCTCCTATACCCATTACGGGCTTCCTTTCGGTGAATTCCACTCCTGTGGGCGCACAAATCAAGATTGACGGGAAAGATTACGGGGTGACTCCGAAAATCATCCAAGACTTGCTTATCGGTCAACATAAAGTAGAGGTGTCCATGGCAAACCGGAAACCGGAGGTGCGCGAGGTGAATATCATGGAGGGCAAGGAAGAGCAACTGAATGTGGAATTAAGCTCCACGGCCCTGATTTCATTTTCCAGTACACCGAGAGGGGCTTCTGTACTGATAGACGGCACGCTCGAAGGCACTACTCCGTTCACGAAGGAGATGGCTTCGGGTAATTATGACATTCAGGGGCGGGCTTACGGTTACCGTCCTTTCCGCCGCAAGATGTACATCGACGTGGCTAAACCTGAGGTGCATTTCAAGATGTCGCGCCAACTGATGAAGCGAAGTGCGTTCTATTTCGGTGCGGACGGGCAGTTCGGTGCGCTCGCGGCTGTGGGCGGCACGATGGGGTTCTATGCCGGTAACGTGAATGTGGAAGCTTTCTACATGAAAGGTTTCGGCAAGGAGACCGTATTCTGGAACTCTACGGGCGAGAACGAACAGGCAGCCCCTTGGACGGAAGAGGAACTCAAACTGAAGTTCATCGTGGGCGGAAAGGCCGGTTACGGTTTCATCTTGGGTACGCGGTTCCGCATGACCCCTCAAGTAGGTTGCAGTTATGTGGGAGTGGAAGGAAATAACGGGACTTCTCTGTATGCGCTTTCGGGTACGGCAGGGTTGCGCCTTGAAGCGGCCTGTACGTCACACATCGGCATCAGCCTGACGCCGGAATACGCCTTCAAGCTTGCCGAAGCCGACGGTTATAAACTGTTGTCGTCCGTAGTACCAGCCATGAAGGACTGGAGCGAGGGCTTCAATTGCAAGATCGGGGTCTATTTCTTCTTTTAATGACTTGAAAACGCACAGATGGTTATGAAACGAAAAAGAATAGTGAAATGTTTGTCGGGATGTCTGGCTCTGTTGGGGCTGACGGTGTCCTGCAATGACGAACTTTACATGGGAGGCGTGGGAGTCGTGCCTGCCACGAAGGCTTATTACTTATATACGAATATGTTAGGCTTCAACCTGCCCGATACCGTGGTGAATCCCTCCACGTTCAACGTGGAATGCCAAAACGTGCCGTGGCGGTTGGATGTGGCCGACGAATGGCTTAAAGTTACACCGGCCGAAGGCAACGGGGAAGAAGATACGACCCTCGTCAGCGTGGGGGCGGACATCAATCCCTCTACGTATTACCGCATGTCGGTGTTCAGCCTGGAGGCGGTCATGGACACGTCGGTTTATAAATACAGTCAGCAAATCTGGGCGGCGCAAAAGGGTAATACGGGCACGTCGTTGACCGTGTCTTGCGAGGTTCCGCTACGGCTTCGTGCATCCGCTTCGTCGGAAACCTTCACAGTGGATACGAACGCGCCCAAGTTCGGCCTGCGGACCGATGCCGATTGGCTTCAGGCTACGGCCTCCGGCAATGAAATCATGGTGACGACCAGCGAGAACAAAACGGAAGACGTGCGCGTGGGTTATATCTATTTTGATACTTACGGGCAAGAGTGGCAAAACTCTTCCGAGACGATTTTCACCTATTATTTGGAAGTCCGTCAGGAGTCTCCTGAATATTCCTTGTCCGAAAGCAGTCTGGCCTTCCGCAATACGGCGGGCACGAAAACGGTAACGTTGTATTGCGACTTGGGATGGACGGCCTCTACTACTGATTCTTGGATTCAGGTCAGTCCTTCCTCCGGCTCGGCGGGTACGGTGGAACTGTCGGTGAGCGTGACGGAGAACGGTGGAGTAGAGGAGCGCTCCGGAGCCGTCAACCTCCATGTGGACGGTGATTTCCTGATAGAGATTCCGGTGAAGCAGTCGGGCTTGTATATGGACATGACGGAAAGCCGGTTTGATTTTGAATCGGGTGCAGCTTCGCGGACTGTGTCGATGTCCACCAACCTGTCGTTCTGGAACGTGTTGGAGAAACCGTCTTGGGTAAGCGTGTCGCCGGAGAGCGGTGAGGCCGGGGAGCATACTCTTACGATAAATGTCGAAGACAATCCGAACACCACGAAAAGAGAAGGACGTGTGGTTGTGGGTAACCAAGGGCTTTCTTTGGCCGATACCCTTTGGTTGACACAAGAAGGCAAATGGTTCGGTTCTCTTGAAACGGTATTGCAGTTTGAAAACGTGGCCTCGTCGAACACGCTCGACATCTCGACCGATGGTGACTGGACGGTTACGACTTCCGACAGTTGGATAGCCGTCAATCCGTCATCCGGGCATGGCAAGGCGCAAGTGACCGTGAGCGTGCAGGCCAACGAGGGCGACAACGACCGTACGGGCTTGTTGGCCGTGGCGGTGGGCGGCACCGTGCAATATGTAAACGTGGTGCAGAAAGGACGTTATTTCACCATCGACCGGGGCTCATCGGCTTCTTTGCCCTCGAAGGGTGGAACCATAGAATTGGGAATTGCCACCAACCAGACATGGACTGCCGTCGTGAAGAACCAGTCTTCATGGTTGGCACTTTCCGCCACGCAAGGGCAGGGCGACGCCAAGCTGGTGATTTCTGCTCAAGATAACCCCAGTCTGGAAAGCCGGACGGATACCATCGTATTCACACCCGCCAACAAACAAGGGGTGAAGTTGGCTGTCACGCAGGCCGGTCGTTACCTGAAGACAGACGCACAGACCGTGTCGTTCTTCTATAAGGGAGGAACATCCGCTCCTGTGACGGTGTCTACCGACGGGACGTTCCGTGTGGAAAAATCTTCCGGTGCCGATTGGTTGGTTGTGGCAACGAATAATAACCTGCTCATGTTTACTGCCGAACCGTATAGCGGCAACGACAAGCGTATGGCTACTGTGTCGGTTTATCTGATCGGTTTGTCCGGCGAGGCATCCGAGGCCAAGATGGTAGACATCGTGGTGACGCAATATTCCAAGAATACCCAGTTCGTACGGGATGACTACAGCGAGGATGTCCGTCTGGACGTGGCGTACAAGGACGGTGCCGTCATTGTACGTTCGGACTATGGCGAGGATAAGGACTTGTCGCCTGCGCCCGGCACATCGGGGGAGATCGGCCGTGAAGACTACGGCGCAGACCAGAATCTGGAACAATAAGCCGCAAGGCATAAAATAAGAATCAAGAACGAAAAAACAGAAGATAAAATGAAAACAATGAGAAAAAGGATGAGCCAACTCTTTGGGCTTGTGGCCGTAGGAACGGCCTTGATGGCAGGGGTATCGTGCAGCAACGACACCGAGGAACTCATGGGGCAGCCGGGAGTGACGGAAGAGACGGAACATACGGCGGTCATGCACCTGACGGGCGGCTTGCAGTCCTACACTCCGAAGCGTGAGACTTCAGCGGAATGGAACGAGGGAGATGTCATTTACCTGCGTTTTTATCAGGCGGACGAAAAAACGGTAGTGTGTGGAAAGGCGGTTTACAATGCCTCGTCGTCGCTGTGGAACATCAGTTACTACGGTAACTTGTCTACTGGCAGCACTTTGAAATGTGAGGCTTTTTACTTTGTCAATGCCACGGCTACGGACAACTATCATGTGACCATGACTCCGATGAGCTGTGCTTATGTGGATGAGGCTGCGACTTATATCGTGGATGACAGTGAACTGTTCGTAAGTGCGGTTTTGGCTCCTAAGACAGCCCGTATGCACATCAAAGGGGAGAAGGATAAGACGGTCACGGTTTCAGGGGTGGTGTACAACACGTCGTTCAGCCTGACGGACAATGTGTTTACGACATCTACGGAAGAGGTAAGCACGCAGTTTGAGGCCGATGGCTATACACCTTATATATATTGTTCGTTGGGTGAGACCAACGTAATTACACTGGATGACCTTTATTATAAGTATACCAAGACTTTCGATCCGGCCAAGTTTGCGGCCGGCGAGAGCGGTTACATGGTGATGCCGTCCCAAGTGGAGAACAAGGGATGGACCTCTGTTTATTATTATCCCGAAGAGGCCGTGGATTTGGGGCTTAGCGTGCGTTGGGCTTCTATGAACGTGGGGGCTTCGGATCAGTATGACGATGGAATCTACACTTCGTGGGGGGATGCCTATGGCACGAACACGTCTACCAGCAGCAGTTATAATAAAGACGTACATGAAATAGCTGGGAATCCGGCTTACGATATCTCAACGAATCTTTGGAACGAGCGTTGGCAGATACCGACAAGAGAGCAATGGGAGGAATTGGTAGAAAAATGTATTTGGACATATGCTTATGATTCAGAAAGGCAGATTTACGGATATACGATAAAGTCAGAGAACGGGAATTCCATTTATCTGCCCATGTATAGGTATGTGACAGGTACGAATGTCCCGACGGGTGAATCGACTTCTAACGGTTACTATTGGTCGGCTACGGAGAGCAGTGGAACTTCTGCTTACTACTTGAGCTTGGGTACAGGAAATAGTTTTTCTGCCAATTTGACGCAGAGTAAGTATTACCGGATGCCAGTCCGTCCGGTTCTTGTAAAATAATGTGACTCCATGAAACGACGAATAATAATCTTGTGGTTGTTCCTGTTGGGGCTTGTTCCTGCCCTGAAAGCCCAAAACTGGGATTATATCCGTACGTCCGGTGAATATTATTACGGTTCCGGTACGGGGAAGACGGAAGCTGAGGCAGACAAGGCGGCACTGAATGATTTGGTGCAGATGATTGCCACGCATGTGTCGAGCGACTTCCAGATGCAGACCGACGAGACCCAAGCCAACGGAAATATCGACCATAAGACCTATGTGAGAAATTGCGTGAGCACTTATTCCTCCTCTGCCTTGACCAATGTGGAGAAATGGACGGAGGGGAAAGAACCGGAAATTACTGTGCGGCGTTATATGCTGCGTTCGGAGTTAGACAAAATCTACGAAAAGCGTAAAGAGAAAATACGCGACATGGTGGCCATTGCCGACGGGGCATTGGAGAAAGCCAAAGTGGATATGGCCCTGCAATACTATTACTGGGCTTACTCCTTGGCACGTTCCCTGCAACATCCCACGGAAGCGAAGGATGAGGCCGGGCATAGCTTGGTGACGCTGCTTCCGGTGAAGATACGTGGAATATTGGAAGACATCAGTGTGGCTTTCGATAAGCGCGAAGGAGATTGTGTGGATTTAATCTTCAATTACAAAGGCCGTCCTGTGTCGGGGTTGGATTTCCTTTATTCCGACGGGCGTGAAGAGTGCGACGGGGCAGCGAAAGACGGGCGTGGCATGTTGGAAATGGCACCGGGTTATGAGACGGAGTTCTATCATCTTGACATTGAATATGAGTATAAGAATCTGGCACGTGGGGACGATGAGTTGCAAGCCGTGTTGGACGTCGTGGCGAAGGCAGCTTTTCCGGAGTCCTCGGTAAGCGTGAAAGGCCGTGCGGCGCAAGACGGCACTTCGGTTGCGGCTTCCCAGCCTGCGGCACGGTTGGCTACTGCAAGTGTGGCCGCTACGGATGCCCCGGCGGCAGGTCCTTCCCCGTCGCAGACGGTGGACGACGATGCCTTGTATTGTGAAGCGATGGAAAAGGTGTTGGCAGCCATCAAGTCTCGTAACTACGTAAAGGCCAGTTCATGTTTCACTCTTGAAGGTCTGGACGTATACAACAAACTGATTTCTTACGGTACGGGACGTGTGGTGGGGCAACCTGATATGGTGTATTACCGCAGCAGTAACGGGCAGGTGGTGGCACGTGGGCTACAGATGTCGTTTTCGTTCATGAACGGCAAACGGAAAAAAACGTTTGTGGAAGACGTGGTATTCACATTCAATTCGGACAAGAAAATCTCCAATGTGGCTTTCGGATTAGGGAAAGTGGCAGAGTCGGATATTCTGAACCGTTATGCACCCGGATGGAAAGACGAAACCCGCGAATTGATCATGGAGTTTCTGGAAAACTACAAGACGGCTTATTGTTTGAAACGTCTGGATTATATCCGTGACATCTTTGCCGACGATGCCGTAATTATCGTGGGTAATATCGTGAAACGTAATCTGGCCAAGGTTCCGGAGGATCGTGCCATTTCGCTTGAAGGGCAGGACATCATCAAATATAACCGTTATGACAAGGAGGCCTATCTGGCCAACCTGGCCCGTACGTTCAAATTGAACGAATTCATCAACCTGCGTTTTACGAACAATGACGTGCAGTGGTTGGAGAAATATGAAGATGCGGAAATCTACGGTATACAGATAGGGCAGGAATACACCTCTTCCCGTTACGCGGACAAAGGTTACCTCTTCCTGTTGGTGGATATGACCGACCATAATGCACCGCAAATCAAGGTGCGTACGTGGCAGCCTAACGAGGTCTCGATGTCGAAGATATTCAGCGCAGGTGATTTTTATAACGACTAACACTATTCATTTTAAAAACATGGTATTATGAAAAAGATTTTTGTATTATTGGCCGTGGCGTTCATGGCCGCATCGGCAGGTTACGCACAAAGTGCGATAGAATTGGCCAAACAACAACGTGAGTTGGACAAGGTGAATATGGACATGTTGAATGCCAAACCGTCTAAAACTGCGAAGAAACAGGAGAAGCAATATAAGAAAGACGGATGGGTGGTACCCGCCGGCAGTTTGTCCATGGCCAGCCAGTTTACCCGGGCGCAACTCATGCGGCAGGAACTGATGGCTAACGATGCGGGTGAACCTACGTCCCGCTACATACTCCATGAGGCAACGGTGACTTCCGGTTCGGAATCTGTCGGCTACTCGTCTGCACGTGCACAGTGTCAGGCCGAGATAGCCAGTCTGTTGGAAACAAAGATAGCTGCGGCTATGAAGCGTAAGCAGGACAATGCCGAGAATTCGGCCATTGATGCCACCACAGTGGGCAAATTCCATGAGCGTAGCAAGGCGATAACAGAGGCCACGTTGTCGATGATGACTCCTGTGGTACATATTTACCGTGTATTGCCGAACAACAATTATCAGGTGCAGGTAACTGTGGCTTATGACAAGAAAGTCATGAAAAAGCAAATGAAACGACAGTTGGCAGAGGAACTTGAAGCGGAAGGTGACGGCTTGGACAACGAGTTGGACGGTATCGTGGACGAGGTGCTGAGCGAAAGTTATGAATAAAAAGGCAGGGTATGAAAAGGGCACTGATTGCAATGGGTATGGCATTGTGCTTTTTCGGACAGGTACAGGCTCAGAATGATGACTTCGGGGATGACTTCAAGGAAGATTTTGAATCTTTCCGACGGGCTATCCATAAGGATTTCAATAACTTTCGGAAGAAGATTAACAAAGAGTATGCCGAGTTTTTGAAGAATCCGTGGGAAGAGTTTACAGAGAAGAAACCTCTCGTCATTCCCAAAGAAGACGATGTGCCTCCGGTGATTTACCCTGAAGAGGAGAGGAATAAGCCTTTCCCCGCCCCGGAGCCATTGCCTTATGATGTGGTCATTCCAGTTCCCAAGCCTGCTCCACAACCCAAACCCGTGGAACCCATAAAGGAAAATCCGGAACCGATGCCGAAAGTGGATTTCTTGTGGTTTGGCACTAAGTTAAGCGTACGGTTCGATACCTCATCGGCTTTGCAGATGACAGGCGCAAGAGAAGATGTGGTTTCTGCTGCGTGGTTGGAACTGTCAGGGCAGCAGTACACCAATCTTGTTTATGATTGTCTACAGTTGCGTACGGAGTATAAGATGGGCGATTGGGCTTACCTTGAGATGATGCAGGCCTGTTTTATATATACATCGGACGCGGACAGCGAGCGAGCTAGTATAGATATAGGTGGTTGTCCGATCCACTAACAAAAAAACCACCCTGCCGACTGTGAGGGGCAGAAAGTTGGCAAAA
>OLIL01000955.1_pt1 | contig 11450 bp, 8 predicted proteins | sample 1609701 | NCBI WGS metagenome assembly OLIL01 (sample SAMEA4350146, study PRJEB24818) | metagenome | biome: human; feature: gut; material: faeces | place: Denmark | collected 2013-09
TTTTAACGTCTGATATTCCAGTTGATCTTCAAGTTGGCAACGTCTGTCATAAAAATTCATTCCGGCGCTACTCAGAGCGGCGTAGTCCAAAGCATCAACAAGCGTTGGAAAATCGGCATAGCGCATAGGTAGGGAATGCGTAAAGATTTTATTAGACATATACACCACGAAAAAATTGGATATCCAAAATAAAATGACAATAATGCGGTGGATTATATAGGCATAAAAGATAAATGAGATAGTATTTTCATCAGTGTGAAAATGAACATTGATTTAAATAATGAGTTTGAGTTTTTTTGTTTTTATTGTGAATGATATTTAATTTATGAATATATTAAGAAGAAGCCTTGTCCGGTCGCCTTAAATCGACAAAAGGCATTGTGGCGCTTCTGTGTAGTCTCTGACCTTATCGTAATCATTAATAAATACTATTTATTCGTCGTTTGTATTCATTGGGTTGATTATTAAGGTGCCGTTCGTTGCTGTTGCAACCTGTTTGTCACCGTTAATTATTTGTTACCCACAGAACAGAACTATGGAATGCGATCTGCTGATGATTAAAATTGAAAAAGTAATTAATAAAAATGACCTTAAGGCATTTATCGCTTTTCCGTCATCACTTTATCCCGACGATCCAAACTGGATACCCCCTTTATTCATTGAACGCAACGAGCATTTGTCTGCGAAAAATCCGGGGACGGACCATATCATCTGGCAGGCGTGGGTGGCAAAAAAAGCGGGGCAGATAGTTGGGCGTATTACCGCGCAAATAGATACCTTGCACCGCGAGCGTTACGGCAAAGATACCGGTCATTTCGGCATGATTGACGCCATTGATGATCCGCAGGTTTTTGCCGCGTTGTTTGGCGCAGCGGAAGCGTGGTTGAAGTCACAAGGTGCAAGTAAGATCAGCGGTCCTTTCAGCCTGAATATCAATCAGGAAAGCGGATTACTGATTGAAGGTTTTGACACACCACCCTGTGCGATGATGCCACACGGCAAACCGTGGTATGCCGCGCATATTGAACAACTGGGTTATCACAAAGGCATTGATTTACTGGCGTGGTGGATGCAGCGAACCGATCTCACTTTCTCTCCGGCGCTAAAAAAACTGATGGATCAGGTGCGCAAAAAGGTGACCATTCGCTGCATCAATCGTCAGCGGTTTGCCGAAGAGATGCAGATCCTGCGTGAGATTTTCAACTCTGGCTGGCAGCACAACTGGGGATTTGTGCCGTTTACCGAACATGAATTCGCGACCATGGGCGATCAACTTAAATATCTGGTGCCGGACGATATGATCTATATCGCTGAGATTGATTCTGCACCCTGCGCGTTTATTGTCGGCTTGCCGAACATCAACGAGGCGATTGCCGATCTGAACGGATCGCTCTTTCCCTTCGGCTGGGCAAAATTGCTGTGGCGTTTGAAAGTCAGCGGTGTGCGAACTGCGCGAGTACCGCTGATGGGCGTGCGCGACGAGTATCAGTTCAGCCGCATCGGCCCGGTGATTGCGCTGTTATTGATTGAAGCCTTACGCGATCCGTTTGCCCGCCGGAAGATCGATGCGCTGGAGATGTCATGGATCCTCGAAACCAATACAGGCATGAATAACATGCTGGAACGCATTGGGGCGGAGCCGTACAAGCGTTACCGATTGTATGAAAAGCAGATTTAATACCAGCTAACTCAGGTTCATCTCCAGCGGCACCGCCGAGCGAATCAAATGGTGGCCTTCCAGCTCGATATCGTGGAGATTCTTTTTCACGGTCCGCACATGATCGCGTGCTGCGCGCTGGGCGACGTGCGGCAGCCGCTGCAACACCGCGTTGTAGATCCGCGCATGCTGGCGATCGATCTGCTTTTTTTGCTGTGGTCGATGGTAGAGATTATTTACGCTGGCAAACACTGAATTAAACATCAGATCGGTCAATGATTGCAGCGTAAACACCAGCACCTGATTGTGAGAAGCCTGACAAATGGCGAGATGGAAAGCGTGATCCAACTGCGCATGTTCGATCAGCGAAATCTCTTTGTTGTTCTCACTGGCGGCGAGCATTTTTTCATAACAGCGGGTTATCACAACAAAATCAGCCTGCGTTCCCAGCGTTGCCGCCAGCCTTGCCGATTCGCCCTCCAGTAATGCGCGAACGTCGAGCAGATCGTACAGCGTTCGCGGCTGCGTACTGAACAGATGGATCAGCGGGCTGGTGTCCTGCACCCGATTAAGCCGTGCGACACGAGAATCGCGACCCTGCGCCGTTTCAATAATCCCGCGCCCGCGCAGCACGGTCAGCCCTTCACGCAGTGCGGAGCGTGAGAAGCCGAGCTTTTCACACAGTCGACGTTCCGAGGGAAGCGGCTGACCGACCTTCAGTACGCCGTCGATAATTAACCGTTCGATACTCTCTGCAACCACTTCGCAAATAGGGCGACGTTCATCTTTCATTCCCGGACCTCGTGCACAGGTAGGACCAATTTTTCTGTTCTTAACTCGCAAAACACGCACATCACGTAAGTGATTATGTTACATCAATTTAACATTGAGTTAACCAAGACAAGGTCACAGAGCTGGAAAAAAAATGGTCTGACCGGTAGCTAAAGAGATAGACGAAAACGAAAAGCCCGCTTAATAACTGTTCACAGAAGCAGCGCGCAAAAATCAGCTGCCACACAACACAACAAAGCGAAGCCTACTCATGAGCATCTTGTACGAAGAGCGTCTTGATGGCGCTTTACCCGATGTCGACCGCACATCGGTACTGATGGCACTGCGTGAGCATGTCCCTGGACTTGAGATCCTGCATACCGATGAGGAGATCATTCCTTACGAGTGTGACGGGTTGAGCGCGTATCGCACGCGTCCATTACTGGTTGTTCTGCCTAAGCAAATGGAACAGGTGACAGCGATTCTGGCTGTCTGCCATCGCCTGCGTGTACCGGTGGTGACCCGTGGTGCAGGCACCGGGCTTTCTGGTGGCGCGCTGCCGCTGGAAAAAGGTGTGTTGTTGGTGATGGCGCGCTTTAAAGAGATCCTCGACATTAACCCCGTTGGTCGCCGCGCGCGCGTGCAGCCAGGCGTGCGTAACCTGGCGATCTCCCAGGCCGTTGCACCGCATAATCTCTACTACGCACCGGACCCTTCCTCACAAATCGCCTGTTCCATTGGCGGCAATGTGGCTGAAAATGCCGGCGGCGTCCACTGCCTGAAATATGGTCTGACCGTACATAACCTGCTGAAAATTGAAGTGCAAACGCTGGACGGCGAGGCACTGACGCTTGGATCGGACGCGCTGGATTCACCTGGTTTTGACCTGCTGGCGCTGTTCACCGGATCGGAAGGTATGCTCGGCGTGACCACCGAAGTGACGGTAAAACTGCTGCCGAAGCCGCCCGTGGCGCGGGTTCTGTTAGCCAGCTTTGACTCGGTAGAAAAAGCCGGACTTGCGGTTGGTGACATCATCGCCAATGGCATTATCCCCGGCGGGCTGGAGATGATGGATAACCTGTCGATCCGCGCGGCGGAAGATTTTATTCATGCCGGTTATCCCGTCGACGCCGAAGCGATTTTGTTATGCGAGCTGGACGGCGTGGAGTCTGACGTACAGGAAGACTGCGAGCGGGTTAACGACATCTTGTTGAAAGCGGGCGCGACTGACGTCCGTCTGGCACAGGACGAAGCAGAGCGCGTACGTTTCTGGGCCGGTCGCAAAAATGCGTTCCCGGCGGTAGGACGTATCTCCCCGGATTACTACTGCATGGATGGCACCATCCCGCGTCGCGCCCTGCCTGGCGTACTGGAAGGCATTGCCCGTTTATCGCAGCAATATGATTTACGTGTTGCCAACGTCTTTCATGCCGGAGATGGCAACATGCACCCGTTAATCCTTTTCGATGCCAACGAACCCGGTGAATTTGCCCGCGCGGAAGAGCTGGGCGGGAAGATCCTCGAACTCTGCGTTGAAGTTGGCGGCAGCATCAGTGGCGAACATGGCATCGGGCGAGAAAAAATCAATCAAATGTGCGCCCAGTTCAACAGCGATGAAATCACGACCTTCCATGCGGTCAAGGCGGCGTTTGACCCCGATGGTTTGCTGAACCCTGGGAAAAACATTCCCACGCTACACCGCTGTGCTGAATTTGGTGCCATGCATGTGCATCACGGTCATTTACCTTTCCCTGAACTGGAGCGTTTCTGATGCTACGCGAGTGTGATTACAGCCAGGCGCTGCTGGAGCAGGTGAATCAGGCGATTAGCGATAAAACGCCGCTGGTGATTCAGGGCAGCAATAGCAAAGCCTTTTTAGGTCGCCCTGTCACCGGGCAAACGCTGGATGTTCGTTGTCATCGCGGCATTGTTAATTACGACCCGACCGAGCTGGTGATAACCGCGCGTGTCGGAACGCCGCTGGTGACAATTGAAGCGGCGCTGGAAAGCGCGGGGCAAATGCTCCCCTGTGAGCCGCCGCATTATGGTGAAGAAGCCACCTGGGGCGGGATGGTCGCCTGCGGGCTGGCGGGGCCGCGTCGCCCGTGGAGCGGTTCGGTCCGCGATTTTGTCCTCGGCACGCGCATCATTACCGGCGCTGGAAAACATCTGCGTTTTGGTGGCGAAGTGATGAAAAACGTTGCCGGATACGATCTCTCACGGTTAATGGTCGGAAGCTACGGTTGTCTTGGCGTGCTCACTGAAATCTCAATGAAAGTGTTACCGCGACCGCGCGCCTCCCTGAGCCTGCGTCGGGAAATCAGCCTGCAAGAAGCCATGAGTGAAATCGCCGAGTGGCAACTCCAGCCATTACCCATTAGTGGCTTATGTTACTTCGACAATGCGTTGTGGATCCGCCTTGAGGGCGGCGAAGGATCGGTAAAAGCAGCGCGTGAACTGCTGGGTGGCGAAGAGGTTGCCGGTCAGTTCTGGCAGCAATTGCGTGAACAACAACTGCCGTTCTTCTCGTTACCAGGTACCTTATGGCGCATTTCATTACCCAGTGATGCGCCGATGATGGATTTACCCGGCGAGCAACTGATCGACTGGGGCGGGGCGTTACGCTGGCTGAAATCGACAGCCGAGGACAATCAAATCCATCGCATCGCCCGCAACGCTGGCGGTCATGCGACCCGCTTTAGTGCCGGAGATGGTGGCTTTGCCCCGCTATCGGCTCCTTTATTCCGCTATCACCAGCAGCTTAAACAGCAGCTCGACCCTTGCGGCGTGTTTAACCCCGGTCGCATGTACGCGGAACTTTGAGGAGCAGGCTATGCAAACCCAATTAACTGAAGAGATGCGGCAGAACGCGCGCGCGCTGGAAGCCGACAGCATCCTGCGCGCCTGTGTTCACTGCGGATTTTGTACCGCAACCTGCCCAACCTATCAGCTTCTGGGCGATGAACTGGACGGGCCGCGCGGGCGCATCTATCTGATTAAACAGGTGCTGGAAGGCAACGAAGTCACGCTTAAAACACAGGAGCATCTCGATCGCTGCCTCACTTGCCGTAATTGTGAAACCACCTGTCCTTCTGGTGTGCGCTATCACAATTTGCTGGATATCGGGCGTGATATTGTCGAGCAGAAAGTGAAACGCCCACTGCCGGAGCGAATACTGCGCGAAGGATTGCGCCAGGTAGTGCCGCGTCCGGCGGTCTTCCGTGCGCTGACGCAGGTAGGGCTGGTGCTGCGACCGTTTTTACCGGAACAGGTCAGAGCAAAACTGCCTGCTGAAACGGTGAAAGCTAAACCGCGTCCGCCGCTGCGCCATAAGCGTCGGGTTTTAATGTTGGAAGGCTGCGCCCAGCCTACGCTTTCGCCCAACACCAACGCGGCAACTGCGCGAGTGCTGGATCGTCTGGGGATCAGCGTCATGCCAGCTAACGAAGCAGGCTGTTGTGGCGCGGTGGACTATCATCTTAATGCGCAGGAGAAAGGGCTGGCACGGGCGCGCAATAATATTGATGCCTGGTGGCCCGCGATTGAAGCAGGTGCCGAGGCAATTTTGCAAACCGCCAGCGGCTGCGGCGCGTTTGTCAAAGAGTATGGGCAGATGCTGAAAAACGATGCGTTATATGCCGATAAAGCGCGTCAGGTCAGTGAACTGGCGGTCGATTTAGTCGAACTTCTGCGCGAGGAACCGCTGGAAAAACTGGCAATTCGCGGCGATAAAAAGCTGGCCTTCCACTGTCCGTGTACCCTACAACATGCGCAAAAGCTGAACGGCGAAGTGGAAAAAGTGTTGCTTCGTCTTGGATTTACCTTAACGGACGTTCCCGACAGCCATCTGTGCTGCGGTTCAGCGGGAACATATGCGTTAACGCATCCCGATCTGGCACGCCAGCTGCGGGATAACAAAATGAATGCGCTGGAAAGCGGCAAACCGGAAATGATCGTCACCGCCAACATTGGTTGCCAGACGCATCTGGCGAGCGCCGGTCGTACCTCTGTGCGTCACTGGATTGAAATTGTAGAACAAGCCCTTGAAAAGGAATAACAAAATGAAAACTAAAGTCATTCTTAGCCAGCAAATGGCGAGTGCAATTATTGCCGCAGGTCAGGAAGAGGCGCAGAAAAATAACTGGTCTGTTTCCATTGCTGTTGCCGATGACGGCGGTCATCTGCTGGCGTTAAGTCGCATGGACGATTGCGCGCCGATTGCGGCTTATATCTCCCAGGAGAAAGCGCGTACCGCCGCGCTGGGGCGTCGTGAAACTAAGGGCTATGAAGAGATGGTGAACAACGGACGTACCGCGTTCGTGACTGCGCCGTTATTAACGTCGCTGGAAGGCGGCGTACCGGTTGTTGTGGATGGGCAAATTATTGGTGCCGTGGGCGTTTCTGGTTTAACCGGAGCACAGGATGCGCAGGTCGCGAAAGCGGCAGCAGCGGTGTTGGCGAAATAAGCGAAAACGAGGAGATAAACAATGAGTCAAACCATAACCCAGAGCCGTTTACGCATTGACGCCAATTTTAAACGTTTTGTGGATGAAGAAGTTTTACCGGGAACAGGGCTGGACGCTGCGGTGTTCTGGCGCAATTTTGATGAGATCGTTCATGATCTGGCACCAGAAAATCGTCAGTTGCTGGCAGAACGCGATCGCATTCAGGCAGCGCTTGATGAGTGGCATCGCAGCAATCCGGGGCCGGTAAAAGATAAAGCGGCCTATAAATCTTTCCTGCGTGAACTGGGCTACCTGGTGCCGCAACCGGAGCGCGTGACGGTGGAAACCACGGGCATTGACAGCGAAATCACCAGCCAGGCGGGGCCGCAGCTGGTGGTTCCGGCAATGAACGCCCGCTACGCGCTGAACGCGGCGAACGCTCGCTGGGGCTCACTGTACGATGCGTTATACGGCAGCGACATCATCCCGCAGGAAGGGGCGATGGTCAGCGGCTACGATCCGCAACGCGGTGAGCAGGTTATCGCCTGGGTTCGGCGTTTCCTCGATGAATCTCTACCGCTGGAAAACGGCAGCTATCAGGATGTGGTGGCGTTTAAGGTGGTTGATAAACAATTACGCATCCAGTTGAAAAATGGTAAAGAAACCACGTTACGTACTCCAGCACAGTTTGTCGGTTACCGTGGCGATGCCGCTGCGCCGACCTGCATTTTGCTGAAAAATAACGGCCTGCATATTGAGCTGCAAATCGATGCCAATGGGCGGATTGGCAAAGACGATCCGGCGCACATCAACGATGTTATCGTCGAAGCTGCTATCAGTACCATTCTCGACTGCGAAGATTCGGTCGCGGCGGTTGATGCGGAAGATAAAATCCTGCTGTACCGCAACCTGCTGGGCCTGATGCAGGGGACTCTGCAAGAGAAAATGGAGAAAAACGGTCGGCAAATCGTGCGTAAACTGAATGACGATCGTCATTACACCGCCGCCGATGGCTCTGAAATTTCTCTGCACGGACGCTCGCTGCTGTTTATCCGCAACGTGGGTCATTTGATGACCATTCCTGTGATTTGGGACAGCGAAGGCAATGAAATCCCGGAAGGCATTCTTGATGGCGTCATGACTGGCGCGATTGCCCTCTATGATTTAAAAGTGCAGAAAAACTCGCGCACTGGCAGCGTCTATATTGTGAAACCGAAAATGCACGGTCCGCAGGAAGTGGCGTTCGCCAACAAACTGTTTACCCGCATTGAGACAATGCTCGGTATGGCACCGAATACCCTGAAAATGGGCATTATGGATGAAGAACGTCGGACCTCGCTGAACTTGCGTAGCTGTATCGCTCAGGCGCGCAACCGCGTGGCGTTCATCAATACCGGTTTCCTCGACCGTACCGGCGATGAAATGCATTCGGTGATGGAAGCTGGCCCGATGCTGCGTAAAAATCAGATGAAATCGACGCCTTGGATCAAAGCCTACGAGCGTAATAACGTGCTTTCCGGTCTGTTCTGTGGGCTGCGCGGTAAAGCGCAAATTGGTAAAGGCATGTGGGCAATGCCGGACCTGATGGCAGACATGTACAGCCAGAAGGGCGACCAACTGCGTGCCGGGGCAAACACAGCCTGGGTTCCGTCACCAACCGCTGCTACGCTCCATGCGCTGCACTACCACCAAACCAACGTACAGAGCGTACAAGCCAACATTGCCCAGACCGAGTTCAATGCTGAATTTGAACCGCTGCTGGACGATCTGCTGACTATTCCGGTTGCTGAAAACGCTAACTGGTCGGCGCAAGAGATCCAACAAGAGCTGGATAACAACGTGCAGGGGATTCTGGGGTACGTGGTGCGCTGGGTGGAGCAGGGGATTGGTTGTTCAAAAGTGCCGGATATTCACAATGTGGCGTTGATGGAAGACCGCGCAACGCTGCGTATCTCCAGCCAGCATATCGCCAACTGGTTACGTCACGGTATTCTGACCAAAGAACAGGTGCAGGCGTCGCTGGAGAATATGGCGAAAGTGGTTGATCAGCAAAACGCTGGCGATCCGGCTTATCGTCCGATGGCGGGGAATTTCGCTAACTCGTGTGCTTTTAAAGCTGCCAGCGATTTAATCTTCCTCGGCGTGAAACAGCCAAACGGCTATACCGAACCGTTATTACACGCCTGGCGTTTACGCGAAAAAGAAAGTCATTAATAGCGTCAAAAAAGCCCCGGCAAGTTTTATTGTCGGGGCTATGATAGTAACTGCGGTAGTACATTTATCCCGGAAATAACCGGAGCGATTATCAGGGTTTAACAATATTAAATACCCGTAGCGCATTACTAGCGGGCCTAAAACAACAATATGGACATCTTAACGATACTCTGCGTCTGCGTGTGCGGAACAGAAACCCTTACCCGATATACTTGTTATGCCAGAGGTAGCAATTGCGTTAGCGGCGTACTGTTGCTGTAAAGTATAACGCCTATATTTTACAGTTCAGTCCTCTTTTGCTTATTACAACCTTAAGTATATCAAGCATATAAAGATAATAAGAGACTGAACAATATGGTTACCTGGACCCAAATGTATATGCCGATGGGAGGACTGGGGCTATCCGCTCTGGTCGCCCTGATCCCGATAATATTCTTCTTCGTTGCACTCGCGGTATTACGTCTGAAAGGACATGTCGCTGGAGCAATAACCCTTATATTATCTATCCTGATTGCAATATTCGCCTTTAAAATGCCGATTGATATGGCATTTGCTGCTGCGGGCTATGGCTTTATTTATGGATTATGGCCAATTGCGTGGATTATTGTCGCGGCGGTGTTCCTGTATAAATTAACCGTTGCCAGCGGGCAGTTCGATATTATCCGCAGCTCGGTTATCTCCATCACCGACGATCAGCGTTTGCAGGTGTTACTGATTGGTTTCTCCTTTGGTGCGTTGCTGGAAGGAGCGGCTGGCTTTGGTGCGCCGGTGGCGATTACCGGTGCGCTGCTGGTGGGCCTGGGCTTCAAACCGTTATACGCGGCGGGGCTGTGTCTGATTGCCAATACTGCGCCGGTGGCGTTTGGTGCGTTGGGCGTGCCGATTCTGGTCGCCGGTCAGGTAACGGGAATCGATCCGTTCCACATTGGCGCAATGGCGGGACGTCAGTTACCGTTCCTGTCGGTTCTTGTGCCGTTCTGGCTGGTAGCAATGATGGACGGCTGGAAAGGGGTGAAAGAGACGTGGCCAGCGGCGCTGGTTGCTGGGGGAAGCTTCGCTGTCACTCAGTTCTTTACCTCTAACTATATTGGTCCGGAACTGCCGGATATTACTTCGGCGCTGGTGAGTATCGTCTCACTCGCTTTATTCCTTAAAGTCTGGCGGCCGAAAAATACCGAAACGGCAATCAGCATGGGACAATCCGCAGGTGCGATGGTGGTAAATAAGCCATCTTCTGGCGGTCCCGTGCCTTCAGAATATAGTCTGGGGCAAATCATTCGAGCGTGGTCACCGTTTTTAATCTTAACGGTGCTGGTCACCATCTGGACCATGAAGCCGTTTAAAGCGTTATTTGCTCCGGGCGGCGCGTTTTATTCACTGGTGATTAATTTCCAGATCCCTCATTTGCATCAACAAGTGTTGAAAGCGGCACCCATTGTCGCCCAACCAACGCCAATGGATGCGGTGTTTAAATTCGACCCCCTCTCGGCTGGCGGCACCGCTATTTTTATTGCGGCGATTATCTCTATCTTCATCCTCGGTGTGGGGATCAAGAAAGGTATTGGCGTCTTTGCCGAAACGCTAATTAGCTTGAAGTGGCCGATACTGTCGATTGGCATGGTGCTGGCGTTCGCCTTCGTCACCAACTATTCTGGCATGTCCACCACGCTGGCGCTGGTACTGGCAGGTACAGGCGTGATGTTCCCGTTCTTCTCACCGTTTCTCGGCTGGCTGGGCGTATTCCTTACCGGCTCGGACACCTCCTCTAACGCCCTGTTTGGTTCACTGCAATCGACCACGGCGCAGCAAATCAACGTCTCTGACACCCTGCTGGTGGCAGCAAACACCAGCGGCGGCGTAACTGGCAAGATGATCTCCCCGCAATCTATCGCCGTGGCCTGCGCCGCGACGGGCATGGTGGGCCGAGAATCTGAACTGTTCCGCTACACCGTGAAGCACAGTCTGATTTTTGCCAGCGTTATCGGCATTATCACCCTGCTGCAGGCGTATGTGTTTACCGGGATGTTAGTCTCGTAAATCAATAAAGCCGGATGATCGTTAATATCATCCGGCTTCATTTACATTATTCTGTCTTATTAATTGAAAATCATTTCTCGCTTTATTATCCATGCAGCAATAATGTTTTGCGTTCAGATAACCTGCTAAATAATTAAGAGCGTGAGAACATCTATTTTTTTATCACGCAAAACAAGTCTGTATTAATTATGTTCGCTTGATGAGCAAACACCGTTCTATCTGTTGCTTTTGCAATCTTAATCGTTAAAACTACCAACAAATTTATATAGTTACGTTGTGAAATGTTGTTAATTTTTTGTTTGTTGAAATTTCGTAAAAATAGCCAG
>OLIL01000967.1_pt1 | contig 11327 bp, 10 predicted proteins | sample 1609701 | NCBI WGS metagenome assembly OLIL01 (sample SAMEA4350146, study PRJEB24818) | metagenome | biome: human; feature: gut; material: faeces | place: Denmark | collected 2013-09
ACCCAGAACCCGATCCGTCAGGGGCTGATCGCCATGCTCGGTACCTTTATTGACACCATTATTGTCTGCTCGGTAACCGGCCTGACCATTGTCATTATGGGCGGCTGGCTGACAGCGGAAACCGGTGCCACACTGACCGCTTCCTCTTTCAAAGCGGCGATTCCGGGCGGAAACTATATTGTGGCGATTGCACTGACGATTTTTGCCTTCACTACAATCCTCGGCTGGAGTTTTTACGGTGAGAAGTGCGTCCAGTATCTGTTCGGCGTGAAGGCGATTAAGGTTTTCCGTGTGCTGTGGCTGATAGCACTACCAATTGGCGCCACACAGTCTCTGGAGTTTGTCTGGCTGCTGGCGGATACCCTGAATGCCATGATGGCGATCCCGAACCTGATAGCACTGATCTTATTAAGCCCGGTGGTATACCGTCTGACGCGTGACCACATCCGGGATGTTAATGCGGACAGTATTGATATGGCGAATGAGTTATATCAGAAGAAATAACGGTGGGAATTGTAAATAACGGGCAGGAAACTGCCCGTTATTTTTCTGATGCAGCAACTGATGTGATGATCAGGGTTGCAGCCAGAACAGGCCGCTGCCGTCCAGAGCGGTAAAGGTTTTATGCAGCATCAGGCTGTCTGCCTGCGGATCGAGCTCAGGAAACAGTGCCGGATGCAGCATTTTGGCAATAGCTTCCACCGCAATAATATTGAATGGAGTGTCATAGTATTGCTGATACAGTGCCAGTACCTGTTTCTGCTGATACGCCGTGAGATACTGCAGTTTCGGCCGTGCCATCAGTTTTTCCAGTGCCGGTACAGCCCGCTCCTCAGAGCCGGTATAGCCGAGCGGTACTGAAGCACTGCCTTTGCGGGTATTTTCCCAGTCGGCGACGGTCATCAGATAAAACTGCGGGTCAGCGGCAATAATCTGTTCTTCACTCACCTCACCGCCCATACCGTTTTTAAACCAGTCTGCACCGAGGTTATGACCTCCCGCAGCGGCAACAAACTCCCCGAAGTTACCGTTACCAAAGGTTTTACAACAGCTGTTTTCCCCGGCAAGACCCGCCGCTCGTTCAATAAAGACTGTGGGCTTTTTGTCTTCCGGAATATTTGCAACCCGCGAGCGGATAAGATCCAGCCGCTCGCGGTAAAAATCATTAAATGCTGCCGCCTGTTTTTCCTGCCCGAAGACCTGCCCCAAAAGCGTCATGCTTGGCATGGTGTTTTGCAGCGGATACTGACGGAAATCGATAAATATCACCGGAATACCGCTTTTCTCCAGCAAATCCAGGGTGCCGCTTTCGGTCAGTTTACTTTGCAGTCCGGTATCGAAAATCACCAAATCCGGCTGATAAGTCAGCGCTTTTTCGACACTGAAATCCGATGTGTAAGGGTTCGGAAATACCGGAATATCTTTCAGCTGCGGAAATTGTTTTTCATAAGCCATGCGCAGATCCGGTGCTTTTTTGGTCAGTGCATCATCCCATGCCGCAATACCTTTCAGCGGTTCAGACGGATGCAGAATATTCAGCGCAACCAGTACCCGGCTGTCTGCCAGCATGATACGGGATACCGGGGCATTGACGGTGACTGTCCGCCCGGCAATATCCGTCACCGTTATCAGTTCCGCTGTTGCATTGAGCGGAAACAGTGCCGCGAGTGCGGCACAAAGGGTGATGATAAGGGCCGGAAAACGTCCGGCAGCGTGGAATATGCGTTTCATTATATGAATGACCTTTAAAACTTCACGGAAGCCTGTGCAAAGAAGGTGCGCGGCTGCCCGGCGTAAATGCCGTAGTTATTATCTGTTGAACGGGTAAAGCTGGCCTGATCAAACAGGTTTTTCACCCCGGCGGCAAGTGTCAGATCTGACCATTGCGGGCCGAAATGATACTCCGCACGCGCATCCCACATCATATAGCCCGGAATAATGCCGTAACGTCCGTCTGCACTGCCTTCGGTAATGTAATTTTTCCCGGTTCCCGGTGACTGCTGTTTTGACTGCGCATAGGTGTTGAGATTCCACACCCAGTTTCCGGTTTCATAGCGGGCACCGGCAGTAAAGAGCTGGCGGGAGTAGAACGGCAGATCTTTATCCGCAAAATTACCGCGTTTGCTCACTGCTTTTGTGTAGGTATAAGTGCTGTAGATACTGACGCCGTCGAGCCATTTCGCGGTTTCACTCAGGTCATAATTCAGTGCCAGTTCTACCCCCTGATGGGTGGTCGCACCGAGGTTGGTCCAGCCGGTCGAGTTTTCAATGTATTGCAGCTGATCATTGAAATCGATATAGAACAGGGTCATTTCCGCAGACAGCAGACCATCATCAAACCGTGTACCGGCTTCATAGTTATGGGCTTTTTCCGCACTCAGGCCGTTTGCCGGATCATTACCCGCGCCGCCGGTATTGAGCTGGAAATATTGCAGGCTGCCGAATGAGCTGCCGGCGTTGGCGAACAGTTTCCACTGATCATCAATATGATAAATCACCGACAGTGCCGGTAACGGTTCGCTGTAGCTCTTGCTGCGGAACTGGTTACGGAAACCGTCATCGAGATGAATTTTTATATTTTCATAACGCAGGCCGGGAATAACCGTCCAGTTACCAACATTAATGGTGTCATCGATATAGATGGCATGGGCCTCTGTACCGCCGGAGGTGTGCTGATAGTAGCTGTCGGTCTGAGGGCGTGAGCTTTGAGAACCGGTCGGATACCAGCCGGAGCGGTAGGCTTTTTCATCCGCCGTTTCATTCAGATAGCGGTAACCCAGGGTGATTTCGTGGGACTGGTTATCAAAGCGGAACAGCTGTGAATAGCTCGGTTCAATGGCGTAAGCTGTGTAGTGACGCGGATAGGAAACAAGGCGGCTCTTACCGGCACTCGCATTTGTTCCCTCACTTTCAATATAACTGCCCCGGTAACTTTTGCTGAACCAGGTCAGTAATTCAAACTGTTTATCATCTTCCTGGTGGCGGTATTTAAAGGACATATCCTGACGGTTGCCTTCAAAACGGTCAAACGGACGGACAGACTGGTAAGGATCGGCTTTGTACTGTGCCTCTGTCAGGCCGCCCGGCATCCCGGATTGCGCATGGTAATAGTGAAAGTTTGCCAGCAACTCATCAGTGTCACTGAAGGCATAGCGGGTTTTCAGGATGATGTCATCAATATCGGTATTGTCATTATTCTTGCGGTAGCCCTGGCCGTGCAGACCGGAGTAGAGCAGCAGCGCACCTGCAGAACCGTCTTCTTTTGAGCCACCGACAGAGGCATCGGTCAGGGTTTTCAGCCCGCCGGTGCGTGCACCCTGTGTTTTGACGGACGCGGAACCGCTGAAGGTTTCCGGGATCGGTTTAGTGACAAAGTTAATCACGCCGCCGACGTTTTGCGGCCCGTAGCGGACAGAGGTGGCACCGCGCATCACATCAATGCTGCTGATTGAGCCTAACGAGAGTGGTGACATCGATAACTGCGGCTGCCCGTAGGGGGCAGCGGCCAGCGGAATACCGTCGAACAGAATGGTGGAACGCGGGGAAAGCCGTGCCGGAAGCCCGCGGATACCGACATTGAGTGAAACGTCACTGCCGCCGGTGCCGTTACTGTCCCGCACCTGAACACCCGGAATACCACGCAGGGCGTCCGCTATGGTTTCTGCCCCTGACTCATCGATTTGTTTTTTGGTTTTGATGGTCCGTGCGCCGCCGTGGTTCAGCAGCGTATCGCTGTTATCAGTGTTATCCAGCCAGTTGCCGACAACCACAACCGGGTCTTCGGTATCTGCGGTGGCGGCGATACTGCCACCGCTGATAACAGCGAGCGCCAGTGCCAGCGGCGTGAGGCGGGCAGGGCGGCAGGATGCGTTACAGGAATCAGTCATCACTCAGTTTTCCGTGAGAATTTAAGAAGACAAATGATAATAATAACTATTACCTGTGCGCAATAATTTTTTAACGGAAAGTTACTAATATGCTGATTTTTTGGTTCGAAATTCGGGGGTTAAATGATAGTCGTGAGAATTATTTTTGGTGTGAATGTGATCTTGCTGTTTTAGCGGGGAAAGGGCGGTTTTATGGATTAATCCGCCTGTTTTATTCTTTCGTTCCACATCTGGATGCAAGTGCATTTATCCATCTTCTGGTCAGTTGCCTTACCGGTTTATATCACGCCACCTTACCCCAAAATACCGGATAATTCCTTACTCCATATTGCATCTGTAAATAATGTAAATGTTAATCATTCGCGATAGTGATGTGTCGTGCCGGTTAATTTTTGCTTTAGATCAAGCAAAGGAATGATAGTCAGGAAAACCCCTTTTCACCGGTCTGAAATGGCGTATTCTTATGTTGCATATAAAATACAACTTATAAGGAAGCAAGAGCATGTACTGTGTGCAATGTGAACAAACGATGCGTACACCGGTGGGTAATGGCTGTGCCTATGCCCAGGGCATGTGCGGTAAAACCGCAGAAACATCTGACTTACAGGATCTGCTGGTGGCAGTACTGGAAAGTCTTTCAGCGTGGGCGGTTGCTGCGCGTGAATCAGGTATCATCGATCACGACACAGACAGCTTTGCGCCGCGTGCATTTTTCTCCACATTAACTAACGTTAACTTCGATTCTGAGCGCATCATCGGTTATGCGCAGGAAGCGGTTGTGATGCGTGACAGCCTGATGAAACGCTGCCTGGCGAAAAACCCGGCACTGGTTCTGAATCACCCGTTAGCAAACCTGCAACTGAAGGGCACGGATATTGCGTCACTGGTGAAACAGGCGGATGAATTTGCCCTGAATAAAGATAAGCAGGCTATCGGTGATGATATCCACGGTCTGCGTATGCTCTGCCTGTACGGCCTGAAAGGGGCGGCGGCATATATGGAGCACGCCCATGTGCTGGGCAAATACAGTGATGAGATTTACGGCCAGTACCATGAAATCATGGCGTGGCTCGGTACTGATCCGTCTGATATGGGTGAGCTGCTCAACCAGTCCATGGCGATTGGTATGATGAACTTTAAAATCATGGAAATGCTGGATGCCGGTGAAACCGAAGCTTACGGTCACCCGACGCCGTCTTCCGTGAACGTCCGTCCGGTGGCAGGTAAAGCGATTCTGATCTCCGGTCATGACCTCAAAGATCTGCATATGCTGCTGCAACAGACAGAAGGCACCGGTGTGAACATTTACACTCACGGTGAAATGCTGCCTGCACACGGCTATCCGGAACTGAAAAAATACAAACATCTGGTCGGTAACTACGGCAGTGGCTGGCAGAACCAGCAGACTGAGTTTGCCAAATTCCCGGGCCCGATTCTGATGACCTCCAACTGTATTCTGGATCCGAATCCGGGCAGTTATACCGACCGTATCTGGACCCGCAGTATCGTCGGCTGGCCGGGCGCGAAACACCTGACCGGTGATGATTTCAGCGATATTATTGCGCAGGCTCAGGCGATGGACGGCTTCCCGTACAGCGAAATCGAGCACCTGATCACCGTCGGTTTCGGCCGTGAAACGCTGCTCAATGCCGCCGATACAGTGATTGACCTGGTGGCGACCGGCAAACTGCGTCATGTGTTCCTCGTCGGCGGATGCGACGGCAGCCGCGGTGAACGCAGCTACTACACCGATTTCGCCCGTCAGGTTCCTCAGGACTGCCTGATTATGACTCTGGCCTGCGGTAAATACCGTTTCAACAAACTGGATTTCGGTACCCTGGAAGGATTACCGCGCCTGCTTGATGTCGGTCAGTGCAACGATGCGTACTCCGCGATTATGCTGGCGGTGAAACTGGCTGAGAAACTGGGCTGCGGCGTCAATGATCTGCCGCTGACACTGGTGCTCTCCTGGTTTGAACAGAAAGCGATTGTGATTCTGCTGACCCTGCTGGCGCTGGGTGTGAAGGATATCTTCACCGGCCCGACTGCTCCGGCATTCCTGACTGACAATCTGCTGAATGTACTGAATGAAAAATTCGGTATGCGTCCGATTACCACTGTTGAAAATGATTTACACGCTGTGTTAGGCGCGTAATTGCTGTAACTGTTAGCACCGGAGAGGGCGGTCACGCCTTCTCCGGCACGGAGTCAGGAGAGCCCGATGACAATGCCGACGTCTTTATGTCCGAACCGCATGCAGGTCCATTCTGTCAGGCAGGAAACCCCGGATGTGTGGACTATCAATCTGATTAACCACGATTTTTATCAGTATCACGCAGGGCAGTATGCGCTGGTGAGTATCCGCAACAGTGATGAGACACTGCGTGCTTATACCTTATCCTCCACACCGGGACTGAGCCCGTTCCTGAGCCTGACGGTGCGCCGTCTGGATGACGGACAGGGTTCCGGCTGGCTGACCGGCGAGGTGAAACCGGGTGATTACCTGTGGCTGTCTGATGCACAGGGTGAATTTACCTGTGATGCCCGCCCGGCAGAGCGCTATCTGATGCTGGCCGCCGGTTGCGGCGTGACACCGGTGATGTCGATGACCCGCTGGATCCTGCACCGTCAGCCGGAAAGTCAGGTGACGGTGATTTTCAACGTGCGTGATAAACAGCAGGTGATTTTTGCTCAGGAATGGCAGCAGTTGCTGACTGCATTCCCGGCCCGTCTGCGCCTGATCCTGATGGTGGAAAACAGTGATGAGACGGATGAATTGTTATCCGGCCGCCTGTCAGAAGAAAAACTGAAGGCGCTGATCCCGGATATCGCACGGCACACGGTGATGACCTGTGGTCCGGCGCCGTATATGAAGAATGTGCAGACATTCTGTCAGGCGCTGAATGTGGATCCGGGCAGCTTCTTTATGGAGCGTTTCGGGCCGGAGCCGGAAGCGGAAGCCGGAGAGCAGATGGTCACCATGACCATTCAGTCCCCGCTGCGTCAGGTAAAAGTACCTGTCGGTATGACCCTGCTGGCAGCGATGGAAGCTAACAGTGTACCGGTGATGGCGGCCTGCCGTGCCGGTGTCTGCGGCAGCTGTAAAACCCGCGTCCGCAGCGGTGAATACACCACCACCAGCACCATGACGCTGACCCCGGAAGAGATTGAACAGGGTTATGTTCTGGCGTGCAGCTGTCAGATTCAGGGCAATGTTGAATTAGCCTGATTGAGAATCATTCTGTATAATTGCAAAAAAGCGCCGTTTTCAGCGGCGCTTTTTCTGTTTCCGGCGGATAAACGCCGGGTTTCCGCTATGCTGTAAATGTGATCATAATAAAAAAGGATTTTCAGCAATGAATAAGACAGAGTTTGTAGCCCGCGCCCTGACTGACGTTCTCGGTGAACATATCGGTGATGAATCCCTGGTTGAACAGTATTTTTCCCGTGATTATGTTCAGGTGGTGAATGGTCAGACAATTGAATTCCCCGCATTTCTTGCCCATCTTAATGCCCTGAAAATGGCAACCCGCAGTATTACCATTGAGATTAAATCCATCGCTGAAGGCGGGTCCTGTGTGCACACTCAGCATATCGCGAAAGCTGAAAAAGTCAGTGGCGAGCACGCCGCCTTTGAGGTTTTCGCCTGTTTCCGTCTGGCAGACGGTAAAATTGTCCGCTGTGAGGAAGTGACACGGCAGCTGACCGGTGATGAGAGCGATAATGATCTGGGTTCCCGGACCTGATTTGTAACCTCAATGGTTTCTAAACGAAATAGTAATAGTCCTCGCCATATAATTTCTGAGAGTTATAATTCGCGCCGCATTTAAGGTGCAGTATCTCGTTAGGCGAGGCTCCTATACAAACAAAGGTTGCTGATCTGACGACGTCGAGAGACGCCCAAGATTAGGACAGGTTATATCGAACAGAAGGTATAACCCGAAGTAACTTCCCGCAGTCTGCGGGATACGTTGTATAGTGCTAAAACCGAGACGTGAGATAGCCTACGCATTCTCTCATCTGGTTTCGCCCCTATTGGAGTGCTGTTTGAAGTCCATAACAGACATTAGGGTCACACATCATGAAGTTAACCAACTACGAAAAAGCGGACGCGCTGGTCATTTCCGCGCCATCCGTTAATCCGCCACACCATACCGATCGTCCGCAGCGTAATGATGAAGACGCAGTCAGTGCTTACATGAGTCAGGCGTATATCCGCGTGACCGTGTCAGACACGATTGCTGCCGTCAAACGCACCCTGCGTGAGGAACTGGAAGGTGAGCAGATCCCCACTTATTTATATGTACTGGATGAGGATAATTACCTGAATGGTATCCTGCCGGTCAAAGCCCTGCTGACCGCAGCGGAAGATATGTTTGTCGCCGATGTGATGCGCCAGACGTATTTTTCGGTGTCACCGGAGCAGTCCCGGCACGACGTGTATGAGCTTATCAACAACAGCGGGATTGATACTGTGCCGGTGGTGCAGTTCGGCAAGCTGGCCGGTATTCTGCGTCCGCAGGATATCGCGGAGCTGATTGAGGATGAAAACACCCAGGATGCGGCATTACAGGGCGGCTCCCAGCCGCTGGATGAGCCTTATCTGAGCACCAGTCCGTTCACGCTGTGGCGTAAGCGCGCAGTCTGGCTGCTGATGCTGTTTGTGGCGGAAGCCTATACCGGTACGGTGCTCAAGGCATTCGAGGAGCAGCTGGAAGCCGCTATCTCGCTGGCTTTCTTTATCCCGCTGCTGATCGGCACCGGCGGTAACAGCGGTACTCAGATCACCTCAACCCTCGTCCGTGCCATGGCACTCGGGGAAGTGAGCCTGCGCAATATCGGTGCGGTGCTGCGCAAAGAGCTGTCCACGTCACTGCTGGTCGCCTTTACCATGGGATGTGCGGGGATGATCCGTGCCTGGTTCCTGGGGGTCGGGCCGGAAGTGATGATGGTGGTCAGCCTGACACTGGTGTGTATCACGGTCTGGAGTGCGGTGGTGTCTTCTATTATCCCGATGGTGCTCAAGCGTCTGAAAGTGGATCCGGCAGTGGTTTCCGCTCCGTTTATTGCCACACTGATTGACGGCACCGGGCTGATTATCTACTTCGAGATGGCCAAACTGATTATGACTGATCTGGTGTAAGGTCGCACGGGGATGATATTGCAGCTGCACTGTTATCCCACACCAGCGTACTTTTACAGTGACGGCACAGGTACTGACTTTCCCCGCGCAACACTTTGTTATGGCGGCGGACAGTCAGTTCATGTGCCGTTTTGCATTGGCAGCGGTAAGTGAATGTCCGGGCGCGGACAGACGTCACATCAAAGCGGTGTGTACGGACGGCCGGAACACCCAGCACCTCTGTCATCATCCACTGCCATTCCCGCCCGTGAGGCGCCACGCGTCCGAAACGGCGGTAAACCAGCAGATGCGCCAGCTCGTGAGGAACCACATCCTGTATAAATCCGGGGCCGTTTTCCGTCAGTAACACCGGATTGAGGCGGATTTCCCATGTTTGCAGGCAGGCGCTGCCGGCGGTGGTGCCGCGCTGACGGTAGTTCAGCTCAGGCTCCGGATAATCCGTCTTCAGCACCCGGCAGGCGCGGGCCAGATAATCACGCAGGGTCTGCATGCAGGCCTGCTGTAATGCGGTGGGGACTCGGGTCGGTTTCATAGCCGGAAGCTTAGCGATACTGACGTAAAGCTGCAACCGTTATCAGCATGTTGTATATGTTGCAAAATAATATTATATTTAATTATATAATGTAGTAAGGAATAAATTCATGACACCAACACTGCTTACCGATATGCAGGAAGCCGCCACCGGCGTTGCTGCCCTGCTGAAAACACTGGGGAATCCGGATCGTCTGCTGCTGCTCTGTCAGCTGAGTCAGGGGGAATGCAATGTCAGCGAACTGGAGGAGCGGACCGGCATCAATCAGCCGACGCTGTCACAGCAACTGACGGTTCTGCGCAATGAAGGACTGGTGCACACCCGGCGTGAGGGAAAACGTATCTATTATTCCGTGGCAGATGAAAAAGTCCTGATATTGCTCACCACGCTGTATCAGCTTTATTGTCCTGAAAAACAAGGAAAATAATATGATTATTGATAGCGCGGCTTTTACGCCGGTCAGTGCGGCACTGGGCGGACTGATGATCGGCATTGCGGTTGCTGTACTGTTACTGTTTAACGGGCGGATTGCCGGGATCAGCGGGATCTTCGCCAATATGTTCACAAAGCAGAGCGGCTGGCGGATAGCGTTTATTGCCGGGCTGGCAGGGGCACCGTGGGTTTACAGGTTGTTTGCCGGTCAGCCGGATGTGGTGATCGCTGCGGATTATCCGCTGCTGATTGCGGCCGGTCTGCTGGTCGGTTTCGGCACGCGGCTGGGTAACGGCTGTACCAGCGGACACGGTATCTGCGGTATGGCGCGGTTATCAAAACGATCATTTGCTGCCGTGGCGGTGTTTATGGTCAGTGCTTTTCTGACTGTCTGGCTGATGAAATAAGGATACGCTATGCCTGTTATCACTGCATTAATCAGCGGGATTTTGTTCGGCCTCGGTTTGCTGGTGGCCGGGATGGGTAATCCGCAGAAAATTCTGGCGTTTCTGGATATTACCGGCAACTGGGATCCTTCACTGTTGATCACCATGGCGGTAGCGATGGCGGTCAGTATGGTTGCCTTTACGGTGGCTAAAAAACGTAAAAAGACCGTATGCGGCACGCCGCTTGAGTTACCGGCGAACAGTAAAATTGATAAACGGCTGCTGACCGGCGCACTGCTGTTTGGTATCGGCTGGGGGCTGGCGGGGATCTGCCCGGGACCGGGGATTGTTTTATCCGGGATGCTTAGTATCAAAGGGCTGGTATTTACTGCGTCAATGATTGCCGGGATGGTGATTTTTGCACTGTATTCATCACGGCAGTGCAGTAAATCATAATGTATTTACGGATTCAGAACATAAAAAAACCGGCTGAAAAGCCGGTTTTTTGTGCCTGTTAATATAACAGGGAATTATTTCAGACCAGCGGCTTCGCGCAGCTGCTCTGCTTTGTCGGTTTTTTCCCACGGGAACTGAGGACGCCCGAAGTGACCGTATGCTGCGGTTTCCTGATAAATCGGGTGCAGCAGATCCAGCATCTGAATCAGACCGTACGGACGCAGGTCGAAGAACTCGCGCACCAGCAGCGTAAGTTGCTGGTTGGAAACTTTACCGGTACCGAAGGTTTCTACCATAATGGACGTCGGCTCTGCCACGCCAATTGCGTAGGAGACCTGGATTTCACAGCGGTCAGCAAGACCGGCAGCGACAATATTTTTTGCCACATAACGGGCCGCATAGGCTGCGGAACGGTCAACTTTTGACGGATCCTTACCGGAGAATGCGCCGCCGCCGTGACGTGCCATGCCGCCGTAGGTATCGACGATGAT
>OLIL01000988.1_pt1 | contig 11068 bp, 7 predicted proteins | sample 1609701 | NCBI WGS metagenome assembly OLIL01 (sample SAMEA4350146, study PRJEB24818) | metagenome | biome: human; feature: gut; material: faeces | place: Denmark | collected 2013-09
GTCCTGGACAGCCAGCCTATGTTGTGCCGACACCAGTAGCCCAGACTTCCGGCATTATCTATTTCCGTCATGTCCCCATGCGTTCATGAGAGCCTGTCACCGCTTCGTCTCTTATACACATCCGACGCTGCCGGCGAGCCACCTGGCCGGACAGCACCACCAGCGGCACCGAATCCATATACGCGGTGGCGATACCGGTAATGGCGTTAGTCGCACCCGGACCGGAAGTGACCAGCACCACGCCGGTTTTACCGGTCGCGCGGGCATAGCCGTCCGCCATATGCACGGCGGCCTGCTCGTGACGCACCAGAATGTGCCCGACACCACCCACCGTATGCAGTGCATCATAAATATCCAGAACAGCACCGCCCGGATAGCCGAATACGTGTGACACGCCCTCATCAATTAAGGAGCGCACGATCATTTCTGCCCCTGTCAACCTCTCCATAAATGCTCTCCTGCCCGTGATTGCGGGTTGTAACTGCAAGTGATGTGTTTGTCTGTTTTTAGTTATCTGAGGATTAACATAACGATAAAATGACAGTGCTGGCAAATGCGTTTTTCGGGACGCAAAAAGCGGAAAACCACAGGAATAAAGGAAATGACAGGATCCGCAGACGATCATACCTGCGGCGGCAAATCACAAAGCAGAGTTCACTGAGAGCGGGGGAAAAACCGGCGGGATATAAAAACGGCACTGCACAGGAAACAGGCAGTGCCGTCAGGGACAGCAATCAGTCCGTGTACATGGACTCAATTTCGCGTTGATAGCGCTGGGCTATCACTTTACGGCGCAGTTTCAGGGTCGGTGTCAGTTCGCCGAGCTCCATGGAGAAATTCTGCGGCAGCAGTGTAAAACGCTTAACCTGATGAAAGGCTGCGATATTTTTCTGCAACTCTTTCAGACGGCTTTCAAACAGCGCCACAATCTGGCTGTTTTTCAGCAGTTCCATCCGGTCATGGTATTTCAGATTCAGTGCCCGGGCGTGCTCTTCCAGAGTATCAAAGCACGGCACAATCAGTGCGGAGACAAACTTACGTGCATCCGCCACCACCGCGATATGTTCGATAAAGCGATCCTGACCCAGCGTGCCTTCCAGCATCTGCGGCGCAATATATTTGCCGTTCGAGGTTTTCATCAGATCTTTCAGGCGTTCGGTGATAAACAAATTGCCCTGCTCATCCAGCGCACCGGCGTCACCGGTCCGCAGCCAGCCATCAGCCGTAAAGGCCTGACGGGTCTCCTCCGGCTTATTGTAATAGCCGCGCATCACCACCGGCCCGCGTACCTGAATCTCATTTTCCTCACCGATACGCACTTCCACATCCGGCAGCGGCACACCGATAGAGCCGAGCTGATAACCGCTGTTTTCCCAGCAGGATACCGTGGCACAGGTTTCTGTCATGCCGTAGCCGTATTTGATGTTAATGCCGATGGCGAGGAAAAAGCGGATAATTTCATCATCCAGCCGCGCCCCCGCCGCCGGTAAGAAACGGACATTGCCGCCGAGCACATCACGCAGTTTACCGAGCACTTTTTTCTGTGCGAACTGATCACACCGCGCGGCCAGCCATGACTGTTTTTCACCGCGCTGTTGTGCATCGAGAGTCTTTTTACCGGTCCGTACCGCCCAGTGGAATAACGCCCGTTTATACCACGGCGCCTGTGCCACTTTTTCGTAAATACCGCTGAATACTTTTTCATAGAAACGCGGCACCGCACACATCACGGTCGGTTTCACCGATACCATCGCTTTGCGCACCAGGTTGGTATCACTGAGATAGACATTCAGTGCGCCGGTGTGCATCACATAGAAACTCCAGGCGCGCTCAAAAACGTGCGTCAGCGGCAGGAAGCAGAGTGAGACATCATCTTCGGTCAGTGTCAGCCGCTCATCATGCAGATAAAGCTGGGCGGCCATGTTGCGGTAATCCAGCATCACGCCTTTCGGCTCGCCGGTGGTCCCGGAGGTGTAAATCAGGGTGAAAAGATCATCAAGGGAACAATCAGCGATGCGCTGACGCAGCTCTGCGGCGTAACTGCCATCGTGGCCGTTCATAAACTGACGCAGTGTGCAGACCGCAGGATGCGACGGGATTGCCGTGTTTTCCGGGTTCATTATGATGATTTTTTGCAGCGACGGGCAGAGAGAGAGCAGTGACAGGGCAATTTCCGCCTGCTTCTGACCGTCCACAAACAGAATGCGCACCTGCGCATCATTAAGAATATAGGCCGCCTGGTCATCACTGCTGGTGGCATAGAGCGGCACCACAATGGCACGGCACTGAAGAATCGCCAGGTCGGTTAATGTCCACAGAGCGCTGTTATGCGAGAAAATGGCGACATTTTCCTGCACTTCAACCCCTTCTGCCAGCAGGGCTTCCGCCAGGTTTTCACTGAACGCCCCGGCCTGCTGCCAGGTAAAATCGATATGCTGACCTTGTTCACACCACTGTCGCAGTGCGATTTTGTCACCCCGGCGCTGTTTTTGCTGTTGCAGCCGCGTCACTAAATGATAGTGATGCAAATTTGTTGTTGTCACACGCGTTTCCTTTACTGAGCCGTCAGACTGTACGGTTTCACGTTATGTAATAATTTTTCAGCTTACAGTTGTACGCTTAAATTTTTCCGCAAGTGTAGCCTGTTGTCTCCGGGAACAAAAGCAAATTTAGTTATCTTTGCAATGACGGGATCACAAAAAAGCCCCGGCAGGTACATTTGCCTGACGGGGCGGGAAATAAATTAAATGACCGATTACATATGATGTGTGAACTGCGACAGCAGTGCCTTCATCCACTGATGCCCTTTATCGCGGGTACACGCCTCGTGCCAGATCAGAAACGCCGGACGGCTGACTTTATCCCACGGCAGCTGCACTTCCTGAATCGGCAGCACATGAGAATAGAGCTGAATCAGCCATTTCGGTGCAATCGCCACCAGCTCTGTTTTAGAGACAATATTCAGTACACTGACTAAATTGGTTCCCTGATAAACAATAGCCCGGAGTAATTCATTATTTTCATAATACGGTGAACTGAATGAATCAATTAAATCCAGTGACACGACAGCATGCTGCTCGGTAAATATTTGTTTCTCTGTTACTGTATATTGTATACGCGGATGGTTACGGGCGGCGACCAGTGATAACTGATCATTAAATAATAAGTGATGACTGTAATCCGGTTTATCGAAACGATTATAACTGACAGCAAAATCGGTTTCCTGGTATTTCAGGTTATTCTCGATATGTGAATTCATATAAGACTGAATATTAACATCGATATTTTCACTGTGAAGTTTAACCTGTTCGATTATTTTGTCTGTCAGGCGGATATCCAGCGGACTGGAGATGGCCAGATTAAATGTCCGCTCGCTGCTGCCCGGTTCAAAACCGGCACCCGGCAGCTCATTATGCACCAGCTGCAATGCCTGCCTGACCGGCCCGAACAGCTGTTTGGCGCGCGCTGTCGGCTGAATTCCCCGTCCGAAACGGACAAATAATTCATCATTAAACATAACTTTAAGTCTTGACACCGCATTGCTGACAGCCGGTTGCGACATACCTAAAAGTTCAGCAGCCCGGGTCACATTCTGCATCTGCATAACCGCATCAAAAACAGTCAGCAGATTAAGATCCACATTACGCAGCTGTGTTTCACCGGATTCTTTTTTTACATCTGCCACTGAGGTGTATTCAGTCATCTTAAACTCCAATAAATGATTATAATGACTTCAATAAGCCACCTGCCGCCATGATGAAACGGCAGATCAATACAAAATTGAAATCTATTATCTCAATTGATTATCCAATTAATAATTGAGTCTCTTCCTTGTATGGTTCTGAATACGCGGGTGCGCATCATCATCACAATGCATACTATTTAAATATTTAAAGCCAGTAAATTATTCATGCCAGTAATAAATCAATACCGCTTTATTCATTTAGTTTCCATGCAGTGAGATAATAAAACAAAGATTGTGTTTATTCATAATAAAATTGTCTTCTGTCAGCATAAAAAATCCGATTTTTTTTACTGACATAACGGAAAGAATAAACTGTTCAATGAATATCTCACCGGTTACCGGTGGCTGCCTGACCGCCGGCCCCCCTGTTACCCGCCTACTCAACTGATTCTGATTCTCCGTAAAAAAATCTGCAAAAATATTAGCCCAATTATTTAGCTGGCTTATAGATGAAAACGCTGATTAATTTTTATAAATTAGTCAGTTTATCTGCTTTTTGTGCTTTTTTTATCCTTTGACCGGAATCTCCGGCGAACCTCGTGAGTTGACAGGGCATTTTATATTCAGTATCAATAATACATCGCCACGGATAAGCCCTGTGCTCCGTGCCACTGAATTTACTGAGAAGGTTATTACTATGTCTTTCACTTTCCGCCTAAACAGCCTGCTAATTATCGCCTTAACTGCGCGTGGCGGGTTCGTGGCCGGAAGTTCCTCATAACTTTCTCCCTGAGACCTGAAAAACCCGCGCAATGTCGCGGGTTTTTTTATACCTGCAAACCGGAAAACAGAACAAGAAATAACCGAGAGGATCACAACATGAGCGATAACGTCATCATTTTTGATACCACACTGCGTGACGGGGAGCAGGCATTACAGGCCAGTCTCAGTGTCAAAGAGAAGTTACAGATTGCTTTCCAGCTCGAACGCATGGGGGTTGATATTATTGAGGCCGGTTTCCCTGTCTCCTCTCCCGGTGATTTTCAGTCAGTGCAGACTATCGCCCGCGAAATCAAAAACAGCCGTATCGCGGCATTATCCCGCTGTGTGATCGGCGATATTGATGCCGCAGCGGAATCCCTGAAAGTCGCGGAAGCCTTCCGGTTGCATATGGTGCTCGCCACCTCCGGTATTCACGTCAAAACCAAACTGCGCAAGACCTTTGCTGACATCATCGATATGGCGGTCGGCTCGATTAAACATGCCCGCCGCTTTACCGATGACGTTGAGTTTTCCTGCGAAGATGCCGGGCGCACCGATATCGATGATTTATGCCGTATTGTGGAAGCCGCGATTAACGCAGGAGCCACCACGGTCAATATTCCGGACACCGTCGGTTACACCACACCGTACCAGTTCGGCGGCATTATCAGTGAATTGTTCAACCGCGTGCCGAATATCGACAAAACCATCATTTCTGTCCACTGCCATGATGATTTGGGCATGTCCGTTGCCAACTCCATCACCGCCGTACAGGCCGGTGCCCGCCAGATTGAAGGTACGATCAACGGGTTAGGCGAACGCGCCGGGAACTGTGCGCTGGAAGAAGTGATTATGGCGATTAAAGTGCGGGAAAAAATGCTGGGCGTGCGCACCGGGATCAATCACAAAGAGATTTACCGCACCAGCCAGCTGGTCAGCCAGTTATGCAACACCCCGGTACCGCCGAACAAGGCCGTGGTCGGCAGCAATGCCTTCTCCCACTCCTCCGGTATTCACCAGGACGGCGTGATTAAAAACCGCGAAACCTACGAAATCATGACGCCGGACAGCATCGGCCTGAAAGATAACTTAATCAACCTGACCTCCCGTTCCGGCCGCGCGGCGGTGAAACACCGGATGGCGGAAATGGGTTATCAGGAAGGTGACTATAACCTGGATGAATTATACGCCGACTTCCTGCAACTGGCGGACAAGAAAGGTCAGGTTTTCGATTACGACCTGGAAGCGCTGGTGTTTATGAAGCAGCAGCACCAGGAGCCGGAACATTTCTCGCTGGCGTTCCTCAACACCCAGTCAGGTACCGGTGTCAAAGCCTCCGCGATGGTCAGAATGCAGGCCGGGGATGACATTATCTCGGAATCCGCCCAGGGGAACGGCCCGGTGGATGCGGCTTATGAAGCCATCCGCCGTATCGCGGGTTACCCGCTGACCCTCACCGCCTATCAGCTGACTGCCAAAGGTCAGGGAACGGATGCACTGGGTCAGGTGAATATCGTGGTGGAGTATGAAGGCCGTAAATTCCACGGTATGGGGCTGGCGACCGATATTGTTGAATCCTCCGCCCAGGCCATGATCCACGCCATCAACAGCATCTGGCGCGCCGGACAGGTAAAAGAAGAAAAACGGCGTATACAGTCAGATAACAACATGCACAACGATACTCATAACAACAATACAGAGACAAAGGAAGCGGTGTAATTATGTCGGAACAATTTCATATTGCAGTTTTACCGGGCGACGGAATCGGCCCTGAAATTATGGCGCAGGCGATTAAAGTGCTGGATGCGGTGCGCACCCGCTTTAACCTGCCCATCACCACCAGTGAATATGATGTCGGCGGCATTGCCATCGACAACCATGGCCACCCGCTGCCGCCGGCCACACTGAAAGGCTGCGAACAGGCCGATGCGGTACTGTTCGGCTCTGTCGGCGGCCCGAAATGGGAAAAACTGCCGCCGGACTCCCAGCCGGAGCGCGGCGCTCTGCTCCCGCTGCGGGCACATTTCAAATTATTCAGTAACCTGCGCCCGGCACGGCTCTATCCTGCGCTGGAAGCGTTCTGCCCGCTGCGCAGTGATATCGCCGCACGCGGATTCGATATCCTGTGTGTCCGCGAACTGACCGGCGGGATCTATTTCGGGCAGCCTAAAGGCCGTGAAGGCGAAGGTAAATATGAGCGTGCTTATGATACCGAGGTGTATCACCGCTTTGAAATCGAGCGTATTGCCCGTATCGCCTTTGCCTCCGCCCAAAAACGCCGTGGCCAGGTAACATCGATTGATAAGGCCAACGTACTGCAAAGTTCCGTATTATGGCGCGAAGTGGTAACAGAAATCGCCAAAGAGTATCCGGATGTCGCGCTGTCGCACATGTATATAGACAACGCCGCCATGCAGATGGTCAAAGATCCGTCGCAGTTTGATGTGATCCTCTGCTCCAACCTGTTCGGCGACATTATCTCCGACGAGTGCGCCATGATCACCGGCTCCATGGGCATGCTGCCGTCCGCCAGCCTGAATGAGAAAAAATTCGGTCTGTATGAACCGGCAGGCGGCTCTGCACCGGATATCGCCGGGCAGAATATTGCCAACCCGGTGGCCCAGATTTTATCCGCTGCCATGATGCTGCGCTTCAGCTGCGGGCAGGATGCAGCGGCGGACAGCATCGAAAATGCGGTCAATCAGGCACTGAATGCCGGATACCGCACCCGGGATGTGGCCGGAAACGGCAAGAGTGTGACCACAGACGAAATGGGCGACATTATCGCGCGTTTGATTACAGAAGGGGCTTAAGATGAGCACAGGAAAAACTTTATATCAGAAATTATATGATGCCCATGTGGTTCGTGAAGAAGCAAACGAAACACCGATCCTGTATATCGACCGCCACCTGGTGCATGAGGTGACCTCTCCGCAGGCGTTTGACGGATTACGGGCAAAAAACCGCCCGGTGCGCCGCCCGGAAAAAACCTTCGCCACCATGGATCACAACGTTTCCACGCAGACCAAAGATATCAATGCCTGTGGTGAAATGGCCCGTAACCAGATGCAGGAGCTGATCAAAAACTGTGAGGCCTTTGGTGTCCGTCTCTATGATCTGAACCATCCGTTTCAGGGTATTGTGCATGTGATGGGGCCGGAACAGGGCATCACCCTGCCTGGCATGACCATTGTCTGTGGTGACTCCCACACCGCCACCCACGGCGCATTCGGCTCGCTGGCCTTCGGTATCGGCACCTCCGAGGTGGAACATGTGTTAGCTACCCAGACACTGAAACAGGCACGGGCCAAAACCCTGAAAATTGAAGTGCGCGGCAAAGTTGCCCCCGGTATCACCGCCAAGGATATTGTACTGGCGATTATCGGTCACACCGGCAGCGCGGGCGGCACCGGTTATATCGCGGAATTCTGCGGCGACGCCATTGAAGCGCTCTCCATGGAAGGCCGGATGACGGTTTGTAATATGGCGATAGAAATGGGTGCCAAAGGCGGAATGATTGCGCCGGATCAGACCACCTTTGATTACCTGAAAGGCCGCCAGTTCTCCCCGCAGGGCACGGACTGGGATGCAGCTGTGGCTTACTGGCAGACCCTGAAAAGTGATCCGGATGCGAAATATGACGCGGAAATTATTATCAATGCTGCCGATATCGCCCCGCAGGTCACCTGGGGCACCAATCCCGGTCAGGTGATTGATATCAGCCGGGCCATTCCCGCACCGGAGAGCTTTACCGACCCGGTGGAAAGAGCCTCGGCAGAAAAAGCGCTGGCGTATATGGATTTAACACCGGGCAAAAAATTAACCGATGTGAAAATCGACAAGGTGTTTATCGGCTCCTGCACCAACTCACGGATTGAGGATTTACGCGCGGCTGCTGCCGTCGCCAAAGGGCGCAAAGTCGCACCGGGTGTGCAGGCGATAGTGGTTCCGGGCTCCGGGCCGGTGAAATCCCAGGCGGAAGCGGAAGGTCTGGATAAAATCTTCACCGATGCCGGGTTTGAATGGCGTTTACCGGGCTGCTCGATGTGTCTGGCGATGAACAATGACCGTCTGGCACCGGGGGAGCGCTGTGCCTCCACCAGCAACCGTAACTTTGAAGGCCGCCAGGGGCGCGGCGGGCGCACGCATCTGGTCAGCCCGGCCATGGCCGCTGCGGCCGCCGTCACCGGCAGTTTCGCCGATATCCGTACCATTGAGATGCGCTGAGGGAGAAAACCATGGAAAAATTTATTGTACCTCAGGGCATTGCCGCACCGCTGGATGCCGCCAGCGTGGAGACCGATGCCATTATCCCGAAACAGTTTTTGCAGAAAGTGACCCGCACCGGCTTCGGGCAGCATTTATTCAATGACTGGCGTTTTCTCGATGATGACGGACAGGTGCCGAACCCGGATTTTGTCCTCAATGCCCCGCGTTATCAGGGTGCATCCATTCTGCTGGCCCGTGAAAACTTCGGCTGCGGCTCCTCCCGTGAGCACGCGCCGTGGGCCTTAACAGATTACGGCTTCAGAGTGGTGATTGCGCCCAGCTTTGCGGATATTTTTTACGGTAACTCATTCAACAACCAATTATTGCCGGTGAAATTACCCGAAGACGCGATTGATGCGCTCTTTGACTGGGTACAAAAAACAGAAGGTGCACAGATTATTGTTGATCTGGAGAACCAGAAAGTGATCGCCGGTGAGCTGGAATATCCGTTCAGTGTTGATACCTTCCGTCGTCACTGCATGATGAACGGCCTCGACAGTATCGGCCTCACCTTACAGCATGACGACATGATTTCCCGTTTTGAGGAAAAACTGCCTGCATTTATGAACTGATAACCGGATCCATTTCCACCATTGAACCCCTGCCATCACCCCCTTTTGTGATGGCAGCTTTTTTCCCCGTTTTCCCCGCCTCTTTTTCCGGATCACCGGACAGAAAAAAACCAGCCTTTCGGCTGGCGGTAAAAGTCACCATTACTCAAGAATCGGGAGTGAGTCAGGTATCACACTGACGTCATGAGCTGCTTTAATGACATTGAGTATGGACGTAATATACGGAAATAAAAATGGACAGAAAACCGACCGGAGTTCCTCTTTTATGAGCACACCACGCCTCCAGCACCAGTTTATCCGCCTGTGGCAGCATCATCAGGGACAGGAGACCGATACCACGCTTCAGGAGATCGCCGATATCCTGCATTGTTCCCGCCGTCATGTCCGCTCTCTGCTCAGCAGTATGCAGACAGCGGGCTGGCTCAGCTGGCAGGCAGAAACCGGACGGGGTAAGCGCTCACGTCTCTGTTTTCTGCAAAGCGGACGGGACCTCCAGCACGCCCGTGCCGAACAGCTGATCGAACAGGACAATATCGAAAAACTGGTGGCGATGGTCAATGATAAGGACGCGATGCGCCAGATGGTGTTATCCCAGCTGGAGCGCAGCTTCCGGCAGGGAAAAAGTCTGCTGCGCATTGTCTATTACCGACCTTTTTATAATTTACTGCCCGGCTCGCCGCTACGCCGCTCGGAAGTCCATCTGCTGAGCCAGATTTTTAACGGACTGACGGCAATAAATGAGGAAAACGGGGAAGCTGTCCCGGCGCTGGCGCATCACTGGCAGCAGACCGGCGACAAACAGTGGCGTTTCTGGCTGCGCCCGGCGATATTTTTCCATCACGGCCGTGAGTTGCAGATGGTGGATATCATTTCCTCTTTTGAGCGCCTGCGTGACACACATCGGCTGTTCAGCCATATCCGCACTGTCCGTTCCGATATGCCTTACATTATCGATATCACACTGAATGAGACCGACAGCTGGTTCCCGGTACTGACCGGCAGCCCGCACGCCGCCATTCTGCCCCATGAATGGCAGGAACTGCCGGATTTTGCCCGCCACCCTGTCGGCACCGGCCCGTATCAGGTGATCTGTAACAATGACCGCAAACTGACAATCCGTGCCTTTGACCACTATTACGGCTTCCGTGCCCTGCTCGACGAAGTTTCTGTACTGGTGGTGCCGGAGCTGGAAGAAAAAATGGTCTGCACCACCCTGCATATCGGTGCGGACGGGCCGGAGCGGGATTCTCTCGACAGCCGGATGGAGGAAGGATGCTATTTCCTGCTGCACGACACGCGTTCAGCAAAAGGAGAGCGGGAAGATATCCGCCGCTGGCTCAACAGCCTGATGACCCCCGTCAATCTGCTCTATCACTGTGAACCCCTGTATCAGCGCCACTGGTGGCCGGCTTACGGGCTGCTGCTGCGCTGGCATCACAGCAAACTTATCCCGCCCTGTGAAAAACCGGCTGACCTGACAGAGCTGACACTGACCTATTATCAGGATCATCACGAATACCATGCTATCGGCAAATTATTGCAGCAGTTACTGGCAGAACAGGGTGTAAAACTGACGATTAATATCACTGATTACGACACCTGGTTTAACGGCGATTGTGACAGTGATTTCTGGCTGGCGACCGCCAACTTTTATAAGCCGCTGGATTTTTCGGTTTTCGCCACCCTGTACGAGCTGCCGCTGCTGCGCCGCTGTCTGGGCGATGATCTGCGTGCGCCGCTGAAGCAATGGCGGCAGCGTTCCCTGTCTCTGGCGGCATGG
>OLIL01001007.1_pt1 | contig 10846 bp, 10 predicted proteins | sample 1609701 | NCBI WGS metagenome assembly OLIL01 (sample SAMEA4350146, study PRJEB24818) | metagenome | biome: human; feature: gut; material: faeces | place: Denmark | collected 2013-09
TTAGTATTTATTTTTTTTTTTTTTTTTCAAGCAGAAGACGGCATACGAGATCTAGTACGGTCTCGTGGGCTCGGAGATGTTATAAGAGACAGGCATATACGGAACACGACGTAGCGTGTGTTCGCGAATTTTAAAGCCAATCTTCTCATTTCTCAAGTCTGCTTTTGCACGAATTCCGGCATCCTGCAGTTCTTTGACGACTTTCTGGACATAATCGGCCTGAGAATCAGTGATGTTCATCACCACTACCTGGTTAGGCGCTAACCATGTCGGGAAGAAACCGGCAGTTTCTTCAGTCAGGATACCAATGAAGCGCTCCATCGAGCCTAAGATCGCGCGGTGAATCATCACCGGGGTCACGCGTTCATTGTTTTCGGCAACATAAGTTGCCCCCAGACGAGCCGGCAGAGAGAAATCGAGCTGCACTGTACCACATTGCCATGCACGATCCAAACAATCATACAAAGTAAATTCAATTTTCGGCCCGTAGAAGGCACCTTCGCCCGGCAGATATTCGAATTCGATGTTGTTTTCTTTCAGTGCACTTGCCAGGTCAGCTTCGGCTTTGTCCCACTGGACATCAGAACCGATGCGTTTTTCCGGACGGGTGGACAGTTTAACCACAATCTTTTTAAAGCCGAAAGTGGAGTACATGTCATAGACCATGCGGATACAGGAACTGACTTCGTCCATTACCTGCTCTTCTGTACAGAAGATGTGCGCATCATCCTGAGTAAAGCCGCGGACACGCATCAGGCCGTGCAGTGCACCGGAAGATTCGTTACGGTGGCAGCTGCCGAACTCCGCCATACGCAGCGGCAGATCACGGTAAGAACGCAGACCCTGGTTGAAGATCTGAATATGACCCGGACAGTTCATCGGCTTAATGCAGTATTCACGGTTCTCGGAAGAGGTTGTGAACATGTGCTCTTTATAGTTTTCCCAGTGTCCTGTTTTTTCCCACAGAACGCGGTCCATCATAAACGGACCTTTCACTTCCTGGTAATCGTACTCTTTCAGTTTCACACGGACGAACACTTCCAGCTCACGGAAAATTGTCCAGCCGTCGTTATGCCAGAACGCCATACCAGGCGCTTCTTCCTGCATATGATACAGGTCAAGCTGCTTACCGATTTTACGGTGGTCACGTTTTGCGGCTTCTTCCAGGCGCTGCAGATAAGCGGCTAACTGCTTCTTATCGCCCCACGCTGTGCCGTAAATACGCTGCAGCATTTTGTTTTCGCTGTCGCCGCGCCAGTAGGCACCGGCCACTTTCTGTAATTTGAAGTTATGGCAGAAGCGCATATTCGGTACGTGCGGACCACGGCACATATCGACATATTCTTCATGGAAATACAGCGCAGGATGCTCATCCTGACCGATATTTTCGTCCAGAATTTCAACCTTGTAATCTTCGCCGCGGGAAACAAACGTCTCGCGGGCCTCGCCCCATGTGACGCGTTTTTTAACGACGTCATAATCTTTTTTGGCGAGCTCCATCATCCGCTGTTCGAGTTTCTCGAGGTCTTCCTGGGTCAGTGACTCATCAAGATCAACGTCATAATAGAAACCGTTATCGATTACCGGACCAATCGCCATGCGGGTGTTCGGCCATAATTGTTTGATGGCATGGCCTAACAGGTGAGCACAGGAGTGACGGATAATTTCCAGTCCTTCCTCGTCTTTGGCGGTGATAATGGCTAAATTTGCATCGTGTTCAATCATGTCGCAGGCATCGACCAGCGTACCGTTGACACGACCCGCGATACAGGCTTTCGCCAGACCGGCACCGATATCATTCGCAACATCAAGGACAGAAACAGGATGGTTAAACTGGCGCTGACTGCCGTCAGGAAGAGTAATTACAGGCATTTTTAAATCCTTATCTACAGTGGTGACCCATACGTAAGATCACATATAGAAATCTCATTTATTTGATTTTCAGTACGTTACCGGCAATTTCTTGCGTACATTGCAAGCCGGGTCACACCTGCGGATCATAATCTGCCGGGCGCCCTTGCCGGAACTCAAAATCCATACTAGCACAGCAAATAAGGATTAATAGATTTATGTGACCAGGTATCTGAAAAAGTGTGCCGTGTCACAAAGAATGCAGGAATTATGAACATTTCCTTTTTAAAACAGTGCCTGCGGCGGATTTTAAATCATTTTTTTGTACTGTCAGAATCCGCCGCAGGCCGTTTTCAGGGAAGAACCAGATTATCTTCAGGTAATGAATCAAATGATTTCAGTTCATTTTTAAAATTCACCACACTCTTTTGGCCGGCACATTGCGTATCCCGCAACCAGTCACAATGATTATCCAGCCTAGCCTCTTTTATGCCCATCCACTGACTCAGCAGCGGCAACATCGATAATCCGCTGCGGAAATGTGTTATACGGTTTTGTGACTGTGCATCAAACGCAGTAATAAAGAACGGCACCTGAAAATTTTGTTTCATGCTGTCGCCGTGTGTCAGATTGGTATTCTCCGTGCCCTTATCCGTAAACAGCAGACCGTGGTCAGAGAAGTAAGCCATTGTCCAGCGCTGATGCTCCTGCCCTGCCATCGCGGCAATATCGGACAGTAATTTATCGGTATTCTCAATACTTTTGATATAGCAGGAAATATTACGGGAACCGATAAATTTATCGAAATTTTCAGTCAGTCTTCCGCAGGGTTGCGGATGAGAACCGATTAAATGCACCACAATCAGTTTTTTACCGTTCTTCTCTGCCAGCGCATCGCGGACGAACGGCAGCAGCATTTCATCCGGCCCGCCTTTATCCGAACGGTTCGGGGCGAGAAAATGATAAAAACCGGCTTTTTTCCCCATAATTCCCACCGGAGAATCATAAATGCCTTTCATATGCTGATTTGAAATCCAGTATGTATGAAAGCCGGCTTTATTCGCCAGTGCGACAAGATTATCACTCAGGTTTGTCACATTCCCTTCACGGACAGCAAGTGCATTTGTCAGAGAGAGTGTGGTGGAGCCAGACGCAGAAATATAGTTATCGAAAAACAAGCCGTTACGGCTGCTCATCCACGGTGTATTCGGGTGTAATTCAAAACCGAATGCATGCATAAAATCTTTGCGGACACTTTCACCGATGACAAGAATATAGGTGTCATAACCGGTCTCTGTAACTTGCGGATTCCAGTGATCACTGGTTTCAATAACCTTGGCATAGCGCAGATTATCTTTGCGGATTTGCACATAACTTTCATAACTGTCACGGAAAAAACGGATTTCCGGCAAACCGGACTTAAATACCGAGACAAATCCTTCCGATTTTCCCTGAATATAATCTTTTGAGGATGACCAGAATGCGGTAATAAAAAAGACGGTAAACAGTACAATTCGCTGATGTCGTTTTTTCAGCGGCTTCATCAGCAGTGCACAACCTGCAGATACCAGCAGCCCGGCAAGATACAGATAGGTTTTAAAAGGCAGCCCGGCAATATATTCCAGTGATTCACCGTTATCCGTATACATCAGTGAACCAACCGCATTCACATCGGGATAACCGTAATTGATCCCCACCGCCCCGTAAATAAGGCCCAAAAGTAAATATATCGTCAGCAGCAGAACATACAGCACCCGGCTGAATGACAGGCAAAATGTAAACAGTGCTGCCGCACTGAGAACATAAATAAACTTATATTCATAACCAAAACTTAAATGCAGAACCGACAGAAACAGAAAAAGTCCGGCTGTCGCAATAAAAATCCGTAACATACGTGTTGTCATCATACCCGGCAATTTTAATTATCAGTACAGAGAAAGTCCCGCATTATAACGGGACTTTCCTCCGGGGACGACCGCTTTGTAACAATCACAGCCCTCAATTATTCACACCACAGAACTACCAGGTAAAACATTGATACAATTTATCATTGTTAATTCACCAATTGTAAAATGTTGTCCGTTATACTCCGTCCGTAGTAGAGATAAGTGAACTTTTGGTATTTCTCTTGCCCTGATCCTGAATCAGGGCTTTTTTTTTCATTTTTTCCGCACAACACGCAATTCCTCACACTCCCCCATTCTTTTCTTCATTATTAATGATGCAGGTCGTATGCTTTTTATACACAGGAAACGGGCGTGCCATGTAAAAAGGTCAGACGGATTTTTTGCAGCGGGACAATTCCGCTGCAGATTCACACTGCAACGGAAAAATAATTTATGAAGGAAAAAATCAGAGGATCAGTCAGCCATCGCCAGTGCGCGGTACGCGTTTTTCACTTTCCACAGATAACGGGGAGCCTGTGACGCAGGGTGTTTGCTCTGCACATGCTCATAAAATTCATCGGCTGACAGCGCGTTAATTTTTTCAATCGCCAGTGCCCGGTTGTTATCAAACGTACGCAGCAATGCGCCGGCGCCGTTAACATAAGAGACAATCGTTGCGTAATTGAGAGTTTGCGGGTCAGTAATGCCGGCCAGATGCTGGTCACGGATAATCCGGATGTAGGTGGTACCGATGTCGATATTGGTTTGCGGATCCAGCAGTTCACGGGTGCTCGGCTCGCCGTTACGGCCCTTCACACGATAGGCATCGCGCCCGGCGGTTGAGGCTTTAATCTGCATCAGACCCACAGCGTTGGATTTGCTGATCACATCCGGCCGGTAAGACGATTCCACCTCAATAATGGCGCGGATCAGTGTTTCATCGACTTCATAACGGTTGGATGCCTGGCGGATAAACTGATCAAACGGAGTGGCCGGATAGACGCCACTGCCCTTTGCCGGATAGGCGGAATAATCACTGATGCCGGACGATGGCGGCGTTATCCAGCCACCGGAACCGGTACGGGACTGTTTGCTGCTTCCTGAGCAGCCCGCCAACAATAATGCTAAAGCAATCACACTAACGGTTTTTTTCACTCTGTTACCCTTTATCCGGCATTCTGACGAAGCTAAGAATACTGAAAACACACATAAACCAAAAGGAGTTTACTTAACTTTTACATTTTATGTGATTCATAGCATAGTGTGAATCGATCGTACTGAATGTTATAAAGATATTGCGGAAGTGCTTGACAACATCAAATGATATTGATAATCATTATCAATAACGATATCCTTAGTGATTGTCACACTTTAACCAGGCAGGCTGATAAAATGAACAAAAAACAAAATACGTTTTCCCTTCCGTCCCTGACACAGATATTCCGCCATGCTGTGCTGCTGCTTACCCTGTGCGCGGTCGGCGGGTATGCCGCTGCGGCGGAGAAAAAATTTAAGGTCGTAACCACCTTCACCATTATTCAGGATATGGCGCAGAATGTGGCCGGTGATGCCGCTGTTGTGGAATCCATCACCAAACCCGGTGCCGAAATCCATGACTACCAGCCAACCCCGAAAGACATTATGCGGGCGCAGGATGCGGATCTTATCCTGTGGAACGGCCTGAATCTGGAGCGCTGGTTTGAGCGCTTCTTTGAAAATTTACAGGATGTCCCGGCGGTTGTCATTACCGAAGGTATTACCCCTAATTCCATCCGTGGCGGCGCCTATAACGGTAACCCGAACCCGCATGCCTGGATGTCCCCGACCAATGCCCTGATGTACATCGAAAATATCCGGGCTGCGCTGGTAAAACATGACCCGGCGAATGCGGAAACCTACAATAAAAATGCGGCTGAGTATGCCGCGAAGATAAAAGCACTTGATGCCCCGCTCCGTGCCCGTCTGGCCAATATCCCGGAAAATCAGCGCTGGCTGGCGACCAGTGAAGGCGCATTCAGTTATCTGGCCAATGACTACGGTTTTCAGGAAGTATACCTGTGGCCGATTAACGCAGAAGAGCAAGGTACACCGCAACAGGTCCGCCACATGATTGATACCGTCCGCGAATATAAAATTCCGGTTGTATTCAGCGAAAGCACCATTTCCGACAAACCGGCTAAACAGGTCGCCAAAGAAACCGGTGCAGAGTACGGCGGCGTACTGTATGTGGACTCCCTGTCTGCCGCTGACGGCCCTGTTCCGACCTATATTGATCTGCTCAATACCACTGTAGATACTATCGCCAAAGGATTTCATCAATGAGTGATCAATTCAGCAAACCACAGCTGGTTGTCGATAACGCCACTGTCACTTATAACAACGGCCATACCGCGATTTTTGATGCCAGTTTCAGCATAGAGGGCGGCTCTATCTGCGCCCTCGTCGGTATTAACGGCAGCGGTAAATCCACCCTGTTTAAAACTATTATGGGGCTGGTCACACCGACACAGGGCCGGGTGACACTGAATGATGAACCGGTGCGTGCTGCGCTGAAAAAGAATGTGATTGCCTATGTCCCGCAGACAGAAGAAGTGGACTGGAACTTTCCGGTCCTGGTCTCTGATGTGGTGATGATGGGCCGTTACGGAAAAATGGGTTTTCTGCGCATTCCCGGTAAAGAAGACAAAAAAGCTGTCGCCGATGCACTGGAACGTGTCGGCCTTACCGGGCTGGGTCACCGTCAGATAGGCGAGCTTTCCGGCGGTCAGAAAAAGCGTGTGTTTCTGGCCCGTGCCCTGGCACAGAACGGCAAAGTATTGCTGCTGGATGAGCCGTTTACCGGCGTGGATGTCAAAACAGAGAATGCCATTATCGATTTATTGCGCTCACTGCGCGAAGAGGGGCACCTGGTGCTGGTCTCCACCCACAACCTCGGCAGTGTGCCGGAGTTTTGTGACCATGTGATTCTGATAAACCGTACTGTACTCGACAGCGGCCCGACCGCCACCACGTTTACCCAGAAAAACCTGGAAAGAACCTTCGGCGGAGTGCTGCGTCATATCAATCTGTCCGGGCCGGATCTGCATGACGACGATGACCCGCGTTCACTGACCGTTATTACCGATGACGAACGCGCCGCTGTCTTCTACGGCCATCAGGATAATCTGACGGTGAAGACCGGCAGTAAGGAAGAGCAGCCATGACAGAGCTGTTACTTCAGCCGTTTGAATACAACTATATGGTGAAAGCCATCTGGGTGAGCGGTATTGTGGGCGCGGTGTGTGCCTTTCTGTCCGCTTACCTGATGCTCAAGGGCTGGTCACTGATGGGAGATGCCCTCTCCCACTCTGTGGTTCCCGGTGTGGCGGGGGCTTACGCTCTCGGTTTCCCCTACTCTGTCGGTGCGTTCTTCACCGGGATGCTCGCTGCCCTTTCCATGACCTTTGTCCGGCATCTGACCCGCCTGCGGGAAGATGCGGTGATCGGGTTTATATTTTCCACCTTCTTTGCCGCCGGTCTGCTGATCGTTTCCCTGAACCCGACCTCTGTGAATGTACAGACCATTATTATGGGGAATATCCTCGGGATTGCCGATGAGGACATGCTGCAGGTGGAAATTATTATTGCGGTTTCTTTCCTCGTACTGATGTTCATCTGGAAAGATCTGCTGGTGGTTTTCTTTGATGAAACCCATGCCCGCTCTATCGGCCTGAACCCGCTAGCACTGAAAATTATTTTCTTTACCCTGCTCAGTGCCTGTACTGTCGCGGCACTCCAGACAGTCGGGGCGATTCTGGTGATTGCGATGGTGATTACCCCGGGAGCCACTGCCTATCTGTTAACCGATCAGTTTAAAAAATTACTGATTATCGCCGTCGTTTTAGGAGCAGTCACCAGCAGTGCCGGTGCCTACATCAGTTATTTTCTGAACGGCGCGACCGGCGGCATGATTGTGACCTTACAGACTATTGTTTTCATGATTGCCTTCTTCTTCGCACCAAAACACGGCATGCTCTCCGCCCGCCGCCGTGCCCGTCGTGAATCAGCAAAACTGCGTCAGGAGACAAACTCATGAGTGATTTTCTGACCTCTCTGTTTATTGACCCGTTTGCCTTTCCGTTTATGCAGCGGGCTATGTTTGCTGCTATTCTGACCGGCGCGGTCTGTGCCGTTCTCTCCTGCTTCCTGGTGCTAAAGGGCTGGTCGCTGATGGGGGATGCCATTTCCCATGCGGTACTGCCGGGTATTGTGCTGGCCTTCGTGATGGGCATTCCGCTGATTATCGGTGCGTTTGTATCAGGGCTTTTCTGTGCTTTTGCCACCGGTTACCTTAAAGAACACAGCCGGATCAAAGAAGATACCGTGATGGGGATTGTGTTCTCCGGTATGTTTGCCCTCGGTCTGGTACTGTTTACCCGCATTGATACCGAACAACACCTGACCCACATTCTGTTTGGTAACATCCTCGGGATCACGCAGGCTGAACTGCGTCAGACCCTGATTATCGCGGGGCTGACCATGGTGGTACTGATGGTGAAATACAAAGATTTCATGCTGTACTGCTTTGATCCCAACCAGGCACGGGTTATCGGACTGCCGGTCCGCATGCTGCACTACGGGCTGTTATCACTGCTGGCACTGACCATCGTCGCCTCTCTCCAGGCGGTCGGGATCATTCTGGTAATCGCTATGCTTATTTCTCCGGGTATCATCGCCTTCCTGCTGTGCCGCAGCTTCGGCAAAATGATCCTGGTGGCGATTCTGGTCTCTGTCAGCTCCAGCTATATCGGCACTGTCGTCAGCTTCCATATCGACGGCGCCACCGGTGCCTGTATTGTCCTGGTTCAGGCACTCTATTTTGTGCTGGCACTGATTTATAACCAGCTGCGGTTATCCGCCCTCAAACGCCGCAGACAGGTTGCCTGACCTTCTGTTCACGGGGGATATTCTGTCACCGGGATATCCCCCGCTTCCGGACTCTTCCGAAACAGCCATCCGTTTTTGTCCTTTTCTGTATTTCCCTGCTCTTACTGTGTAATTTGTGTGAGATGTCCGCTTTTTTCTTTTATTTTCCGGCGGTAAGATAGACTGACTGATAGACGGCTTAGTGAGGTGGCTCATGTGGCAGGCAGCAGGACGTATACTCAGTGAACATTTCGGCGAACACTCGTTCTCTGACAAGAAACAACTCGATGGCGGTGAAATCCACCGTTCCCGGAGTGCCCGTTACGGCGATCATCCGGTTTTTATCAAATATAACCGGCGTGACATGTTGCAGGTATTCAAAACCGAGGCGGAGCAGCTTGATGCTCTCAGCCGCAGCCGTACACTGACAACCCCCGCCGTTTATGGTGTCGGGTCGACAAAAGAGTTCAGCTTCCTGATTATGGAATATCTGCCGCTGAAGCCTTTTGATTCCCATTCCGCCTATATGTTCGGGCAGCAGCTGGCGCGTCTGCACCAGTGGCATGAACAGCCCCGTTACGGTTTCGATGAAGATAACCTGCTGGGTACCAATCCCCAGCCGAATGCCTGGGATAAAAAATGGGCTTCTTTCTTTGCTGAAAAACGGATTGGCTGGCAGTTACAGCTGGCGAAAGAAAAAGGTATCATCTTCGGCGATATTGACAGCATTATCCGGCGTGTACAGCAAAAGCTGTCTGACCACCAGCCGCAGCCATCCCTGCTCCACGGCGATCTGTGGCCGTCAAACTGTGCGGCGGTGGCTGACGGCGGAACAGTCGCGTTTGACCCGGCGTGTTACTGGGGTGATCGTGAGTGTGATCTGGCGATGCTCTCTTTTTTCCCTGAGCTGCCGATGCAAATCCTCGACGGCTATCAGCAGGTCTGGCCGCTGGAAAGTGGTTTCTTAGAGCGCCAGCCGCTCTATCAGCTCTATTATCAGCTTCACCGCAGCCATTTATTTGGCGATCGTTATTATCAGAGTGCGCAGACGATTATTGACGATATTCTCGCCGGTTAATCCCTGTCTTACAGACAAAAAAATACCCCGTCAGAGACTCTGCGGGGTATTTTTTATTCAGGCTGTTTTGCTTACCAGTTAAGGAACTTAATTAAAAACCACGCAATTGCGCCGATAAATACCGGCAGCACATACAGCACAAAAATTTGCCGGAAAATAGTGTGATTCGGAATACGTATTTTGGCGATTAAATCCGCCGGTGTTTTTCCGCTCTCTCTGGCATTTTCAATAATGGCCTGATCTTCAATATTCTCGCGGATAAATTTTACCTGCCGGGACATACGGATACCGGATGCACTCAGCGCCAGCCCCACAAACATCAGGATATAAATCAGTAAAAAACTCAGATTGTGACCTTCAAAACCGAGTAATTTATCCGGTACAGGGGAGTTATTCCAGAATGTGTTCAGGAACGGTGTATTCACACGGATCATTTCCGTCACCACATTGATAAAATCCCCGATAACGGCATTAATTTTATCACTGCCGGTACTCTGCTGATGAGCCAGTTTCAGTAACGAAACAATGGTTGAGATCAGGGCCGGAATAAAAACCACCCAGCCTGCCACCCGTTTAAATACAGCAACCCAGCGTGCCTGTTGCAGCGTCATGCGCTTTCCTCATTTGATTTTTTCCCTGTAATCATAGCGCAGAAATCAGGAGAAAATCATTATCATTATTCCGGACTTTTTTACCCCGTAAATTATTAAGTCACTTAATGAACTCTCTGCCCCGGCTTGTTACAATCAGAGAATGTTTTAATTCATTGCAGGATCTCAGGAGCTACACTATGTCCCACACCTTACCGGTACAGGCCGCTGTTTTTGATATGGATGGTTTACTGATTGACTCCGAGCCATTCTGGCTTCAGAGCGAAAATCAGGTTTTCAGCAGCATCGGCCTGGATATGTCACTGCGGGATAAGCTGCCCGATTTGCTGGGTCTGCGTATCGACCAGGTCGTGGAGCTGTGGTATCAGGTTTCGCCGTGGCCCACTCCTGACTCTTATACACATCAGACGCTGCCGACCAGCGACCTAGTCCAGAGCTGGCCGCTCGCCGTGACCCTCATCACACACAAACAAATCCTGACCTTATTATAATGCCTACTCAAGACTTCACCAACA
>OLIL01001010.1_pt1 | contig 10793 bp, 4 predicted proteins | sample 1609701 | NCBI WGS metagenome assembly OLIL01 (sample SAMEA4350146, study PRJEB24818) | metagenome | biome: human; feature: gut; material: faeces | place: Denmark | collected 2013-09
TAACAAAGCAGTGGCTGACGGCCAGGCGAAAAACATCGCTGTGGCAACGGTCACTGACCAGTTCGATAACCTGGTGGAAAACTTCCCGTTAACGTCCAGAGCGGATAACGGTGCGACAGTCGCGGATCCGAACCAGCAGACTGACAGCAACGGCCAGGTCACTATCCGGTTCAGCAGTGAAACGGCCGGGGATTCCAAACTGGTGGTTGAGGGAACGGGCACGTCGAAGAGTGTGACAGCACAGTTTATCGCGGATATCAGTACCGCGAAGATTCAGAGTGTTGTGGTAACTCAGGATAATTCGGCGGCGGATGGTAAAGCGAAGAACAGTGTTCTGGTAACCGTCACTGATAACCGCAACAACCCGATCGCCGGTGCACCGGTGACAATCAAAGTACCGGGAACTGCCGGTTATCTGACTCAGCCTGCCGGTGGTCTGACAGACAGTAATGGTCAGTTGCGGGTGAATATCACCAATACCAAAGCGGGTCAGGATAACTATACCTTCAGTATCAATGACAGCCGTGAAACTGCGGTTCTGACCTTTGTTCCGGATCTGTCCACCGCAACCATCACGTCCCTGATCAGTGACAAGAAAGCCATTATTGCTGACGGTACTGAGCAGGCGATGCTGACCGTGACGGTGAAAGATGCCTTTAATAACGTGATCCCGGGTAATACCGTTAACCTGACAACCACACTCGGCCAGCTTAGTGATCAGAATGTCGTTACCGGCAGCAACGGTGAGGCAACCTTTACACTGACCGGTACCCGTGTGGGTGATGCGACTGTCCGTGCGATCAACGCCACAGACGCAGCCGGTAAAACCACCGTTGTCCGTATCACACCTGATAACAGCTCGATGGCTGTCCGCAGTGTGCTGTTAAACGGTGATCAGACAACCAAAGTTGCCAACGGTACAGATAACTTCACCTATACCGTCCTGGTTCAGGATAACAATGGTAACCCGATCCAGGGTGTCCCGGTTACTGCATCCGCAGATAATCCGGCAGCAGTTGTACTGGTAACAGGCACTACCAATGCGGAAGGTAAAATCACCATTACCTTAGCCGGTACCAATAAAGCGATGGACAATGTTCTTGTCAGCGCGGCGCTGGACGGCGGGGTAAGTGTGGATGCGGATAAGAGTGTTAACTTTATCTATAACATCGACACCGCGAAGGTCAGTAAAGTCACGCTGAACGGCGATGTCACTCAGAAAGTGGCTGATGGTCTCAGCAGCTTTACCTATACCGCGCAGCTGGTGGATAGTAATGGTAACCCGATCCGTCAGGCAGATCTGGATGTGAAGTGGACGCAGAACAAAGGCAGCGATGTGGTGCTGTCGGCGGAAACCAGCAAAACCAACGCAGACGGTGTGGCGACTATCACTCTGATCTCCACCACCAAAGTGGCGGATAACATCCGTGTCAGTGCGCAGTATGCCGGTACGCCGGTTATTCAGGCGGATAAAGCCGTCAGCTTTATTTATAACGTTGCCTCAGCCAGAGTCAGCAAGGTGGAACTGAACGGCAGTGTGACTGAAAAAGTCGCCGATGGCCTCAGCAGCTTTACCTACACGGCACAACTGGTGGATGAGAACAACAACCCGATCCGTCAGGCGGATCTGGATGTGAAATGGACGCAGGACAAAGGCAGTGATGTGGTGCTGTCAGCCGCAACCAGTAAAACGGATGCGGACGGTAAAGCCGTGATTACTCTGACGTCGACCAAAAAAGCAGCGGAGAATATCCGTGTCAGTGCACAGTACGCAGAAACGGCTGTGGTACCGGCAAACAAAACTGTCAGCTTTATCTTCAACATTAATATGGCCAAAGTCGGCACTGTGGAGCTGAATGGCGCTGTCACGGAGAAAGTGGCAGACGGCACCAGCAGCTTTACCTATACCGCACAGTTGGTGGACAGCAACGGTAACCCTGTCCGCAAAGCAAACCTGGATGTGAAATGGATCCAGGATAAAGGTGCGGCGGTAAAACTGTCCTCCGTTGTCAGTAAAACTGATGCCGATGGTAAAGCGACTATCACGCTGATTTCGACCACCACGGCGGTGGACGATGTCCGTGTCAGCGCGCAGTACCAGGAAACGGCAGTCGTGCCGGCGGATAAAACCGTCAGCTTTATCTATAACATTGCCTCAGCCAAAGTCGGTTCCGTGACTCTGGAAGGCGATGTGGTACAGAAAGTGGCGGATGGTGTCAGCTTCTTTACCTATACCGCGCAACTGGTGGACGGCAACGGGAACCCGGTTCGTCAGGCCGATCTGGTGGTGAACTGGAGCCAGGATAAAGGGACGGATGTTGCTCTGTCGGCCACAACCAGTAAAACGGATGCCACCGGTAAAGCAACCATCACTCTGACTTCCACCAAAAAAGCCGTGGATGATGTCCGCGTCAGTGCGCAGTACGCAAGTACCGCCAAAGTGGATGCGAATAAGCTGATCAGCTTTATCTTTGAACTGACCTCCGCCAAAGTCGGTACAGTTACCCTCAACGGTGATGTGACGGAAAAAGTTGCTGACGGTGTGAACGCCTTTACCTACACCGCACAACTGGTGGACGGCAACGGTAACCCGATCCGTCAGGCCGGTCTGGATATTAAGTGGACGCAGGATAAAGGCAATGATGTGACGTTGTCTGCTGTCAGCAGTAAAACCAACACGGATGGTCAGGCCACAGTCACACTGACGTCGACTACAAAAGCGGTGGATGATGTCCGTGTCAGCGGGCAGTACGAAAGTACCGCCAAAGCGGCAGCGGATAAAACGGTCAGCTTTATCTATAACGTTAATCTGGCCAAAGTCAGCACTGTGACCCTTGACGACGCTGTTATTGAAAAAGTGGCGGATGGTGTGAATACCTTCACTTACACCGCGCAACTGGTGGACGGCAATGGTAACCCGGTCCGTCAGGCCGGTCTGGATGTGAAATGGACGCAGGACAAAGGTAATGATGTCGTGCTGTCTTCGGCAACCAGTCAGACCAATGCCGATGGTAAAGCGACCATCACCCTGAAATCCACCACAAAAGCCGTCGATAACGTCACGGTTAAAGCACAGTACAAAGAAACGGCTGAGGTTGCTGCGGATAAGACGGTCAGCTTTATCTATGAACTGAGTTCAGCCAAAGTCGGTACCGTGAAACTGGACGGCACTGTCACGCAGAAAATCGCGGATGGCACCAGCTTCTTTACCTATACCGCACAGGTTGTGGACGGTAATGGTAACCCGGTCCGTAAAGCGGATCTGGTGGTGAACTGGACGCAGAACAAAGGTAACGATGTTGCTCTGTCGGCCACAACCAGTAAAACCCGTGCTGATGGTACAGCCACTATCACGCTGAAATCGACAACCACTGCGGTGGATAATGTCACCGTCAGCGGGCAGTACGAAAGTACAGCTGCTGTGGCGGCGGACAGAAATGTCAGCTTTACCTATGAACTGACTTCAGCCAAAGTCGGTACCGTGACCCTGGACGGCGATGTGGTGCAGAAAGTGGCAGATGGCGTCAATGCGTTCACCTACACCGCACAGCTGGTGGACGGTAACGGTAACCCGATCCGTCAGGCAGATCTGGTGGTGAACTGGACGCAGGACAAAGGCAATGCAGTCGTGCTGTCAGCGACAAGCAGTAAAACGGATGCCACCGGTAAAGCCACTGTCACACTGACATCGACCACAACTGCCGTTGATAACGTTACAGTGAGTGCACAGTACGAAGATACCGCGAAAGTGGCAGCGAATAAGGCCGTCAGCTTTATCTTTGAACTGACGTCAGCCAAAGTGGGCACCGTGACCCTGGAAGGCGATGTGGTACAGAAAGTGGCGGATGGTGTGAATGCCTTCACTTATACCGCACAGCTGGTTGACGGCAACGGTAACCCGGTTCGTCAGGCGGATCTGGTGGTGAACTGGACGCAGGACAAAGGTAATGATGTGGCGCTGTCGGCGACAACCAGTAAAACGGATGCCACCGGTAAAGCCACTATCACCCTGACCTCCACCAAAAAAGCAGTGGATGATGTACTCGTCAGTGCACAGTATGCCGGTACAGCCAAAGTGGATGCCAATAAGCTGGTCAGCTTTATCTATGAGCTGAGTTCAGCCAAAGTCGGTACCGTGAAGCTGGACGGCGATGTGGTACAGAAAGTGGCGGATGGTGTGAATAACTTCACCTATACCGCGCAACTGGTCGATACCAACGGTAACCCGATCCGTCAGGCGGATCTGGTGGTGAAATGGACACAGGATAAGGGCAATGATGTCGTGTTGTCTGCTGAGACCAGTAAAACCAATGCGGACGGTAAAGCAACCATCACGCTGACCTCGACCACCAAAGCCGTTGATACCATCACCGTGAGTGCGCAGTATGAAAGCACCGCGAAAGTGGCGGCGGATAAGACGGTCAGCTTTATCTATAACCTGACATCCGCACACGTCAGTACTGTGACGCTGAAAGATGATGTAACAGAGAAAATTGCCGATGGTGTGAATACCTTTACCTACACTGCACAACTGGTGGATGGCAATGGTAACCCTGTCCGTCAGGCAAATCTGGATGTGAAATGGACGCAGGACAAAGGCAGTGATGTCACGCTGTCAGCGGCAACCACTAAAACGGATGTCAACGGTCAGGCGACGGTCACCCTGAAATCAACCACCAAAGCGGTGGATACCATCACGGTGAAAGCGCAGTACAAGGAAACCACCGAAGTTGCGGCGAATAAGACTGTCAGCTTTATCTATAACATGGCGTCAGCCAAAGTCGGTACGGTGAAACTGACCGGTGATGTGGTGCAGAAAATTGCTGATGGGGCAAATAACTATACCTTCACGGCGCAGTTAGTTGATAACAATGGTAACCCGATCCGTCAGGCTGATCTGGTGGTGAAATGGACGCAGGATAAGGGCAATGATGTTGCGCTGTCGGCCACAACCAGTAAAACGGATGCGGACGGTAAGGCTGTTATCACCCTGACCTCCACCAAAAAAGCCGTTGATACCATCACCGTGAGTGCGCAGTACGAAAGCACGCCGGTTGTGGCAGCCGATAAGACGGTCAGCTTTATCTATGACCTGGCGTCAGCGCATGTCAGTACGGTCGCGCTGGGCGGTACAGTGACAGAAAAAGTCGCGGATGGCGTGAGTTACTTCACTTACACCGCACAACTGGTGGATGTGAATAACAACCCGATCCGTAAAGCAGACCTGGATGTGAAATGGACGCAGGATAAAGGCACGGATGTGACGCTGTCGGATGTAACCAGCAAAACGGATGCCACCGGTAAAGCGACGATTACCCTGACTTCCACCACAAAAGCGGTCGATACCATTACCGTGAGTGCGCAGTATGAAAGCACCGCGAAAGTGGCAGCGAATAAAACCGTCAGCTTTATCTATAACCTGACATCCGCACACGTCAGTACTGTGACGCTGAAAGATGGTGTGATTGAGAAAATTGCCGATGGCGTGAATACCTTTACCTACACTGCACAACTGGTGGACGGTAACGGTAACCCTGTCCGTCAGGCAAATCTGGATGTGAAATGGACGCAGGACAAAGGCAGTGATGTCACACTGTCAGCGGCAACCACTAAAACGGATGCTGACGGTCAGGCGACTGTCACCCTGAAGTCAACCAAAAAAGCGGTGGATACTATCACCGTGAAAGCTCAGTATCTGGATACCACCGAAGTTGCGGCAGACAAGACGGTCAGCTTTATCTATGACCTGGCGTCAGCCAAAATCGGTACCGTGAAACTGACTGGTGATGTGGTACAGAAGGTGGCCGATGGTGCGAACAACTTCACCTACACCGCTCAGGTGGTGGATGCTAACAACAACCCGGTACGCAAAGCGGATCTGGTGGTGAAATGGACGCAGGACAAAGGTAACGATGTCGCGTTGTCAGCAGCGACCAGTAAAACGGATGCTGATGGCCGGGCAACCATCACCCTGGTTTCCACCACAACAGCGGTCGATACCATTACGGTGAGTGCACAGTATGAAAGTACGCCGGTTGTGGCAGCCGATAAGACGGTCAGCTTTATCCATGACCTGACGTCAGCACATGTCAGCACAGTGATCCTGGATGGTGATCTGGTTGAGAAAGTGGCAAACGGTACGAACAACTTTACCTATACCGCGCAGTTAACGGACAGTCACGGCAACCCGATACGCCAGGCGAATCTGGATGTGAAATGGACGCAGGATAAAGGTACGGATGTTGTGCTGTCAGCGACAACCAGTAAAACGGATGCTGAGGGCCGGGCAGTTATTACGCTGAAATCGACGACCAAAGTGGTTAAAGATATCACTGTGAAGGCTCAGTATGCTTCGACTGCTGAAGTGGCAGCCAATAAGACGGTCAGCTTTACTTATGACCTGGCATCAGCGCACATCGGTAAGGTAACGCTGGATGGTGATCTGATTGAGAAAGTGGCAAACGGCACCAACATCTTTACCTATACCGCACAGCTGGTGGATGCCAATAACAACCCGGTCACACAGGCGGATCTGGATGTGAAATGGACACAGGATAAAGGCAGTAATGTCATCCTGTCAGCGGCAACCAGTAAAACGGATGCGACCGGTAAAGCGGTTATCACGCTGAAATCGACCACCAAAGCGGCTTATGATATCAGTGTCAGTGCTCAGTACCTTGAGACCGCACAGACTGCGGCTGACAAAACCGTCAGCTTCACAGCGGATCTCGCAACGGCGCACATTGCATCGGTCAATCTGAAAGGGGAAGTCACCCGTAAAGTGGCCAACGGGACAAATACCTTTATATTTGTTGCCACGGTACTTGACGGGAACGATAACCCGGTAAGGGATGTCGCGCTCACCTGGGAGGGCAGTGCACCAACAACCACAACACTGACCGCGGCTGCGCCGAAGACGGGTGTTGACGGAACGGTGGAAGCCACACTGACGAGTTCGATGACACCAACGTATGACATTGTTGTTTCGGCCAAAATGGACGGACAGAACAAGGTTAATGCAAATCTGACCGTGTCTTTTGAAGAGTTGTTCAAGAGTACAATCACCGTTGTGGATGCCGGTAAAACAGGTACCGTGGTTATTCCGGGAGCGAGAATTGAAATCTATTCCGAGAATAAAGGTGAAAAACTGGTTGATGAGCTGACACCGTCCAGCGGTAAGATTCAGGTTGAACTGGTGGCAGGACGGTATGCGATTGTTATTACGAAAGATGGCTTCAGAACCTATGATGATTTCATTGAGATTCGCTCAGGTCTCGATCTTAATTACCAGTACGGTCTGATCCAGATGGGTAATAATGATGCCAAGATTATTGTCCAGTGGCTGGAAAATAATCCGAAGGATCCGGATGCCTATATTAAAGTGCCTGACGGAACGGTGGTCTTCCGTGGTAAGAAAGATTATGACGGGGTACATCTCGACAGGGATAACACATCCGCTCCGGGTCTTGAAACGATTACCATCGAGAAGTTTAAGCCGGGCACCTATACCTATGCTCTGGAATGCTACAATTGTACCTGGTCAAACTTTAATAATACCGATACAAAAGTATCAGTACATATTAATGACCGTGTAACGCTGGCATCGGGAACCGCACCTGATACTTATGTTGAATCTCCGCGGAATGCCTCAGGTACGAGCACCAAATTCTGGCGTGTACTTGAAGTTAATGTGGACAGCAATAACGTGGTCAGTGTGAGACTGTTGCAGACATACTCCTCTGCCATGTAACGCAGAAGATTGGTAATGATAAAATAAGCCGTTCAGACCACAGGATAATACGTGATCTGTATCTCATAATCTGATACGACGGTAATATAAGGAAAAGCTCCGGTATGACAGCCGGAGCTTTTTATTTTGTGTGAACAGAGGAATAACATTGGTATCAGCGAAGCAGGTGTGAGCAATCCCGGTGAGCATATAGTATTTCAGATATTCAGATAGTTTTTCCCGGCAGATATACATTTATTCAGAGCAGCAGATTTATATCAGATGATAATACTGGGTGACGGGATTTAATAAGTGAAATACGCGTTTTTATACTACTAATCCGGAATGGAATACCACGGATAATGATAGTTACCAACGCAATAATTTGTTAATAATTAGTGTGTTACAATGGTGTTTTTGTGAAAAAACATAATGAATGTGTAACAGAGTGCTTCAAACGTAATCGCGAGAGGAGTGGGGGGGATATTTAGGATAAATCGTATTTATTGTGTAAAAACAGTCACTTCAATTTAACTTACTGATGTAATTAGTAAATTTGACTTATTATGCTATTTTTTGGGTATGAATAAATTTTTATTGATAGGTTTAATCTATTGTTCGATTTGAATGGAGAGGTGAATAAAAATTTGCACACACCGCCATAAGTCATTTACTCTTTACATGAAAATAAAATAACTTATATAAAGAAGGTTATTAACGATAACAGGTAAATGGCGACAAAATGATCTTCGCGATCGTCTTGTAATACCAATTTTCCCGGCGATAAGAAAAAGAAATACAGCTGACATATCAGTGACGATAATGTTTATCCGTACACAGGATAGCAGAGAGCATTAATCTCTGCCGCTCTGATATTGTTATCAATAAAATAGTTAACTACTTAACAAAATGAATGCTGAAAATAGCATTTTTACTCTCACGTGGAGTGAAAATGTATTATCATGCTTATCTTTTTTAACTGAAGAAGGAGGTGTCTTAAACAGGCATGCAGTATATTAGTTTATCTTTTCAGTGATTATCATTATTTCACATGGCATATAAAACAGAATGCATATTGTTTTATTTATAATAAATAGTAGTCAGAGTGTAATGTAGTCGTCAGGAGGATTTGTGATTAAAAATATTCATCCTATTTCCAGCGTAATAGGCCAGGCTCTTAAAAATAAACGCCGACAGCTCGGGTTATCCGGTATTGAACTTTCAAAAATCTTAAGTATCAGTCAGCAACAGATCTCCCGTTATGAAAGAGGCGTGAATTGTTTTAACCTGGATATGCTTATGCGCTATTTTGCTGCTCTTCAAATGACACCAAACGATGTTAATAATTTATTCTCGGTATTAGGAAGCTATTACCATCATAAGGTCGGAGAGCATGAAGGAAGAATAGAACAATCGTACTATAATGATTACGGAAAATGATTTAAACAATAATAAAGTATATTTATACAGAAATAATGCATAAAACCATTATGATGGGGATATCGTCGGTACTTATTGATAAATTATTTTATCATCATTAACTCTGAAAATCCGGGACCGGGACATATTTATGTTTATGTCATATAAAAAATTTAATATGAAAAAAATAAGATTATATCTGCTGTTTTCCTTACCGTTTATTTTTCCGGTTTCAGTTGCAGTATCCTCTGCATCAAAACCGGTGGTCAGACAATCTGAGCCGGTAATATCGGAAACAATAGAGGGTATAGGGGCAGTTGTCGCCGTGTCTCCGGATGATCTCAGAAACCGCTTTTTATCCGGCAGACGGGGCATGCCGTTTCCGATGGATCTGACCACACTGCCGGAGCCTGCCGGAAAAGTGCCGCCCGGCAGCCGGATCCCGCACAGTGATGTGTTCAGTACATTACCGGCGGTTCCGGTGCAGCGCGATGAATCCGGTGATCAGTTTTACTCGGATGAGATCGCCGGTGCCTGGCAGGCATTCTTCGATAACAACGGGTACGATGTACAAACCGGATTCGGCGGTGACCTGGAAAAAGATCTGAAAAATAATCAAAAAAATAACTTATTAAATACCAGCAGTTATATGGTTATCTATGATGAGAAACCATAGGTTTATCTTATGCAGTTCTGTTCAGATGTATTTGTTGTCACTTTAAACCTGAACATCAGGAGGAACTATGATTTTTGATGATATGAAAACTGATTTGGCAAATATAATGAAAAAATTTGTTAAACAGGATTGTGATATTAAATATCACTATGACGGTGATAACGTCGTGTTTTATATCGATGAAGAGAATGGTGTGCATATCCAGATCAATATAAATTGTATCAGTGATGTGCCGGTATACCAGTAAGCATAAAGACGCTGAACGAATGAAAATACATTTGTATTTATACAGTCTCTGGTTTCTCTGGGGAGGAGTACTGATAGCGATTATCTCTTCCGGGAGAAAATTGTATTTTCATATGAGCATCTATTTTTTGCTTCTCTTTGTATTATTTTTCATCACAACAGGAAGGCGTTTTTTTATGGCATTATTCAGACAAGACGATAAAAAAGATAAAGCAGAACCCGTAAAAGCGGAACCGGTAAAAGCAGAACCGGTAAAAAATGAACCAGCCGGTAAAAGTATTACCATTGTGGGAACCGGCTGTGAAATAACCGGCGATATGACTCCCGGGGGGAATATTGAAATATACGGGAAAGTGAAAGGGAATATCAATGCCGGTGCTTTTAAAGTTTCTGTTATGGAAAAAGGCGTTATTGAAGGTGATGTGACTTCGGAGCATGTTTCAATCAATGGTCTTATGATGGGCACCTGCTGTGCTAAAAATACGGAAATTTTACAAAAGGGCGAACTTAATGGCGTGTGCCGCGCTGAAGCATTTTCCATTATTACCGGCGGGCGTTTTACCGGCCAGTCCGAACCTTATAAGAGTAATAAAACTGTCTCTTTTACACAACTCCCAGCCCCCCAGAACGTACTAGATCTCGTATGCCCTCTTCTTCTTTAAAAAAAAAAAAACAACCGCTAAACAATGATGACTCTTATTTAGCAACAATCTGTGTATTTAA